>OGOV01003680.1_pt1 | contig 9855 bp, 6 predicted proteins | sample 1552711 | NCBI WGS metagenome assembly OGOV01 (sample SAMEA2580216, study PRJEB22360) | human gut metagenome | biome: human gut; feature: human-associated habitat; material: faeces | place: Denmark | collected 2008/2010 | reverse complement strand
GTTGCAATCGGCTGTATATCATGTGCCCGCACTGCTTGAAGAATGTATCGACGGATTGAATATCCAGCCGGGTGGAACTTATGTCGATGTTACGTTCGGCGGGGGCGGTCATTCTCGTGCCATTTTAGGACATTTAGGCGAATGTGGACGTTTGTTTTCTTTGGACCAAGATGAAGATGCCCGGCAGAATAGCCTCGATGATCCTCGATTTACGTTTGTCCATAGCAATTTCCGGTTTTTGAAAAACTTCATGCGTTATTACGGGGTGGAGCGAGTCGATGGAATTTTAGCCGATTTGGGAGTTTCTTTTCACCATTTCGATGATTCGGACCGGGGATTTTCCTTTCGTTTCGAAGGGCCTCTCGATATGCGAATGAATCGACGTTCGGGACAGACGGCGGCTCAATTGATAGCTACATGTAGCGAGGAAAAATTGGCCGATTTGTTTTTTTTGTATGGTGAATTGAAGAGCGCTCGGCGTATAGCGGCCGCAGTTGTTGCCGCTCGGTCATCGGCTCCCATAGAAACGACAGAGAGATTGTTGGAGGTAGTGCGGCCTTATATCAATCGGAAGCAGGAAAAAAAGGAATTGGCTCAGTTGTTTCAGGCTTTGCGGATAGAGGTAAACCAAGAAATGGAAAGTCTGCGCCGGTTGTTGGAACAGTCGGTAGAGTTACTTCCGCAGGGCGGCCGATTGGTGGTTCTTACGTACCATTCGTTGGAAGATCGTATGGTCAAGAATTTTATGAAGACGGGTAATGTGGAAGGGCGTGCCGAACAGGACTTTTTCGGTCGGATAAATGCACCTCTTCGGCCGGTCAACAATAAAGTAATTGTTCCCGATGAAGCGGAAATAGAACGGAATCCGAGGTCGCGGAGCGCTAAACTGAGAATCGCAGAGAAGGTATAGATATGGCTAAAAAAGGGAAAAACGAGAAAGACGGATTTATCAAATATCTGAAATTGCTTGTACAGGGGCGTATATTCTCTTTGGATTTTTTCAGATCTCATTGGGTATTTATCGCTTCGGTCGTTTTCCTTTTTTGGTTGTCGATCGCTAACCGATATGTTTGTCAGACAAAGGTCGAGACCATTAAAGATTTGCGTTTTGAATTGTCCAATGCCAAGACGGAGCGAGTGCGTGCCACAGCCCGCTATATGGGGTTGGTGCGTCATTCCAGAATTATCGCCCTTGTCAATGAAAATAAATTGGGACTTGAAATACCAGATACTCCTCCCGTAAAATTAATACCGCAAGATGGAGACAAGGAATAGAAATCACATATTGTTGCGGTATGCTCTGGTGATTGTCGGGGTGCTCGTGTTCAGTGTCGCTATTGTGAAAAAAGCGGCCGATACATGTATTATACATGCCGATAAATGGAACGAGAAAGCCGCACGTATGCTTTCTGTCACTCATGAGGTAATGCCTGAGCGGGGCGATATTTTGGCTCAAAACGGCGAAGTGATGGCTACGAACATGACTTATTATCGTGCGTTAATCGATTTTGGCGTTCCCAAATTCAAGTCCAGAGAGTTTAATGACAGTCTAAAAACGTTGTGTAAACTATTGGGAAAATATTTCCCCGAAAGGACTCCTGCCGCTTATGAAAAGGCTATGCGAACTGCTTTTTTGAGAAAAAAACGTTATTTCGTATTGGTTCGGGAAATTACGGGAAGGGATTACGAACTGTTGAAGACGTTTCCCTTTTTACGGCATTCGACTCAGTATTCGGGATTTCATATAGACCCCGAGCGGGAGAAAATAGTCAAACGAGAGAAGCCTTACGGTACGATGGCTTCGCGTGCCATCGGAGGGTTGGACGAGACTTTTCACGGAAACAGCGGATTGGAAAAAGCATTGGATTCTTTGTTATACGGTATTCCGGGTAAAACCGTGAAAAAACAGATTCCGTCGGGTATGGTCGATTGGGTGGCCGAACCTCCTCGGCGGGGACTCGATGTGAAGACGACTATCGATGTGGATATACAGGATATAACGGAGCAGGCTTTATTGCAGACCATCGAAGAGACACAGCCGGAGTTTGCCGTTGCCATAGTGATGGAAGTGGAGACGGGTGATATAAAGGCCATGTCGAATTTGTCGAGATTGCCCGGAGGGGAATATGTAGAAACTGTGAATAATGCCGTGCAAGGTTATGAACCGGGTTCGGTGGTTAAACCTTTGTCGATGATGATAGCTCTCGACGACGGTGTTATCCGTCCCCATGATGTCGTAAACGGGCACGATGGAGTTTTCCGTTATCCGGCGGGAATGAAAGTCCGCCCCATAACCGATACGCACGGTAGGGCTTCGATGACCGCTACCGAAGCGATGAAATATTCTTCCAATATAGGTCTGTCGGAAATTATACTGCGAGGATATGAACGTAATCCCGATGAATTTGTACAGCGCATTTATAAGTCGGGTTTTATGGAACCGTTCGATCTTTGTATACCGGGGGCGGCCCGTCCTACTATACGACATTTGAAATCGACGGTGCAAGATCGTATTAACCTGACTCGTATGTCGTATGGATATACGACAAAAATACCTCCCATTTATACATTGGCATTGTATAATACCATCGCTAACGACGGGCAATTCGTGAAGCCCCGATTGGTAAAAGAGTTGATTCGGGACGGGGTAACCGATACGGTCTTCGATATTAGTTATATCCGAAAACAGGCATGTAAACCCGAAACGGCAAGAGCATTGAGAAATATGTTATATGCGGTCGTAAATGACGATGACGGGACCGGTCGTCGGGCTCGTTCGAAAAAAGTGACCATAGCCGGGAAGACAGGAACGGTGAGAACGATAGGTGTCGACGGGAAATACGAGACTCGTTATCGAATCACTTTTTGCGGTTTTTTCCCGTATGAAAATCCACAGTACTCGTGTATCGTTCTTTTGGGAAAGCCCAATTTACCGGGTATGCCTTCGGCCGGTTACTATTGTGGCGGCGTTTTGAAGAAGATAGCGGAGACGCTTTATTCCATGGGTCGCCTCGATGTGCCTATGGATATACCTTCGGATTCGACGAGTGTTCGGAGTCCGGCTATTTTAAAGGGGGATATTGCAGAGACAAGGCAAGTATTGCAGCATTTGGGAGTTCGGGGAGATGTGACCCAATGTCGCGATATGGAGGTCTATTGCGACAGTATGCCCGATGTCTGCGGTATGGGTGCGCGAGATGCATTGTATATATTGGAGCGTGAAGGATTGAATGTAAATATACAAGGTCGGGGAAAGGTGGTAGAGCAGTCTATCCCTTCGGGAAAAGTCATACAACCCGGTACGACGGTAATTTTAAAATTGAAATAGAAGGATATCGATGATATGAAAAATGTGGAATGTTTATTGTCGGGAATTAAGGTGGTGGAACGCAAAGGGGCGGTCGTGACAGAAGTCTCGGGAGTGGAATCGGATTCTCGTCAGGTAAAGAAAGATAACTTATTTGTTGCGGTGCGGGGAGCTTCGGTCGACGGTCATGATTTTATCGGCCAAGCTATTGCACAGGGGGCTGTTGTCGTTGTTTGCGAAGAGTTTCCCGAAAAGTCGGAGCCGCAAGTGTTGTATGTGAAAGTGGAAGACAGTGCGGTCGCATTCGGTTTGTTGGCAGCGGCATGGTATGGAAATCCTTCGAAAGAGTTGGTACTGGTGGGTGTCACCGGGACGAACGGGAAGACGACTACGGCGACATTGCTGTATGAAATGTTCCGTCTGTTCGGGTACAAGGTCGGTCTTTTATCTACCGTTTGCAATTATATAGACGACATCGCTGTTCCTGCAACTCATACGACCCCCGACCCTTTACACCTGCATCGTTTACTTCGTGAAATGGTCGATGCCGGCTGCGCATATGCGTTTATGGAGGTAAGTTCGCATTCGGCTGCGCAACATCGCATAGCCGGTCTCGATTTCAACGGGGCGATTTTTACGAATCTAACGAGAGACCACATCGATTATCATAAAACCGTCGAGGCTTATCTGAAAGCTAAAAAATCGTTTTTCGACGGGTTACCCAAAGGAGCATTCGCTTTGACTAACATCGACGATAAGTCGGGGTTAGTTATGTTGCAGAATACCAAAGCTGAAAAGCATACTTATTCGTTGCGGACTTTGGCCGATTTCAGAGTGCGGATCATAGAAAGTCGTATCGACGGCATGACTCTGGAAATAAACGGGAAAGAGGTGGAAGTGATGTTTGTCGGTAAATTCAATGCTTATAATTTACTGGCGGTTTATGGAGCGGCTTGTTTGTTGGGACAGGAGCCGGAAGAAGTTTTACGAAAGATGAGTTTATTGGTCCCTGTCGCCGGAAGGTTCCAAACTCTTCATTCTTCAAAAGGTTATACCGCTATCGTGGATTATGCTCATACTCCCGATGCTTTGAACAATGTGTTGAGTTCCATTCGTGACGTCTTGGGAAATAGAGGACATATCATTACGGTTGTGGGAGCCGGTGGAAACAGGGATAAAGGGAAACGACCCATGATGGCTCGGGAAGCGGTGAATTTGAGCGATCGGGTAATATTGACATCGGATAATCCGCGGTTCGAAAACCCGAACGATATATTGAACGATATGTTGGAGGGCCTCGATGCCGAACAGCGTCGTAAAACTCTCGCTATCGTCGATCGCCGGGAAGCGATTCGCGCGGCTACGCAGTTTGCCCAACCGGGCGATGTCGTTTTGATTGCGGGCAAAGGGCATGAAGACTATCAGGAGATAGAGGGGGTGAAACACCATTTCGACGATAAGGAAGAAGTGGAAAAATTGTTCGCGGAAGAGAGAATTTAATAATAACTGTGAAATAGAAAGAGTATGCTGTATTATTTGTTTCAATACCTTGAATCTTCATTCGATTTTCCGGGAGCTCGATTGTTTTCCTACATATCTTTCCGGTCTGGGGTCGCTTTTATTTTGGCTTTGTTTATTGCTACCATTATCGGCCGGCGTATTATCAATAAGCTGCAAATTTTGCAAATCGGAGAGCTCGTGCGTGATCTCGGGTTGGAAGGACAAATGTCCAAGAAAGGCACGCCTACGATGGGTGGGATTATCATTATTATCGCTATATTGATACCTTGTTTGTTGGTCGGGAGACTGGGAAATATTTACATGATATTGATGTTGATTACGACCGTTTGGCTGGGAGCCATAGGTTTTTTGGACGACTATATCAAGGTGTTCAAGAAAGATAAGGAGGGGTTGCACGGGCGATTTAAAATAGTCGGACAGGTGGGACTCGGTCTTATCGTGGGATTGACGCTGTTTTTGAGTCCAGATGTAGTTATTCGCGAGAATGTGGCTGTGCAAACGCCGGGAGCAGATACCGAAGTGGTAAAATATGAATCGGAAAATATCAAGTCTACCCAGACGACCATTCCTTTTTTCAAGAATAATAATCTCGATTATGCCGATTTGGTCCCGTTTTTGGGCGAACATGCCCAGACCGGCGGCTGGGTTATTTTCATATTGCTTACGATTTTTGTGGTGACAGCCGTTTCGAACGGAGCGAACTTGACAGACGGTCTCGACGGTTTAGCGACGGGAACTTCGGCCATCATGGGTTTGACATTGGGCATATTGGCCTATCTGTCGGGGCATATAGCGTACGCATCGTATTTGAATATCATGTATATACCGGGGAGCGAGGAACTGGTTGTTTTCGCCAGCGCTTTTATGGGGGCGACAATCGGTTTTTTGTGGTATAATGCATTCCCGGCTCAGGTGTTTATGGGCGATACGGGTAGCCTCACGTTGGGCGGTATTATTGCCGTGTTCGCTCTTTGTATACATAAGGAGTTGTTGATTCCGATTTTGTGTGCGATTTTCTTCGTGGAAGATTTGTCGGTAATGATACAGGTCGCTTATTTCAAGATTACGAAACGAAAATACGGAGAGGGTCGTCGGGTTTTCAAGATGACGCCTTTGCACCATCATTTTCAAAAACCGGGTCATGCAGGAATCAACGCTTTGATACAAAAACCGTTGCAAGCTGTGCCGGAGTCGAAGATCGTCGTTCGCTTCTGGATTGTTTGCATCATGCTTGCAGCCATTACGATAGTGACGCTGAAAATGCGATAGAAAGGGTTCTAAAATGGAAAAGAAAAAAAGAATTGTAGTGTTGGGTGCAGGAGAGAGTGGTGTCGGAGCCGCTGTGCTTGCCCAAGTGAAAGGGTTCGATGTATTTGTCTCGGATATGTCGGTTATCCAAGATAAATACAAAGAACAGCTCGATCGATATGAAATCCCCTTTGAAGAGGGGAAACATACCCCGGATTTGATATTGAACGCCGACGAGGTGGTCAAGAGTCCGGGTATTCCCGATAGGGCTCCCATGATAGCGGCTTTACGTGAAAAGAATATTCCTATTATTTCGGAAATAGAGTTTGCCGGTCGTTATACTCGTGCCCGCATGATTTGCATTACCGGGAGCAATGGGAAAACGACGACTACATTGTTGACATATCATATTCTGAAAAGTGCCGGATTGAAAGTGGGACTTGCCGGTAATGTGGGGAAAAGTTTGGCCTTGCAGGTAGCGACTTGCGACTATGATTATTATGTCATCGAATTGAGTAGTTTTCAGTTGGATAATATGTATGATTTCAAAGCCCATATAGCTATCTTGTTGAACATTACACCGGATCATCTGGACCGGTACGATTATAAAATGGAGAACTATGTCGATGCCAAGTTTCGGATTATTCGAAATCAGACGGAAGACGATGCGTTTATCTATTGGAATGACGATCCCGTGATTACCGAGAAATTATCGCAGTTGCCTTTGAAGTCGCAGCGATACCCGTTTGCCGAAACTCACGAGCCGGGGACGCAAGCGTACACCGAAGACGGAGCTTTGACGATCGATACTCCTGAGGAAAAGTTGACGATGGAGACCGATGAACTGTCGTTACATGGAAGGCATAATTTGTATAACTCGATGGCAGCCGGTCTTTCGGCCTGCCTGTTGAATGTGAAGAAAGAGTATGTTCGCAAGGCATTGAGCGATTTCGAGTCGGTAGAGCATCGTCTCGAACGGGTGGCTTCGGTGCGGGGTGTACAATTTATCAATGATTCGAAAGCTACGAATGTTAATTCGTGCTGGTATGCTCTGGAAAGCATGAAAACACCTGTGGTACTTATTTTAGGGGGAAAAGATAAAGGAAATGATTATTCCGAGATAGAGCAATTGGTTCGGGACAAGGTGAAAGCCTTAGTCTTTTTGGGTGTGGACAATAGTAAGCTCCATGCCTTTTTCGAGGGAAAAGTCCCTTATATAACCGAGGCGAGCTCTATGAAAGAGGCTGTGGATAAGTCGTTTGCTTTGGCTGCTCCGGGCGATACGGTTCTGTTGTCGCCTTGTTGCGCCAGTTTTGATTTGTTCAAAAGTTATGAGGACAGGGGCGACCAGTTCAAGGCCTGTGTTCGAGCTTTATAACCGTTATCGTTATGGAAATAGAAGTATCGGAAAAAGAGAAAAGGAGAAGCGACCCGTACATTTGGGGTATCATTATCATCTTGTATATCGTTTCGGTTGTCGAGGTTTACAGTGCGATAAGCCGGGAGATTACGGGTGGTGACGTGTATTCTCCCATCATCAAACATATCATGCTTCTTTTCTCCGGCTTTGTCATTACTTATGTCACTTCCCAGATACATTATAAATGGTTCAAGGTCTTGGCCTATCTGATGATACCTTTGACGATCGTTCTTCTCGTGAGCATCCTTTTCTGGGGGGATACGATTAACGGGGCAAAACGTACGATTTCGGTATTGGGAGTATCCTTACAGGGCTCGGAAGTCGCCAAAGTTACGATTGTGTTGGCTATGGCGACCGTTTTGGCGAAGACCCAGATAAAACGCGGGGTAAATATGAAAGGCGTTTTGTGGGTGGTCGGTTTGGTGACGATATTCAGCGCTTTGCTGTTTACTCAGGGATTGACCAACACGTTGCTATTTATCGGGATAAGTGTCTGCATGATGTTGATCGGGGGTGTCGAATTTTATAAATTGTTCGGTATCTTATTGGTGTATGTGGTCTTGGCTTTGGCTGTCATGCAGGCGAAAGATTTGATAACGGAAGTAAAAGCACAGCCGGAGACGCAGGAGGGAACGGTACAGGATAGAAACGAGGGAGATAAGGTGATCGTTCGGTCATCGACTTGGAAAAGCCGCCTGAAAGACTTTTTCGACCCTACTCCCGAATATGAAAAAGAGACTACGCACAAGAACTTGCAGGAACATCGGGCAGCTATGGCTATGGCTCACGGTGGAATTACCGGAGTAGGACCCGGTAACAGTAGGGAATCGTCTCGGCTTCCGTTGGCGTTCTCGGACTATATTTATGCGATTATCATAGAAGATTTGGGATTTATCGTCGGTGGCGTAGGCCTTTTGGTGGCTTATTTGATGATTTTGGCTCGTGCCGGTTTGATAGCCCGCCGGTGTACGAGGGCTTTCCCGGCATTGCTGGTTATGGGAATGGCGGTAATGATCGTGTTGCAGGCTTTATTCAACATGGCTATCGTCGTGGGGGTTTTCCCGGTTTCGGGACAACCGTTACCATTGATTAGTAAGGGGGGAACTTCGATTTGGATGATGAGTTTCGGATTCGGTGTGATGTTGAGCGTGAGCCGTTATGCGGTGAAAGATTCCGGAAAGAAAATAAAAACAGAGAAAGAAAACGATTTACCGGAGGACTTGCAGGCTGCGAATCCTACCAATTTAGCATAGAAAGAATATGAAGCGAACGATAAGAGTTTTGATTAGCGGCGGAGGTACGGGGGGACATATTTTCCCGGCTATTTCTATCGCCAATGCGATAAAGGTGAAGTGCCCCGATGCCGAGATATTGTTCGTCGGAGCCGATAACCGCATGGAGATGGAGAAGGTTCCGGCTGCGGGATACCCGATTAAAGGTCTTCCCGTAAGCGGCTTTAACCGGAGTAATCCGTTGGCTAACTTCAAAGTGTTGTGGCGGCTGTGGAGAAGTCTGCGTATGGCTCCCCGTACCGGATATCGTGCGGGATTTTCGTCCTGATGTGGCGGTAGGTGTGGGCGGATATGCCAGTGGTCCCACTTTGTGGGCCGCTGCGCATCGAGGTGTACCTACTCTCATTCAAGAACAAAACTCCTATGCGGGGGTCACGAATAAGTTGTTAGCATCGAAAGCACATACCATTTGTGTGGCATACGATGGTATGGAACGCTTTTTCCCTGCTGAAAAATTGGTGCTGACCGGCAATCCGGTACGGCAGGGTTTGTGCAATGAGGCTTTAACTCGTACCGAGGCTGCCGCTTTCTTCGGCTTCGACCCGAATAAAAAAATTATTTTGTTGATAGGCGGTAGTTTGGGAGCTTTGACATTGAATACGGCTGTGGCAGAGTCTATTCCAGAGATTGTGAAAAGCGGAGTCCAGTTGATTTGGCAATGCGGAAAACGGTTCGACGAACGAGCTAAAATGGTATTGGAAGCAGCAGGCAATCCTACTTGTATTAAACAAATGCCGTTTATCGCACGCATGGATTTGGCCTATAAGGCAGCCGATTTGGTTATTTCGAGAGCGGGAGCCAGTTCCATATCGGAGCTTTGTTTACTTGGGAAGCCTGTGATTTTAGTACCGTCGCCTAATGTGGCGGAAGATCATCAGACCAAAAATGCCGAAGCCTTGTCGTCGAAAGGAGCGGCGATTCTCGTGCGGGATACCGAGGCTCGCCAACGGTTGATGCCTTGTGCTTTGTCGGTGGTTCACGATGAGGAATCTCTGACTTCGATGAGCCGGGAAATCGCGGCGTTGGCGCAGCGTGATTCGGCAGCCCGGATAGCCGATATAATTTTT
>OGOV01003679.1_pt1 | contig 9855 bp, 9 predicted proteins | sample 1552711 | NCBI WGS metagenome assembly OGOV01 (sample SAMEA2580216, study PRJEB22360) | human gut metagenome | biome: human gut; feature: human-associated habitat; material: faeces | place: Denmark | collected 2008/2010 | reverse complement strand
CCTGCCATAGCTACTTCATAGTCAAGCCATGTCAGATTTTCCGTGCTTTCTATTTTAGTCTTTACGGTGTCAAGTTTGGATCTACCTTTAACCAGTATTTCGCTTATGAGCGTTGACCGCTCTTTATTAAGTGCCGGTATATAATGAGCATATCTCTCTGTTTGTTTGATTGAGGTATGCCTTAAAAGATCACGAAGCTGGTGCAAGGTTACATCACCACTCATTGCTAACCATGTGGCAAATGTATGTCGCCAAACATGAGCCCAGATTCGTTTCCTACGTAGTTCCTGCTTTTGCGCTAAAGTTCTGTTTATAGAGATTTCTTTTCCATTAACCATTTTTGTTGTTTTAGCGCACAAGCCTATGTCTTCCGCTGTTCTTTTAAGTGTATCAGAAAATTGTTTGATTTTATCTCCAGTACGGGACTGAAAAATATATTCATGAGGAGCCCTGTTGTAACTCAAAAGACGATCCAAACATTCTTGATTGGACATTATGGGTTGGCGGATTCCCCCTTTTCCTGTCACCCAGAAACAACCTCCCAGTTTATCAGGATCAGCTCCGCAGATTGAAAATATTTCTGTGGGGCGCGCACCAGTATGAAGCATAATATACGACATATCCATACATTGCGTACTTCTCTTACCCAACTCAAGCAGAAGGAGGTCTGCCTCTTCTGGAGTCAACCACCGCTCACCCTTGTTCTGTGGCTTAGGCATAGTAAACCCCGAGTCACGTTCACTAAAAGGGTTCCCTCCAGTATTGATCCTGAGTTTTTGTGCCGCAAAATAGTATGAAGCTCTCAGCAGAGAAAGGCATTTTTTAGCATGATCCGCTGAGGCGTCTTTAAGTAACCGCCTCTTCAGGTTACAAGCGGACTCAAAATCAACATCGGTAATGAGAGAATTCCCGATTCTGCCTTTTATATTTACTTCATATCTGTTTTTTTCTTTTTCGGAGTATTTTCCCTCACCTTCCAGCCAATCAAGATAGCTATTGACAATATAATCAACTGTGGGAATCGATTGCACATTACCATTTTTTCGTGCCTGAGTTCTCGAAAAATCTGGTTCAGCGGTTGAGGGTAGGCGTCCTGAAGCATCTGAAAATTCGGCACCACCTCTTGACGAAGAGAGGGAGCTTGTTGCCTCAATTTCACCTTTACAAATTTTTTCTAGGGCTTTTCTACGGGCTTTTTCTTTTTCAACCGCAGCAAGGGCTTCAATCCTTCCTCTGGATGCTTCTTGCTCCGAATAGCCATCCGATGCCCAACCCGAAGTAATAGTACGTTGTTTCCCGTCAGCATCACGATACATATACTCATAAGCCTTATCAGGCTTACCGTTATGCCGCCTCCGAGGGTCAGTGGTGATCCGGACGTAAACTCCTGCGTACTTCGAGGATCTGATCCTGTCCTGTGCCATTTGAAGGTCTCCTTTAATATGGACCTTCGGGACTCCCAAAAAAGCAAGTTGCTCAATGCTGACGCGTTGCTGACACTATGCTGACACCGGGCGGTAAAAAAAACAAAAAGAGGGTTACGATTTTCATCGTAACCCTCTGATTTCTTTCTGGTTGCGGGGGCAGGATTTGAACCTACGACCTTCGGGTTATGAGCCCGACGAGCTACCGTGCTGCTCCACCCCGCGACATGCGACAGAAGGGAATATAGGGGCCGGATTCCCGTTTGTCAAACATTTTTTCATCTTTTTTCTCAAAAAGAGAATAAAACGACACAATGCACCCTGAATACTGGTTTTATTTCGCTAAGCCATACCGGATTCCGAGGATTCGGCACAACATGCCGCGGCAGGCCACGGGCGGACAGTTATCGGCAGTACCGCGGCGATGCCCTCAAGAGCGGAACGCGCCTCCGTATGCTGATGCGGAGAAAAGAACACTTTGAGCAACGCCTCCGCGCGATCGAGCACGGTAAAGCTGGCGATGTTGTCATACCCCTCAAGGAGGAAACGAAACATCCCCACATGCTGCGGCGGCACGGAGACGAGCACCTTGTCGCTGTATTCGGGAACGGGAAGCCGGATGGGGCGTCTTTTTTTCTTTTTCATGGGGCCCGGTGTAGCCTATGCTTTTCGGGGACGCAAGGGCGGAACGGCATCCCCACGGGGCCCTTACCCATTCATCTCAACTCTCAATCCACTTATAATGATATAAAAAGGCGCTGGGGAAAGGGCTCCCGTTGCGATAGCGTATGAACTAGGCTATAGTCCATTCCTGCAATCCAACCCGAGGTGGCGCATGTTCAGTGAAGACAGACCAGTAGGCAACCCCGCTCAGATCTTTCGTTCCTTCTTGAAAAACAAGGGGCTGCGTAACACGCCTCAGCGTCAGCAGATCATGGAAGTGTTCTTTAATGAAAGCGGGCACCTGACGACCGAAGAAATCTATGACAGAGTCCGCAAGGAAGATCCTTCCCTTGGCCAGGCCACCGTCTACCGGACCATGAAGCTTCTGTGCGAGGCGGGGCTGGCCCGTGAGGTACGGTTTGGCGATGGGTTGGCCCGCTATGAGCACGCCGCCGACGCCCACCACGATCATCTTATTTGTGAAAACTGCGGGCGCAACATCGAAGTCGTCGACTCGCAGATAGAAGAACTGCAGGACGCGCTGGCCCGCAAGCACGGCTTCAAACCCACATTTCACCGGCTGTATCTCTACGGCATTTGTCCCGATTGTCAAAGAAACCGCTGATACGCGGCGATGCGGCACTGACTGGGCCGGAGGGGTTCCTTCGGCCTTCTTGTTTTTCCCTTTCCAAGGGCGGAGTCTCCCATGCGTTCACGCGATCTCGTGATGATCGTCGTTTCCTTTCTCGCCATGCTCGCCGGAAGCTTCCTTCCCGGTCTGGCTGAACCGCTAGCCCCCTTCCCCCGCCTCTGCCTGATTGTCCTCCTGTATCTCGGTTTCCTTTCCGTCGGCACCGAAGCCCTCTTCACCCATACCCGCCTTATCCCCGGCACGGTAAGCGGCCTCGTGCTCATCCGTCTGTTCGCTTTGCCGCTCCTGTCCTTCTTCCTTTTCAAACTGCTCATGCCGCAGTTCGCGCTTGGCGCCCTCCTTGTCGGCGCCGCATCCATCGGTGTGGTAGCTCCGATCTTTTCCATTATGGTCAATGCGGATACGGCCCTCGTCCTTGCGGGCAACCTCCTCTCCTCGCTCCTGCTCCCTCTGACATTGCCCATGCTTCTTTACATAGTAGACAGTTTCATGACGCTGTCCGGTTTCGGTCCCATGAACCTGCCCGCCCACTTGTCCCTGTCCGGCATGACGCTTTCCTTGTGCGTCACCATCATTGTCCCCTTTGCCGGTGCGTTTCTGACCCGCAAAGCGCCCCGAGTCACCGAGTATATCCTCAAGCACCAGTTCCCCGTGTCTGTTTCCACCATCGCACTGTCCACACTGGCTATTTTTAGCAATTACTCGGGCGTGCTCCACCAGTCTCCTTCGCTTGTCGTCAAGGCCCTTGGGGCCGCCTGCCTCCTTGGGGCCGCTATGATGGTCGGCGGGCTCTTTCTGCCGCGGTCCATGCCCCCGCAGCGCAAGCTCGCCTTTCTGATCAGCTACGGAACCATGAACAACGTGCTCATGCTTATCGTCAGCCTCGAATTTTTCTCAGCCTCCGAATCCATCATGGCCGCCATGTATCTGCTCCCCCTGAACGCCCTCCTCGTCTACTATCGCGCCTTGAGCCGTTCATGGGGGCTGGAACAGGCTGCCGGATAACCGGCTTGCCACCGTTCTTTTTGCCCAGTACAAAAAGCCGGGGCATATTGTACGCCACCTTTAATTATCCACTCCATTTTTTAATGAGGCCATTCATGAAAAACATTCCGTTGCTTTCACGCGCGCCGCGCTTTTCGCACATGCTGCTGGCCGTTCTTGCATCCGTCGTCTTCGGCGGCTGCTCCCCGTATCAGAAGGCGGCTCCCCAGCCCGAACCTACGGTTCCGCTGACGGGCATGGTGACCTACCGCGAACGTATGGCCCTGCCTCCGGATGCGGAACTGACCGTCACCCTGCATCGCAAAACGAGTGACGGGCGTATGCTGGTCGCCGAGGAACGCGCGTCCACGGAAGGCCGCAATGTCCCTCTGCCCTTCAGCATCGCCTGCCCCGCCGCGGATTCCTCCAGCATGAGCTATGAACTGGAAGCCGCCATTTCGAGCGGCGGAACGACCTTGTTCGCCACCACGAGCCCCCTCATGGTGCATCCCGGAGATGCCGACATTATGGTCCTGACGCACCGGGTCATGGACGCCGCGCCTGTGACCGACGGCCTCGCGGGAACCCGGTGGAAACTGGTGGAGCTGAACGGAAAACCGGCCGAAGTCTACGACAACCAGCCGGAACCGTACCTGCTCTTTAATCCTGAAGGCGCGCAAGGCCGGATCTCCGGTTCCGACGGCTGCAACAGTCTCATCGGCAGTTATACTCTCCAAGGCGATCGCATCGGTTTCTCGCAGCTCGGCTCGACCATGATGCTTTGCCCGAAGGGTGACGCGCAGGCGCGGGCCCTTGCTCAGGCGCTCGCCGGGGCCACATCCGTTTCGCATTCCGGGGACACGCTCGATCTGTGGAGCGGCAAAACGCGGGTGGCGCGCTTCAAAGCCACGGCGCTCTAGCAAAATTTTTGGAAAAGGAAACAAATCCGAAACAAGACTGACGCACAAGGGGAACTTCCGGCCCTCGGATTGTTCGGATAGAAAGGCCGCAAGGCTTATGGTTCCTCGCAAAAAGCTCCTTTCGGTTGCGAAAACGTGATTTTTCCTATACTCAAAAACAATCTGTTACCGGAGCGCTTTTTCGGTAAGGCAGCCGATCATCCCGAGCCGGAACTCCGTTTCTGGCGCAACAACCTTTTCTGGAGGATGGAAGACATGAAACTCGGCACACTTTTGAGCATGGCCGCAATGGCCGTCATGGGCATGGGCCTCGCCCTTCCGGCACAGGCCGCCGATCCCATCAAAATCGGCGTCTATCTGCCCCTGACCGGCCAGAACGCTTTCGGCGGGCAGCTTGAACTCGAAGGCATCCAGCTTGCCCACAAGCTCAAACCGACCGTCCTCGACCGCCCCGTCGAACTGGTCGTCGTCGACAACAAGTCCGACAAGGTCGAAGCCGCCAACGCCGTGAAGCGCCTCACCGAACATGAAAAGGTGCTCGCCATCATCGGCACCTACGGCTCCTCCCTCGCCATGGCCGGCGGCGAAGTCGCCGAACGCGCCAAGGTGCCCGTCATCGGGACCTCCTGCACCAACCCGCTCGTGACGCAGGGCAAGAAGTACTACTTCCGCGCCTGCTTCATCGATCCCTATCAGGGTGCCGCCGCCGCGACCTACGCCTACAAGAACCTCGGCTACAAGAAGGCCGCCGTCCTCACCGACGTCGCCAACGACTACGCCGTGGGCCTCTCCAACTTCTTCAAGAAGTCCTACAAGAAGCTCGGCGGCGAACTCGTTGCCGATATGAAGTACAGCTCCGGCGACCAGGACTTCACCGCCCAGCTCACCGAGCTCATCAGCAAGAAACCCGACATCGTCTTCATGCCCGCCTACTTCGCCGAAGGCGCCATCATCATGAAGCAGGCCCGCGAACTCGGCGCGACCTTCGTGCTCATGGGCGGCGACGCCATGGACAACCCCGACACCGTCAAGATCGCCGGCAAAGCCGCCGAAGGTTTCATGCAGACGGCGTTCCCCTATGACATGACCATGAAGGACATGAACGATCAGGCCAAGGCCTTCACGGAAGCGTGGAAGAAGAACTTCCCCAACAAGGACCCCAACGTGAACGCCACCCTCGGCTACACCTGCTACGACATGATCATCGACGCCCTCAAGCGTGCCGGAAAGGCCGACCGCGAAGCCGTCACCAAGGCTCTCGCCGAAACGAAGGGCCTCGCCACCCCTGTAGGAATCATGACCCTCAACGCGAACCATGATGCCGAAATCCCCGTCGGCATCCTCAAGTACGAGAACGGGAAGCGCATCTACCTCGGTGAAATCGTCCCTGAATAAGCCCCCCCTGTCCACGGCGGTGGAGGAAGGTTCCGCTTTCCTCCCCGCCTTTTTTGCCGTCCCCGGCCTCATTCGGGAGGGTTCCTCCCAGGCGGAAGGATTTACGGATTCCAAGGATTTTAAACGAATAAGGCAGGCACTATGAGTCTGGACATGTTCTTCCAGCACTTCTTCAATGCCCTGACACTGGGTTCCCTGTATGGCCTCATCGCCATCGGGTATACGATGGTGTACGGGATATTGCGGCTGATCAACTTCGCCCACGGCGACATTCTCATGTTGGGGGCCTATTTCGTCTTTTACGGCACCACGACATTCTTCCTGCCCTGGGGGGTGGCCGTGGTGGTGGCCATCCTCGCGGCCAGCGCCGTCGGCATCCTGGTGGACCGCATCGCCTACCGGCCCCTGCGCGACGCCCCGCGCATTTCGGCGCTCATCAGTGCCATCGCCGTGTCCTTCTTCATCGAAAGCCTCTCCGTGGTGGTGTTTTCCGGCCTTCCGCGCCCCGTGTACCAGCCGGAATGGCTCATGACGCCCATCAATTTCGGGCAGCTGAAGCTGCTGCCGATCACGCTGGTCGTGCCCGTGGTCAGCTTCGTGCTCGTGCTCGGGCTCCTGTGGATCATCCACCGCACCAAACCGGGGCTGGCCATGCGGGCCATCTCCAAGGACATCGAGACCACGCGCCTGCTCGGGGTGCGGGTCGACCGCATCATCGCGCTGGCCTTCGGGCTCGGCTCCGCGCTGGCGGCGGCCTCGGGCATCATGTGGGCCCTGCGCTACCCGCAGATCAACCCCTACATGGGCATCTTCCCCGGCTTCAAGGCCTTCATCGCGGCGGTGCTCGGCGGCATCGGCTCCATCCAGGGCGCCATGATCGGCGGGCTGCTGCTCGGCTTCATCGAGATCATGACCGTGGCCTTCATGCCCAGCCTGTCCGGCTACCGCGACGCGTTCGCCTTCGTGGTGCTGGTGCTCGTGCTCCTCGTCAGGCCCACCGGCCTTTTCGGGCAGCGTTCGGAGGAAAAGATATGAAGACCTCCATGCGCAACCTGCTGCTCAATCTCGCCGCCATCGGCCTGCTGGCCCTGTTCCTTGTCTGGGCGGAGACCAACCTCGACGGCTACAAGGTCCAGATCCTCAATCTCATCGCCGTGAACGCCATCCTCGCGCTGTCCCTGAACCTCATCTACGGCTTCACCGGGATGTTCTCGCTCGGGCACGCCGGGTTCATGGCCATCGGGGCCTACGTTTCCGCCCTGTGCGTGCTCCCCGCCGCCCAGAAGGAAATGATGTGGATCCTCGAGGACATCATCTGGCCCTTCTCGGTCATCCATACGCCGTTCTGGTTCTCGGTCGTCGCCGGGGGCTTCGTGGCCGCGATCTTCGGGCTGTTCATCGCCATCCCCGTGCTGCGGCTCGGCGGCGACTACCTCGGCATCGCCACGCTGGGGTTCGCGGAGATCATCCGCGTGCTCATCGTGAACCTGACGCCCATCACCAACGGCTCCCTCGGCATCAAGGGCATCCCCTTCCACGCCTCGCTGCTGGTCAACTACGGGTGGCTGCTCATCACCCTGTACTGCATGGTCAAGCTCTTGGGCAGCAACTTCGGCAACATCTTCAAGGCCATCCGCGACGACGAAATCGCCGCGAAGGTCATGGGCATCGACACCTTCAGGACCAAGGTGCTCTCCTTCTGCCTCGGCGCGTTCTTCGCAGGCGTGGGCGGGGCGCTGCTCGGCAACCTCCTGACCACCATCGACCCGAAAATGTTCACCTTCCTGCTGACCTTCAACGTGCTCATGATCGTCGTGGCCGGCGGCCTCGGCTCCCTCACGGGCAGCATCCTCGGCAGCGCGGTCATCACCGTCCTGCTCGAATGGCTGCGCGCCGTGGAAGACCCCATCACCCTCGGCGGATTCGCAATCCCCGGCATCCCCGGCATGCGCATGGTCGTGTTCTCGCTGGTCCTCCTGTGCATCATCCTCTACCGACGCGAGGGCATCATGGGAATGCGTGAAATCACCTGGGACGCCATCTTCGACTTCTTCTCCCGGAGGAAACGCGCATGACCTCCTTCGCTCAGAACGGACTGCTGCTCGACGTGCAGCACGTGACCATGCGCTTCGGCGGGATCACGGCGGTCAACGACCTGTCCATGCGGATCCCCACGGGGTCCATCACCGGGCTCATCGGCCCCAACGGCGCGGGCAAGACCACGGCCTTCAACGTCATCAGCGGCTTCTACAACCCCCAGGAAGGCGACATCCTGTTCAAGGGCCACAGCGTGAAGGGCTTCCCGCCGCACCGGATCTGCAGGGCGGGCATGGCCCGGACCTTCCAGAACATCCGGCTCTTCGGCAGCGAAACCGCGCTGGAAAACGTCATGGTCGGCTGTCAGGTCCGCCGCAAGAGCCAGTGGTGGATGCCCGTCTTCAGCCTGCCCAGCGCACGGCGCGAGGAAGAGGAAATCCGCGAGAAGGCGAAGGGCCTCATCCACCGCCTCGCGCTCGATTCCTACATGAACGAAAAGGCGTCGAGCCTGCCCTACGGGGCGCAGCGGCGCCTTGAAATCGCCCGCGCCCTGGCGACCAGCCCGGACTTCCTGCTCCTCGACGAGCCCGCCGCCGGGATGAACCCGCAGGAAAGCACCGAACTCATGCGCTTCATCCGGCATATCCGCGACGAGTTCGACCTGACCATCCTGCTCATCGAGCACGACATGAAAGTGGTCATGGGCGTGTGCCAGTACATCTGGGTGCTGGAATACGGTCAGCTCATCGCCGAGGGCGATCCGGACGCCATCCGCAACAACCCGAGGGTCATCGAAGCCTACCTCGGAGAGGACGTCAGCAACCATGCTTGAAATCAAGGATCTCCACGTCCACTACGGCGGCATCCATGCGGTGCAGGGCGTCAGCATGCGCATCCCGCAGGGCCGGATAGTCACGCTCATCGGCGCGAACGGCGCGGGGAAAAGCAGCGTCATCCGCTCCATCTCCGGCCTCGTGAAGGATACGAAGGGCGAAGTGCGGTTCACCCCGGCGGCCCGGGACGGCAGCGAGCCCAGGACGGAACAGCTCCTCGGGAAATCCCCCGAGGACATCATCCGGCGGGGCATCTCGGTGAGCCCGGAAGGCCGCCGCATCCTCCCCCACCTCACGGTCGAAGAAAACCTCATGCTCGGCGCGTACATCCGCAACGACAAGGAAGGGATCGCGCAGGACATCGACTGGGTCTACAACCTGTTCCCGCGGCTCAGGGAACGCAGCTGGCAGAAAGGCGGCACGCTCTCCGGCGGCGAACAGCAGATGCTCGCCGTGGGCCGCGCGCTCATGAGCCGCCCGGATCTGGTGATGCTCGACGAACCCTCGCTCGGCCTCGCCCCGCTGCTGGTAAGGGAAATCTTCGACATCATCCTGAAGATCAACGCCGAAGGCAAAACCGTGCTGCTCGTGGAACAGAACGCCCTCGCGGCCCTGTCCATCGCGCACTACGCCTATGTGCTCGAAGTCGGCCGCGTCGTCGCCGAGGCCCCGGGGCAGGAACTCCTCAAAGATCCCAAGGTCAAGGAAGCTTATCTCGGTGGCTGATCTATCCTGCGCATCGGTAGATGGGCTATCTCATGCAAAGGGGATGCTTCAATAACAATCGCCAGTGAAATGTATCTCCCGTGTAAAAGAAGCCGTTTTTTTCTGCAAAAAGCGGATTAAACCTTGACAGAGAACACTCTAAAGCGTATCAACTCAAATTCGGAACGGGACGTTAACTCAGTAGGTAGAGTATCTGCCTTTTAAGCAGAGAGTCGCAGGTT
>OGOV01003677.1_pt1 | contig 9860 bp, 9 predicted proteins | sample 1552711 | NCBI WGS metagenome assembly OGOV01 (sample SAMEA2580216, study PRJEB22360) | human gut metagenome | biome: human gut; feature: human-associated habitat; material: faeces | place: Denmark | collected 2008/2010 | reverse complement strand
CCTCGATAATTGCCAGTTGGTCGCTGATGCGCAGCGGCTTCAGGAGCATTCTCCCGTTTGGGCAGGCCAGACGGAACCAGAGCCGCTTATAGCGGAGATCCAGCTTCCAAACCGGGTGCCCGGTTTTGACGGAGATCGTTTTGCGCAGGAGCTTCATCGGGTCAAAGCCCGGCACCTTGCGCAGCTGCTGCACGGCGGCGTTGTTCATCACGGTGGATTTGTTGTCATTCATTTCTTAGAACTCCTTCCATAAATAAAATAAGAGATGACTGCGCAAATTCTGCACATCCATCTCAACTTAACCGGCTTTTTTCAATTTCTGCTCTGTCGCGCCCTGCGGCAGAGCCTTTTGTCTGAATACCTGATTGTACTTTAAGATCCGTTCGGCAAGGCAGGTGTTCCGTTTGACCTTTCTGCCGGAGTGGATCGCCAGAAACAGCGCACGCTTCTGACCAACCAGAATGACACGCTTCTTTGCGCGCGTCACAGCGGTGTAGATTAGGTTCTTTGTCAGCAAAATGCGGTGCGCCATCAAAATGGGAATGATGACCGTTTCGTACTCCGAACCCATCGACTTATGGATCGTAATGGCATACGCCAGTTCCAGATCGCCGAGCTGCGTTTTGGAATACTCCACGATACGCCCATCAAAATCCACGCACAGCTTATCGGGTAGGATCTTGCAGATGCTCCCGATGTCGCCGTTGAACACGCCCTTGAATTTTTGCCCGCACGCGGAATCATAGCCTTCCAGACTGTAATTATTCTTGGTCTGCATCACACGGTCATGCAAGCGAAATACGCGCTCTCCGAACAGAAATTCTTTGCTGCTGTCCGTATGTGGATTGACCGTCTCGCGGATCAGCGCATTCAGGCCGTTGGAGGACGCTTCTCCATCCGTCCGGTAGGGCGAGATGATCTGAAGCTGTCCAATGGACGTATCCTGCAATTCCCGCAGATAGAGCTCCTGGATCTGCACCGCGGCTTCCTCCTGATTTTCTGCCTTGACAAACTGAAAATCCGGACCATAGAACAGGCTGCTGTTTTCCTCGTTGATGAATTTAGCGTTGTAGGCGATCAGGCTGTCCTTGGATTGCCGGAAGATCTCATCGAGAACCGTCACCGGTACGATGCCGCTTCCAATCAGCTCCGCGAACACGTTGCCCGCACCGACGCTCTCCAGCTGATCGACGTCGCCCAACAGCAGGAGTTTTGTGTCCTTCTGTAAGCGCGTAAACAGCTGATGCGCCAGCCACATATCCACCATGGACGCCTCATCCACGATCAGAAAATCAACTTGCAGCGGCTGATCCTGCTTGTCCTTGCTGCAAAAATCGCCCTGCAAGCCAAGCAGACTGTGCAGCGTCATCGCATCCAGCATCCCGGTGCTCTGCGCCATGCGTCGGCTGGCCTTGCCGGTCGGTGCGGCGAGGACGATGCGGTTCTTGGGATGCAGAATCCGGTAGACCTCGATGATGGCTTTCAGAACCGTCGTCTTGCCGGTGCCGGGGCCGCCGGTGATGATGGAGAGATTCCGCTCCATCGCCACCTCAACGCCGCGGCTCTGCCGCTTTGTTAAGTGCAAGCCGAGTTTTTGCTTGACCTGCTCCAGTGGAAGCGTCACATCAATTTTTGCCATGTGTTCCATGAGCATGGCTGCCGCTTTTGCCGCAGTCTCGACCTCCTGCATAAAAATGTGCGGAAGATACAGCCGCCCGCCGTCGGAAACGATCTCGTTGTCTTCTGCCATCTGCTGCAATTTCTGCTCCACCTCTGCGCGCCTGACCTGCATCTGGGGAAGCGGGAGCGGTTCGTTGAGAAATTGCAGGGATTCTGTGATCAAGGCATTGACCTCCAGATACAGATGCCCATGCTGCCGCGCGTTTTCCAGCGCACAGATCATCGCGCCGTGGATACGAACCGGGTCGTGCGGGTCGCCGCCGGACTTGCGGATGATCGTATCGACGCGCCTGAATCCAAACCCGGATATTTCACAGAGCCGGAACGGGCTTTTCCGCAGAATATCCGTACAGGCGGGGCCGAAGTGCTGATAGATCTTCATCGCCGTCACAGGTGTAACCTGAAACGGTGTCAGCAGCTCCATAATATCCCGCATGGCGCGGCTTTCCGCGTAGCACGTCTTGATCTCCTCCAGCTTCTGCTCCGTGATGCCGCGGATCTCCAGCAGCTTTTCCGGATGGTATTCCAGCACATCGAGCGTATCTGTGCCGAACCGTTGGACAATGCTTCTGGCCGTGCTTTCCCCAATGCCTTTGAGCAGGCCCGATGAAAGATAGCTCAGAAGTCCTTCCGTTGTTGGCGGCACAAGCTCGTGCCAGTGCTCCACATGGAGCTGCAGGCCGTATTTGCCCTCTTTCCAGTCGCCCTCGATCTCCAGCTTGACGGAATCCGTCTGCGGCAGGCCATAGCCGACAGCGGTGAACCGAAGCATCCGGTCACGGAACGTATATTGGGAACGGGCTTCTTCCGGTACGGACGGATCATCCGTGCGCATCCGAAGAATGGTGTATTTGCTGGCTTCATTGAAGTAGATGAGCTTGTCATAGACTGCAATCATTCGTTTTTCACCTCACTATGCGGCGGGCTGCGCCGCGATTTTGATGCTGAACCGTCTGGACTCCGACGTTTCTACAAACTGCTCGTAGATCTCCGGATAAACCTCCCGCAAGCGAACCAAGTTGTCCTTGGAGATGCCCTGCCTGCGGATGGGATTGTAGGAGATAACGTAGCTTTGTTCACCGTCTGCGCAGGTTGCGCAGTCTTTGCCGTCCAGTTTGCTGACAAGCAATCCTTTGAGCTGCTGCATCTGTGTGTCCAGCTGTGTGACCTGTTTTGCAAGCGCGTTTTTCTCCTCCTGAAGCTGCAAATACTGGTGGATCTGCATGACCTGCGGTGCGCCGAACGCTGCCGGCGGCAAATCTCTTCGGTCAATGCCTTTCCATCTCTGCAAACTCTGCAAAATGAGATCACCGCTTTCCGTATAGTCCGGTGGCTGGCGCTTCTGAACATGGTTGTTCCAGAATGCATCCTCCAGCGCGATCAGCTCCGACTCATAGGCATAGTCCCGATCCAGATGTCGGATGATGACCTCATCCTCATTGTTCCCGTACAGGCAGCAGAAATAGACCCTGTCCAGATTCATGACCGACATATAATGCCGTCCCTGAGATTCGTAGTACACCGGAACGATCTCCTCGCCGTTGTACCACCAGTTTTCTCGGGCGTTATAATTTGTCGTCTTGATCTCCAAAATGGCATTGCTGCCGTCCGGAAGCTCCGCAAGGTAGTCCAGATCTGCCAGCATCCACGGATACAGTGGGTGCTGAAACATGACCTTCCGCTGAAAGATACGCAGCCCGGTTTTCTTTGCGAAGATCCGTGCGACCAAGTCTTCCAGCAGATGCCCCATCTCCAGAGCGACCCAGTTTTCATCCACGTCTGCCTTTACGACGTTCAGCTTGTCATAGTACAGATCCCGTGCTGTCCGCCAGGGCGAAATGCCGAGGATCGCTGCAGCGTCGCTGCCGCCGATGCCCCGCCGCCGGTAGGACAGCCATTCTTCGTTGCTCAGATTGCTCGTGTCTACCAACTCCTGCGGCTCATACATCAAGCGCAGCACCATTTCGTTCTCCCTTCTTCCACACCCGCAGCCGTACCACACGCTTCCGCTCGTGAACCGCTTTGCGATGATACGCCGCAGACTGCCGCTGCCGTCCTCCGGGACGCCATTTCTTTCTTGTTTTCATTTGGTTACCACCTTTCTCAAAAAATATATCCTCAAAGCCTTTCGGCATTTGGGCAAAAAAAGAACGGGAACTTCCTGCGGCGCAGCTTCTTCTGCGTCGCGGTCATTCCCGCAATCTGTGGGCGTTGCGCCCAAAAAAGAAATCCGGCAGAAACCTGTCCTGCGGACATGGCAATTCTACCGGAAATCGTAAAAGCCTGACAATGCGTGTGCAAGCCGGAATACTCCGAACACCGTAGCAAGCGTGCTACAAGCAGTATGCACAAATCTCAATTACAAGCCAACTTTACCACAAGATATTGTGGTTGTCAAGGAACGACCGGCTTATGGCCACTCGGATGTCAGTATCTCCCGAAGATATTCATACTCCGGCATCTGCTCAAAATATGGTTGCCACAAACGCTGGATCTCCGCTTTTTCCGCGGCGTCGATTTCTTTTAAGAGATGTCCTGATTTTGACTTCGTAACCGAATCTATCATCATATAGTCCAGCATCTCTCTGCAAAGATCTGCCGCCGTGTTGATAGGCGTTACATCGTCTATATAGGTATGATAATCCAGAAGCAAGTACCCCAGCTTGTTTGACCACGCAATGTCACAGTGGTTTCTTTGGTTCAGATACTTCGCAAACACTGCCAGCACCCGTTCGATTTCCTGCTTTTCCTGTTTTGTGTAGACCATAATATATTTTTCCTCCTGTTTATTTGATCTGACACAAATCATAGCATATAAAATATTTTTTCTCACTTTTGCAGAAAACGTCGAAACGCGCCCTATTTTCTTAGTGTAAGAACCTTCAAGCAATGTACCTTGACAACCGAACACCCATCTGGCAGGGAGATACAGCAGCCGCGGACAGTATGCGACGACATGAGCGTACCCACGGCTTAACGCTGCACAGCAGCGACTGCAATACGCGCTCTTGACCGGAGCGCAGGAACGGACTGCCAGATGGCTTATAAACCAAAAACAGCCTTCTCATTATTTCGAGAAAGGCTGCATCAAATAAAATCGAGGTATTTATGAACGAAGAAGAATTAAAAAAAGATCAGCTTCCTCAGATTCTACATGTAAAAGACCTGCAGGTATTGCTCTCCATCAGCCATAACACGGCCTATGAACTAGTGCGTTCAGGGAAAATCAGAAGCATCCGAATTGGGCGCACATATAAAATTCCTTTAGATGCTTTCAACGAGTATCTGCGCAACGGCTGAAGCATATCATCTTGTGATTTGGGTTCATTCGTGGTATGATTGATTCGTACCTGCTATGCGGCATCGAAAGGAGCGTATTTATGTCGCAAAGCAAAGCATCTGGAAGAAAGTCTGTCGCCGGAATGGGCTCCATCCGAAAAAAAGAGAAAGTTATAAACGGAAAAGCCTATACCTACTACGAAGCACGTTACACCGTCGGGATCGATCCCGGCACAGGCAAGCAGATTCAAAAAAGTATCAGCGGAAAAACACAGCGCGAGGTTACTAGGAGATTAAAAGAGATCACAACGTCGATTGATACCGGCACCTACCTACCTTCCTGCAAACTAACAGTTGGTGAGTGGCTGAATACGTGGATCTCAGAGTATACTGCAGACTGGAAGCCGCTCACAGTCAGCAACTACTCAAAGCAAATCAAGAAGCACCTGATTCCACGTCTCGGCGCTGCGAAACTGGAAGATCTGGACACACATACAATTCAACTGTTCTATAACTCCCTTACAAAATCAGGACTGGCACCGAAAACAGTAAAGAACATACATGGTGTCCTCCATGCCGCATTAGAGCAGGCAATTTCAAATGGTTATATTCACAAGAACCCAACTGCCGGCTGCAAACTTCCCAAAGTCGTTCGGCCGGAAATCAAGCCCTTGGAGCCAGAGGAAATCGCCCGAATGCTGAAAGAAGCAAAGAAGGACGCATACGATAACCTGTTTATCGTTGCGATGTTCACAGGTATGCGTCAAGGTGAGTTGTTAGGTCTATCCTGGGACAACGTTAATTTCAAGACCGGCCGGATCACCATCAAGCAGCAGCTTCAATGCAAAGACGGCGTTTACTTTCTGGAAACGCCCAAGAGCGGAAAGTGTCGAGTGCTATCCCCGGCCCCAGTTGTAATGGAAGCTCTAAAAGATGAGCAGCAACAGCAAAATGCAAACAAGCAAATTGTCGGAGCAGCCTGGGAAAACAAATGGAACCTCGTGTTCACGGACGCGCTTGGCAAGAATCTTGTTCGCCGAACAGTCGTAAAACACTTCAAGTCCGTGATTGAAAGAGCCAACATTCCCTCAGATGTTCGCTTTCATGATCTGCGTCACAGCTTCGCAGTAACCTCATTGTACACTGGCGACGACATTAAAACAGTGCAGGCCAATTTAGGCCACGCTACGGCACAGTTTACACTTGATGTCTACGGGCATGTCACACAGAAAATGCGGCAGGAAAGTGCCATGCGAATGCAAGCCTTTTATAACCATCTGGAAGTATAGTCAACCACCTGTTACCTGCTTCTGATAAGGGGGAAAAATGGGGGGGGAATTTTAGGCGTTTCGATTCCCGAACTTTTTCTGTCGAAAAATAGCCAAAACAAAAGAAAATAGCCAGTAATCAGAACAATTACTGGCTATTTGCTGGCAGGGGCACAAGGACTTGAACCCTGAGCCTACGGTTTTGGAGACCGCCGCTCTACCAATTGAGCTATACCCCTATTTATGAAATTGGTGGTGGGCCTTCGGGGACTCGAACCCAGGACCGACCGGTTATGAGCCGGCTGCTCTAACCAACTGAGCTAATGGTCCGTATTCATAACAGAAATATTATATCGATTTTGTGTGCTTTTGTCAATAGGTGAAAGCGAGAAAAAGGCAGAAAAACCGCCATGACATGCGGTTTTTCTCAATTCGTATAGACAAGAATATCGCTGATTTGGCAGTCGAGTGCATGACAGATGCGCGCGAGGACATAGCTGTCATAGCGTGTGACTTTGTTCTTGTAGTAGTTGTCGATGATTGGATAGCGAATCTCGGTTCGCTTTGCGAGCTCGTAGCGCGTGATGCCGCGTTCTTGCAGCGCAGTGTCCAGCGTCAGACGGACTTGTGCCATGGTGATCACCTCATATTTATTTTAATAAATATATAGCCACTTGACAATTTCCTTATTTGAATATATACTTATATAAGAATATAAATACAGAATAGAAAATCGTTTTGTGGAGGAGAAAAACATGGCGCATGTGCGAATAAAGCTGATTGGAGCAGAATCATCGCGTTCTTACTTTCAGATTGATGGTTGCGGCAGATATGATATGCGCGACGGGATTGCCTTTTCCATACCTGACGGCTGGCATACCCTACAAGCGGTACAGGTGATATATGACGCATTCTCGCCGAAGGAAGAAAACGGCGAAATATGCATACCGTTTTCTGTGTCATCCGATTTTCAAGCAGACACGATGCTGGAACTGCGCATATTCCTACATGCGGACGGCTGCATTATAGATATGGAGTGCGACCAGATAAATACCATTGCTAAAAATATTTCGATTCGCGAGATGCAAAATTGACAGACGACAAAAAAGCCCCCCCGAACGGCGTAATTACGCCGTTCGGGGGCTCTCTGCTCTTTTTACGGAGTCGGCGGCTGATGGCTGACGGCATCGAGGAATAAGAAGGTCAGCCCGATATAGCCTGCCAAAAGAATGGCAGCCGCAATGAAGACCGCAAGGCAGATTGTGCGCAGCGTTTTTTTCGTCTTCAGGCAGAGCGCCGAGACGATGACGCCGCCCACCGCCAGCAACAAAAGCAAAACGGCAATTCCGAGTGTCATGACTTTTCCTCCCTTTTAATCGCAGATTGAAAAATACAGGCTGCTGTACGGGTCAATCAGGTCAATATCCGTGACGCACGCCTCGGGGCTGATGCTGTCCAGTTGCATGAGGCGGGCATTGTCCCGGTAGTTGTCCGGCTGCGCCTCGGCGGCAAAGATCAGCCCGTCGTAGTCTGCGGGCAGATAGACGATGTAGCTCTTGGTGAGCACTTTCGCCCAGTCGCCCACGTTGTCCTGCCAGTCGGTCGAATAGAAGAATTCGATTGTGTAGCTCTGTCCGTTCCATTCGACGGTGTGCAGGTAGTGATTTTTGCCGCGGCCGGTGGTGCTGTATGCGGTCGCCGCCGTCAGCCACATGCCGGTGTAGGCATCGTAGAGTTCGCTGTTGGTGTTGGTGATAAAGGTCTCGCCGAAATACGGAATCGAATCTTCGGGGATGTAGCAGATTGCGTCAAACTCGATCTCGCGGATGCCGTCGTGCGTCATGTCGCCGGTCTTTGTCACTTCCCGGTAGCAGTCGGCGGTGGTGTATCCGTCGCCGAGACCGGCGTAGTTGGACACGCCGTTCTCCGGCAGATAGGTGCCGCTGTCTGCCGTGCAGTCGACCGAAAGACCGGCAGCTTCAAAGACGGGGATGGCAGGGGTGATTGCCTCGACCGGGTGGAGATAGCCGTCGTTTGCGCTGTCGTAAAGCTCGTCGTCGTCGGTCGGGATCAGCCGCAGAACATCGCCGTTTGCTGCGTCGTGCAGCTCGATGCCGTCGGCATCGGCGACCGCGGTGCCGCTCATGATGGTGTTTTCGTCGGCATCGAGGAATGCCCAGTCGGCATTCTCATAGACGCGCAGCCAGAAATTCTGCCCGACATATTCCCACAGCCCGACATAGAGCTCAAGGGCATCGTCCGCCGGGTCTTTGCCGCCCGTCACATCGGACAGCTCCTCGCGGAAGACATAGCGCATATGCGCGTCCCGGATCCACACGAGGTGCGTCTCGGTGCCGTCCGCGTGGCGGAAGTCCACAGTGACATCGCTTTCGCCGTCACCGTCCACGCTGATCTCCACCAGCTTGCCGGCCGGGAAATTGAGCTTATTGTTCACATTGACGGTGCGGGCGGTGCCGTCGGTACACATGACCGAGACAGCCTGCTGCACCTCAGCGCTGTTCGTCTCCACGAGGGTGCGGGATGAGGACTGGACCACGCCGTAGAACACAGCATCTGCCGCGTCGCCGGTGAGGACGGAGACAGCTGCATCGTTCATGCCCAGCAGCAGAGTGACCACCTGGCCCACGCCGCCGCCGGACAGGGAGGACAGCTGATAGGCCACAGAGGGCGAAGCGATGGCGTAGGTGACGCCGGCCACGGTCACAGAGGTCGGAGCGCTGGCCGAGGGCGAGACAGCCGTCACGCGGCCTGCGGCGCGCTTGTTGTAGATCCAGACGGTGCGGGCGCTCTCGTTATAATAGTAGACATCATAGGGAGAGAGGGCCGCAGAAGTGGTGACTTCGTCGTTGCGGTAGATGGCCGCCGGGACGAAAGACAGGACGGTGGAAGCATCTGCTACGAAGGGACCCTTGACGTTGTCCAGCAGGACCGACGAGATGTCCACCTGGCCGTTGCTCACGGCAAAGCCCAGGGTGGAAGCGTAGACCTGACCGCTGCCGTTCATAGCGGTGAGGGCGTTGTAGAAGAGCATGGTACCCTGCTCGAGGGTCAGAGTCTCGCCCTGACGGGCATTGATCTCATTGCGCAGGCCAAGTGCGCTGGCCTTGCTGAGCTGAGCTGTGGGGAAGGTACCACCCAGCTTTGCCACATCATAGCCCAGCAGGCGCAGTGCCATGGTGCAGGCTTCTTCCAGCGTGACGGTGTTGTCCGGGCGGAAGCTGCCGTCGGAGTAGCCGGTCATCCAGCCGTTCTGGACAGCAGTGCGGATGTAGACCGCATAGGGAGAGTCGCTGTCTACATCGCTGTAGAGGCGGCCGGTGCGGCCCTGTGCCGTGGTGGTATCGCGGTAAGCAGAGAATGCGGTGAGGAGGCGGGCCGCCTGCCCACGAGTGAGGGGCGCACCCAGAGAACCGGCCTGCTCGGCGGTCAGACCGCCCAGTGCCGTCGCCGTCTGGACTGCCGCGTTGGAGCCGACCGCAGAAGCGGGCAGCACCAGCATGGAAACAGCCACGCAGACAGCCAGCAGGAATGCGAGGAATCGTTTTTTCATGGTAAACTCCTTAATCATATCTGAGCGCTTCGATGGGGTTCAGGCTGGCGGCACGGCGGGCC
>OGOV01003663.1_pt1 | contig 9910 bp, 8 predicted proteins | sample 1552711 | NCBI WGS metagenome assembly OGOV01 (sample SAMEA2580216, study PRJEB22360) | human gut metagenome | biome: human gut; feature: human-associated habitat; material: faeces | place: Denmark | collected 2008/2010 | reverse complement strand
TTTTAAATGTTACAACCTTTGTGTCGTTAGTAGGATTCCAAACTGTTGCTGTGTATTTGCTTGTATCCTTGTTGTAATATACTGCTGCTGAGCAATCTCCTGTTGCAACAATGTCAGTTGTTTTTACGCCTAACTGTTTCATACTGTTAATAAACCAATATGTGTTAGCTGTATCTGTTTTCTGAACCTTTGTATCGTTTGCAAGGAATTTCTCCATTGCAAGACTTGGATTAGTCTGTGAAAGGAATGGCCATGTAATATGCTGCCATCCGTTATCAGGTGTTACATACTTGTCCGGATTGTGCCATGAATCATCTGCACTAACTCCGTTTGCCAAATCCTGATCAAATAATTTCTTTTCTATGTTTATTGCATAATTAGTATCATCTACTAATCCCTGATATATCTTGGCACATTTTTCCTGATTCATACCATAGTTTGTAAGGTATTCAGAAATAGGTAACCACTGGATACCGTATACATACACAGGCTGTCCACCAAAATATGTTCCATACCCCATTGAAGCGCCATAAATCTGACCTGTTCCCTGGAACGGATAATCATAAGCCTGATCTGCTACTCTGTCAGGATGATCACCTAACCAGTTAGTTTCATCATAGTCGAACCAGTACTGCTCAATCGCTTCCATTTCTGTTGTGAAGCCGTAAGCTCCGGCATCAATGTAAGTGCTATTCTGTGATACTTCACCCCAGAGATACATACCTACCCAGCTGAACAATGCTTCTGAAGCTGATTCCTGGTTGTTACCTGAATCGCTGTCTGCATATCCGCCTGCCCATGAGTGTCCTGAATACTGGTCAAATGCTCTAAACTTACAGAACATGTTGCCATCATCTTCAGGTTCCTTAGGATCTGCGTAATCCCTTACAAGAAGTTCAATCATATCTTTGTAATCGTTGTAGAACTGCTTGTCGTATGTAGCAAGTACTGCTGCGCCAAACATAAAGTATCCATATGTAAAGTGGTGGTCGCAGATTGCTGCGTTGGCACCAAATGAACTTTCAGGATAATAAAGTGTTCCCCAATCCTTATTGTAGATTAAGTAACAGTCATCATCTTCACCGTCATATGTGAACCAGTCAACCATAATGCTCTTTAATTTCTTTAATAATTTTTCTCTAATTGATTTCATTATTTCAGATTCGCTTCCACCCGGAAAATCTGTTCTTCCTCTGCTTCCGTGGAATAATGTATCACCGCTAAAGAGAACGCCTTCCTGTTCCATATAATAACAGCATCCACCCGGTGTATGTCCCGGTGTATGGATCACACGGAACTGAAAGCCTGCAATTTGAAGCTGCTGTCCGTCTCTGACCGGAACCGCATCCGCGAACTGATATCCTCCGCGCATATAACCAGAAGACAGATTGCTTTCACCGTCCATCATCATCGGTAGATCTGCTTCTTCCACATATACTGGAACTTTTATATCTTCCATCACATCGGAAAGTCCCATAATATGGTCAAAATGTGCATGCGTCAGAAGTACAGCCTTCAGCTTCAGTCCCTGCTCTTTCACGGCATTCTTTAATTTTGCCGGATATGATCCCGGGTCAACCATGACCGTATCCTTTGTCTCTTCATTGATCACCAGATAACAATTGGTACCGATCATTCCCACTACGTATTTTTCTATCTTCATACTTTTAGCCTGTTGCCCTTTCTATATCTATGATTCCGGAAAGCTGCTGCAGCTTCTTCACGATGCGCTCCAATTCTTCACGGCCGTGAACGATGAATCCCATCTCGATCGTTGCCGTTCCCTTCTTACTGGTACGGACATTCATAGATTTGACATCCACATTTTCTTCTGTGAAAATTCTGGAAATCTCCATCAGAAGTCCCTGCTGGTCATTCGCATACATCTTGATCTCTGCAAGATACTGACCGCCGGATTTTTCCGTCACTTCGGTCTCCCACTCTGCAGGAATCAGTCTTGCACGTTCCGATTCGGACAGGTGGATCATATTGATACAGTCCGTTCGGTGAATGGAAAGTCCTCTTCCACGTGTAACAAATCCGACGATCTCATCTCCCGGTACCGGGTTACAGCATCTGGAGAAACGGACTGCCATATCATCAATTCCCTTGACAACAATGCCACTCTTTGACTTGGCAATGTGTACTTTATTCTTCGCTGCTTCTGCCACTCTCTCCAGAACAACTTCATCGGTAATTGCCTGTCTGTGATCTTTTCCATATTCTTCAGCAAGACGATTCACGACCTGGCCTTCTTTTAAGCCGCCATGTCCGATTGCCGCCAATACAGAATCCCAGTCTTTGAATCCGTATTTTTTCTGAACAATCTCCTGATATTTCGGCTGGATGATATTTGCAACATTGATACTTTTCGCTCTGCAGTACGTCGCAATCATATCCTTACCGCGGATGATATTGCTTTCCTTGAACTCTTTCTTGAACCACTGGTTGATCTTATTCTTTGCCTGGGTACTCTTTACAATATTCAGCCAGTCACGGCTTGGTCCCTTGGAATTCTGGGATGTCAGGATCTCGATTCTGTCGCCATTCTGAATCTTATAATCAATGTTAACAAGTTTTCCGTTGACTCTGGCTCCTACCATCTTGTTACCGACCGCACTGTGGATCGCATAAGCAAAATCCACCGGTGTGGAACCATTCGGCAGATTCTTGACATCTCCGTTTGGTGTAAAGCAGTAAACATCCTCCTGGAAGAGATCCAGATCCCCTTTCAGCAGACTTAAGAACTCCCGGTTATCCGACATATCTCTCTGCCACTCCAGGATCTGACGCAGCCAGTTCAGCTTCTCTTCCTGTGTGTTCAGTCCTTTCGTGTTGCTTCCGCCTGTCTCTTTATATTTCCAGTGTGCTGCGATACCATATTCCGCTGTCTTATGCATCTCTTCTGTACGGATCTGGATCTCGAACGGCTGTCCGACCGAACTCATCAGTGTCGTATGCAGTGACTGGTACATATTCGGCTTCGGCATAGCAATATAGTCTTTAAAACGTCCCGGAATCGGCGTATACATCTCATGGATCACACCCAGCGCCGCATAACAGTCTTTTACAGATTCTACTATGATACGCACAGCAAACAGATCATAGATCTGGTCAACCGTCTTATCCTGATTCACCATCTTCTTATAAATACTGAAGAAATGCTTTACTCTGCCGCCTACGGTGGCTTCAATGCCTGCTTCGTCTAAATGTGCCTTTACTTCATCTACAATGGACTGGACAAAGGCTTCTCTTGCATCTTTGCGCAGATCTACCTTTTCTACCAGGTCATAATAAACTTCCGGCTTTAAAAACTTAAGTGATAAGTCATCTAATTCGATCTTAATCTTGGAAATACCCAGACGGTCTGCAATAGGAGCATAGATCTCCATGGTCTCCCTTGCTTTTTCCTTCTGCTTCTCCGGCTTCCAGTACTGGCCGGTACGCATGTTGTGAAGACGGTCTGCCAGCTTAACGATGATAACGCGGATATCCTTTGCCATTGCAAGGAACATCTTGCGCAGGTTCTCAGCTTGGATCTCCACTTTATCTTTATCCCAGTTTAACTGAGTCAGCTTGGTAACACCGTCTACCAGGAAAGCAACCTCGGGACCAAACTCTTTGGTCAGCTCATCCAGTGTCATGACGGTATCTTCTACTACGTCATGAAGAAGGCCGGCTGCAATGGTCTCCTTGTCCATCTCCAGATCAGCCAGGATAATAGCCACACATAAAGGATGGATGATATAAGGCTCTCCAGACTTTCTCTTCTGATCCTTATGTGCTTCTGCAGCGACCTTGTATGCCTTTTCGATCATGGAAATATCATCGGAAGGATGGTATTTATGGATCGTTTTGACCAGATCCTGATACAACACTTCCGGGCTGGTAAAGTCCGCCGGAGCTTCAAGCTCTATATCCAGTTTTTCTTTTGTTCCCTCTTTTCCCATATATGTGGCCACCTTTTTACAAATAATTAGTTACCATTATAATTTTTTTTAAATAAAAAAGCAAGGTCTGGTATACCTATTACTTTCTTATGAGTTCTGATTACTTACCCTCATAGATAATAGCAGACTCAACATCATAGCCCTTTAAAAGTTCTCTTCCCTTAAGTCCTGCCAGTTCCATTACAAAACAGATCTTCACTACCTTGCCGCCCAGTTCTTCGATCAGCTTGATAATTGCTTCCGTAGTACCACCGGTAGCGATCAGGTCATCAATGATAACAACCTTCTGTCCAGGAGTAATGGAGTCCTTGTGCATCTCAATCTCTGCAGTGCCATATTCCAGTGCATACTTTGCAGAAACAGTCTCGCAAGGCAGTTTTCCTTTTTTGCGGACCGGAACAAAGCCCTTGTGCTCTGCATAGGCAACCGGCACACCAAAGATAAATCCTCTGGACTCAGGACCTACTACTACATCATAATCTACATCCTTTAACATATTGCGGATGCTGTCCACTGCCAGGTGCAGACCGTCTGCATCCTGAAGGATGGTAGTTACGTCCCTGAAAATAATACCAGGTTCCGGAAAATCCGGGATGCTTCTTACATATTCTTCCAGCTTTTTCATATTTATATCCTCGTTTCTTTAAAATTTACTTAAGCGACTCATCTTGCACGGCTATGCCGCACAAGATGCATCGGAATATTACTTCTATTATACTTGCTCTGGCGGACACTGTAAACCCCGGGCAGTACACGCCCCTCAAATCTTTATTCCAATCTTCCCTGAAATATGGTAATATGTCCTTGTTATTTTCAGAACATATCGATATATCGTGAGGTTTTACATATGACTGGCTTAGGTACACTTGTAAATATGGCTGCTATCCTTATAGGAAGCGGTATTGGACTTTTATTAAAAAATGGCATTCCCAAACGGCTGCAGACCACGATCTCCAGCGCAGTGGGGCTCTGTGTGGTCTTTGTTGGTGTTACAGGCGCTATCAAAGGGCTGATGAACGTATCAGGAACTACCTTTGAGACCAAAGATACGTTAGTGGTAGTCATCTGCATGGCGATCGGCGCTGCCATCGGTGAATGTCTGGATCTGGAACAGAGAATGGAAAACCTGGGGGACTGGGTCAAATCCAAGCTTCCAAATGGTTCCTCTTCCTCCAATTTTACAGAAGCCTTTGTAAGCACCTCCCTTGTTTTCTGCATCGGTGCCATGGCCATCGTCGGTTCCATTGAAGACGGTTTAAACCATGATTATACCATGCTCTTTACAAAAGCTGTTATGGACGGTGTGCTTTCCATTGTTTTTGTAGCATCCTTAGGTATCGGCGCTGCATTTTCCATGTTTCCCGTAGGCATCTACCAGGGAAGTATCACTCTTCTTGCAGGTCTGGTAAAACCCTATCTTACAGACCTGATGATCGGACGCCTTTCCTGCATCGGTTCCATCCTTATCTTTGCCCTTGGTTTAAATCTGACCATCGGAACAAAGATCAAGATCGCAAATATGCTTCCGGCTGTATTCCTGCCGGTTATCGTATGCCTGTTGGGATTTTAAAACAGGTTATGGTTGTCATTGTGAATATGATTATGAAAGGACATTATCATGTTAAAAGAAGAAAGACAGACCTGGATCTTAAATAAACTTCATACCTCCGGAAAGGTAGTAGTCAGCCACCTGGCCGGGGAATTAAAGGTTTCCGAAGATACCATACGCCGTGACCTGTTAGACCTGGACCAGAAAGGACAGTTAAAACGGGTATTTGGCGGTGCCATCCCTCTGGAAAAACCGGTCATCAACTTCTTTGACCGGGAAACCGCCGATGTTGCCTTAAAACAGCAGCTTGCCATGCGGGCATTGGAATTTCTGGAGCCGGACCAGCTGGTTGCCATTGACGGCAGCAGCACCAATCTTCAGTTTGCCAAAAATATCCCTGATAATTTAAAGCTTACAGTTCTTACCAACAGCTACAGCATTGCCCATGTATGCTCCTTAAAAGAGCAGATCCGTGTTATTATCCTGGGCGGTGATCTGTTAAAAGACTCCATGACCACAGTAGGGGAAGTAGCCGCTGCCCAGGCTGCTGCCTATCACCCGGATCTGTGCTTCATGGGTGTCTATGCCATCCACCCGGAATACGGCATGACCATTCCTTATCCCGAAGAAGTCAGCATCAAACGTCAGCTGATCCGCTCCTCCAGCCGTGTGATCGCACTGGTAAATCCCATCAAACTGAACACTGTTTCACGATACCAGGTGTGTGGGATCGAGGATTTTACAACTCTCATCACAGATGGAAATGTGCCGCAGGAGATGGCATCACGATATAAAAACAGAGGATTAGATTTCCTGTAAAACAGTTTGAGCCGCCCGGTATGGGCGGCTCTTACTTCTTCCAATCAAAAAAACTGCGTCAAAATGACCGTTCGATTTGCAAATATCAATTGTACACATCTTGAGCGCAGCTGTACGAATGTAGCGGACAAAGTCCGATACAGGCGAACAGGTGCATGCGAAAGCCAGTGTACAATGATACTTGCAAATCGGTTTCAGGTGATTTTGACGCAGTTTTTTCCTCTACTTTATTCACCAAACACAGCCTTATAATCAGCCTGGAACTTTGCAATTCCCTGGTCAGTTAAAGGATGCTTGGTCATCTGCTCTAATACCTTGTATGGAACAGTTGCAATATCAGCGCCAGCCTTTGCGCAGTCGATCACATGGATCGGGTTGCGGACACTTGCTGCAATGATCTCAGTCTCGATGTTGTGCATCTGGAAGATCTCGGTGATATCATAGATCAGGTCAATACCTGGCATGGAGATATCATCCAGACGTCCTAAGAATGGAGATACATAGGTAGCGCCTGCTCTTGCAGCTAACAGTGCCTGTGCTGCGGAGAAGATCAGAGTTACGTTGGTCTTAATGCCTTCTGCGTGAAGAACCTTAACTGCCTTTAAGCCTTCTACAGTCATAGGGATCTTAACAACCATGTTTGGATGGATCTTAGCTATCTCACGGCCTTCTTCGATCATTCCTTCTGCTGTTACAGTAGTTGCCTTTACTTCGCCGCTGATCGGTCCGTCAACGATAGAAGTGATCTCTTTGATAACCTCTTTAAAATCACGGCCTTCTTTTGCGATCAGGGATGGGTTTGTGGTAACACCACAGATAATTCCCATATCATTTGCCTTGCGGATATCATCTACATTTGCTGTGTCAATAAAAAACTTCATGAAATAGTCCTCCTCTTACATTTTGCTTCCCACCGATACCGGATTGCTACGTGTTTTTACCCCGGTATCATTTTATACTTGTATTATATCGCAGACCATGCACATGTCAAGCAAATTTCCGCATTACTTTGCCACATTTTATGGCTATACGTGCAAAATACCGCATTATATTTTTGAATATCATGCATAAAAACGCATTAAAAAGAGCCCGGCCTGCGGACTCTTTCGTGTTTACATCTGTGATTTTTCGCATTTGCCCATTATCTCCGGACACCTGCATATCTTCTTATAAATTTCCTTACATAATACGCACATTTTTCAGCGCACCGGTCTTACAGAACTGGGTCCATTCGCATACATTTACCGCATGATCCCCAATACGCTCTAAGTATTTGGCAATCATCAACAGGTCGATCCCCTGGTCTGCATGGGACGGCGCAGATTTTAACAGCTCCACCACATCCGATTTTACCTGATTAAACAGCGCATCCACCTCATCATCCCTGCGGATGATCTCCTCTGCCTCTTCCACGTCCTGCTTAATAAATGCTTCTACTGCATCATGGACCATTTTCTGGGCTGACGCTGCCATAGCAGGAAGATGCTGTACAATGTGGTATGCATGATCACTCTTAATCCGCAGGATCAGCTCTGCAATATCAGATGCATGATCTCCAATACGCTCCAGATCCGTTACCACCTTAAGAGCAGTGGAGATCTGGCGCAGATCCCTTGCTACCGGCTGCTGGCGAAGGATCAGGGACAGACAACGGGACTCAATGGCACGTTCCATGTCATTTACATTCCGGTCTCCTTTAATAACATCCTCTGCCATGGTATAATTCTGGTCTTCAAATGCCACGAAAGTCTGCTCAATGGCTTTTTCCACCATCATGGCCATATCACGCAGGCATTTATTCAACTCCTCTAATTCATGTTCATAAGTAATGCGCATCCCTTATGCCCCTTTCCGTTGCTTTTCCAACATTTTCGTAACTCTACATTCTCACATTTTACCGTAGGATCACATTCCATCAACCAAAACGTCCGGTAATATAATCTTCCGTTCTCTTGTCCTTTGGCATGGTAAACAGTTCATCTGTGGTAGCATATTCCACTACCTCGCCTACCAGGAAAAATGCTGTATAATCTGCAATACGGGTTGCCTGCTGCATGTTGTGGGTAACAATAGCAACCGTATACTTGCTCTTCAGATCGTCCATCAGGTCCTCGATCTTTAAGGTAGAAATCGGGTCCAGTGCAGATGTAGGCTCATCCATTAACAGAACCTCCGGCTCTACTGCCAGCGCTCTTGCAATACAAAGACGCTGCTGCTGACCACCGGAAAGTCCCAGTGCAGATTTCTTTAAACGGTCAGAAACCTCATCCCATAAAGCTGCGCCCTTTAAACTGCGCTCTACGATCTCATCTAACTGTGCCTTGTTCTTGATACCGTGAATTCTTGGGCCGTAAGCCACATTATCATAAATACTCATCGGAAATGGATTTGGCTGCTGGAACACCATTCCCACTTTTTTACGAAGAAGTGTGGTGTCTACCTGCGGATCATAAATATCTTCCCCGTCAAGAAGCACGGTTCCCTCGATCTTTACATTTGGAACCAGGTCATTCATACGGTTTAATGTTTTTAAATACGTAGATTTTCCACATCCGGATGGTCCGATAAATGCAGTGATCTTATTTTCATAAAGGTCCAGATTAATATTTTTCAGTGCATGATTTTCTCCATAGTACAGGTTCAGGTTCTGTGTGGAGATCTTTACTTTATTTTCCATATATACTCATTTCCCTTTCGCGTCTTTCACGTTTATCTTGTCTCTACATTAAACCGGTGGGACAGATATTTTGCCAGTGCGTTGATTGCCAGTACGATCACCAGAAGAACAACTGCTACGCCGAAAGCTTCATTGTATTTTGCCTTCTGCATAAACAGATACAGCTGGATAGTCAGTGTACCACCTGACTCAAGTACCTTGCCAAACAGGTTCTTTGGAAGGTAATAGCCGCTTCCTGCAGTAAACAGTAAAGCTGCAGACTCACCTACGATGCGTCCGATCGCCAGGATAACACCTGTAAGGATACCAGGCATAGCACTTGGAAGAAGGATGGTGCGGATCATATACCACTTGGTAGCACCAATTCCCAGTGCACCGTGACGGTAACTGTCAGGAACGGTCTTTAATGCTTCCTGGGTGGTTCTTGTGATCAGTGGAAGGATCATTAAAGTCAGTGTCAGGGAACCGGTAAGAATGGAGTAGCCCAGTCCCAGTGTATTTCCGAAAAACACCATTCCGAAAAGACCAAATATAATAGAAGGAATACCGGAAAGTGTTTCTGTTGTAAATACGATCAGACGGACGATCTTTCCCGGTTTTGCATACTCATTTAAGTAAACCGCAGAACCTACACCAATAGGAGTTGCGATCAGCAAAGTGATCACTACAATATAAAGAGTGTTGATAATATTTCCAAGGATACCGAAAGTTCCCTTTGTAGCGCTGGAAACAGTGCTTAAAAAGGACCAGGTCACATGTGGGACACCTCTTACAAAGGTATAACCTAAAATTCCGATGAGAAGGAGCATAGAGAGACTGGCACATCCGTAGATAATACCGGTTAAGATCACATCTGTGCTGCGGATGCGTTTTCCATAAATGCTTTCCCGGATCACGGAGTTTTCATTGATACGG
>OGOV01003654.1_pt1 | contig 9944 bp, 9 predicted proteins | sample 1552711 | NCBI WGS metagenome assembly OGOV01 (sample SAMEA2580216, study PRJEB22360) | human gut metagenome | biome: human gut; feature: human-associated habitat; material: faeces | place: Denmark | collected 2008/2010 | reverse complement strand
TCTTGGAGTCGTAGGAGAAATAGGCCTGGCAGTACTTGTCGGTCGTGCCGCCGATGATCTTGATCGAGTTCTTGTTGGCGCCCACCGTGCCGTCGGCGCCCAGACCGAAGAAGAGGCCCTCGAACGTGCCGGGCTTCGCGAGCGAAATCTCCTCGCCGACGGGCAGTGAACGGAACGTCACGTCGTCGACGATACCCACCGTGAACTGGTTCTTCGGCTCGTTCATCTTCAGGTTCTCGAACACGGCCAGCATCTGCGCCGGAGTGGTGTCCTTCGACGAAAGGCCGTAACGCCCGCCGATGACGAGCGGCTTGCGGTCGCACGGGCAGGCGGCGAACGCCTCCACGACATCCATATACAGCGGGTCGCCGTTGGCTCCCGGCTCCTTCGTGCGGTCGAGCACGCAGACGCGCTTCACGCTCTCGGGAAGCACGGCCATCAGGTATTTCACCGAGAACGGGCGGTAGAGGTGCACGGTCACTACACCCACCTTTTCGCCCTTGGCCATCAGGTAGTCGACCGTCTCCTTGATGGTCTCGGTCACCGAACCCATGGCGACGATCACGTTCTCGGCGTCCTTCGCGCCGTAGTAGACGAACGGCTTGTAGTCGCGTCCCGTGATCTTCGAAATCTCCTTCATGGTGTCGGCCACCATGTCGGGAATGGCGTCGTAGAACTTGTTCGAAGCCTCGCGCGTCTGGAAATAGATGTCGGGATTCTGGGCCGTACCGCGCGTAACGGGGTGTTCGGGGTTCAAAGCGCGGGCGCGGAACTCCTTCAGGGCGTCGCGGTCGAGCAGCGCCGTCAGCGCGGCTTCGTCGATCAGTTCGATCTTCTGGATCTCGTGCGAGGTGCGGAAACCGTCGAAGAAGTGCAGGAAAGGCACGCGGGCCTTCAGCGACACGAGGTGCGCGATGCCGGCGAGGTCCATGACCTCCTGCACCGACGAGGTGGCCAGCATGGCAAAACCCGTCTGGCGGGCCGCCATCACATCCTGATGATCGCCGAAAATCGACAGCGACTGTGCGGCCAGCGCACGCGCCGAAACGTGGAACACGCCCGGAAGCAGCTCGCCGGAGATCTTGTACATGTTGGGGATCATCAGCAGCAGACCCTGCGAAGCGGTGAACGTCGAGGTCAGGGCGCCGCTCTGCAACGATCCGTGCACGGCGCCTGCGGCTCCGGCCTCGGACTGCATTTCAACGACTTTAACGGTCTCTCCGAAGATATTTTTACGGCCCTGGGCGGCCCACTCGTCCACGAGCTCGGCCATCGTCGACGACGGCGTGATGGGATAGATGGCCGCGACTTCCGAGAACATGTAAGCCACATGGGCCGCAGCGTAGTTACCATCACAAGTGATAAATTTCTTTTCTGCCATTTTAGTTGAAATTTAGATGATATTTGTGTGTTTTTCCTAACAATCCAGACACAGCCCGGAAACACGGGCGATGCAAAGATAGCAATTTCAGCCGAGAATCCGCACTTACTTTTGTTCAAAAAAGCGTTATTTTTCGACATTTCAAATGTGAATCGAATAACAGCCGGGTTGTTATTCAATTAACAACAAACTGCCGGGAAATCACCAAGTTGCAGAACTGGCTAACCAATAGTGAATTACCCGCAGGCGCACGCATCCCGAGGGCGGAAACGCCGCGTCCGGACACGGCGCGCGGCGCGCGGACCGCAGGCCGGACGGACGGAGCCGCAAAAATAAGGTTTATGAATAGGACTTTCGGACACATTGGCCGCAAACCGGGATTTTTTATTAACTTTGCCCTCGGAAACACGTTTGCATTCGTTCTTTAAATATCGTTATTGAAACGGTTATATTGGGGCTCCTGAAATCTGGTAAATTTTTTGTAAACCCACAATGGATCGTACCCGAAGGGTGCGCGCTGATGTGAGGGGTTTACAGGCTTTACCAGAGCCGCAGGAGCCAGGATCTCGGCAGCACTCTTCTCGTTTCTGCCGATGTACCGGTCATGCAGCGGCGGGAGCGATGGATTCCTATCCCAAACTTCTTCATAGTCACCGAATCCATTTTCCGAACAATGAGGCGTCACTTGTATTTCCCGCCGCTGCTTTTTTACGGTCCCCGGGGACGCGACCGCCCTTTTATCTGCCGGAAGGTTCTACGGGACCACCCCACGCAATCCCGGTTTGCAGCCACCGGACTTTTTCGTACCTTTGCGCAACTATGATTCCATACACCAGAAAAACACTCCCCAACGGGCTGACCGTCGTGGTCAACCGCGACCGGGCGTCGAAACTCGCCGCCGTGAATATCCTCTACAAGGTCGGCGCGCGCAACGAAAACCCCGCGCGCACGGGATTCGCCCACCTGTTCGAACACCTGATGTTCCGCGGAACGCGCGCCGTGGAGAATTTCGACCTTCCGGTGCAGATGGCTTCGGGCGACAACAACGCCTTCACCAACAACGACTACACGGATTTCTACATCACGCTCCCGAAGGACAACCTCGAAACGGCCCTCTGGCTCGAAAGCGACCGCATGGAGGGACTCGACATCACCCCCACCAAGCTCGAAGCCGAGAAGAAGGTGGTGATCGAGGAGTTCCGCCAGCGCTACCTCAACCAGCCCTACGGCGACCAGACGATGCTGCTGCGGGCGCTCGCCTACAAGGCCCACCCCTACCGCTGGGCGGCCATCGGCCTCGCGACCGACCATATCGCCGGAGCCACGCTCGCGGACGTCGAGTCCTTCTACCGCGCCCACTACCGCCCGTCGAACGCCATTCTGTCGATCTCGGCCGACATGGAGGAGGAGCGGATGCTGGAGCTGGCCGAAAAGTGGTTCGCGCCGCTCGCCGACCACCCGTCCGAGACGGCCGACATCCCGCAGGAACCCATGCAGACACAGGCCCGCCGCCAGGAGGTCGAACGCGACGTGCCGGCCTCGACCGTCACCATAGCCTATCACATGTGCGCACGCACCAAGCCCGATTTCTACACCGCCGACCTGGTTTCGGACCTGCTCTCGGGCGGCGACTCGGGACGCCTCTACACGCACCTCGTCAAAGAACGCAACCTGCTGTCGAGCGTCAACGCCTACATCACGGGCGACGTCGACCCGGGACTGTTCGTCTTCACGGGCCAGCTGCTCCCGGGCGTGACGCCCGAAGCGGCCGAAGCGGCTTTCCGCGAAGAGATCGAAGCCCTGCAAATGACCGCCGCGACCGCATACGAAATCGAAAAGGTCAAGAACAAATTCGAAGCCAACACGCTCTTCGGCGAACTGAACGTGATGAACAAGGCGATGAACCTCGGGTTCTACGAGATGCTGGGCGACCTCTCCCTGATCAACCGTGAGGTGGACCGCTACCGCACCGTCACCGACGAGGACATCCGCTCGTTCAGCCGCCGCACGCTGCGGCCCGAAAACAGTTCCACACTCATTTACAACGCCAGGAAATGACACAACCCCGCATAACTCCCTCGCAGGTCGAGGTCGCCGAAGCCCGCCGCACGACGCTACCCAACGGCATCGGACTCTACACGCTCGCCTCCGACGATTTCGAGGTGCTGCGCATCTCGTTCGTCTTCCGCGCCGGATCGGCCCTCCAGCAGGCGCCCTTCTCGGCGTCGGCCGCCGCCAACCTCCTCTCCGAAGGCTCACGCGACATGACGGCGCACCAGATCGCCGAACGGCTCGACTATTACGGCTCGTACTACGACGTCAACATCGACCGCGACTATGCCTACATCAGTTTCTGCATGCTCTCCAAATTCTTCGACGAAACGCTCGCCGTAGCAGAACAGATACTCCTGCACCCCGTTTTCCCCGAGGAGGAACTGCGCACCTACTGCGCCAAGCGCAAGCAGCGGCTGGCCGTCGAACGCACGAAGGTCGACACCCAGGCCCGCGAGGCTTTCGCCCGCGCCCTTTTCGGGCCCTCGCACCCCTACGGCATCTCGGCCGACGAAGCCCAATACGATAAACTCACGCGCGGGGATGTAGCGGCGTTTTATGAAAGCCACTACACGGCGGACAACGGGTTCACGATATGCAGCGGGCGCATCGGCGACCACGAACGGCAGGCCGTCGCGGCGCTGGCGGAACGGTTGCCGCGGCGCGAACCCCAGGCCGGCATCCCGTTCCCGGCACCCGTGACGCAGCACGAAGTGCGGGTCGACCATCCGGGCGCCGTACAGTCGTCGATCCGCATCGGAAGGCTGCTTTTCCCGCGCCAGCATCCCGATTTCCTCGGCATGCAAGTCGTGGCATCCGCCCTGGGCGGTTATTTCGGTTCGCGCCTGATGCAGAACCTGCGCGAGGAGCACGGCTATACGTACGGCGTAGTGGCCGCCATGGTCAACTTCGAACGGGAGGGCTATTTCGCCGTAGCGGCACAGGTCGGGACGGAGGTCACGCAGGACGCCCTGCGCGAGATTTACACCGAAATCGAACGGCTGCGCGCCGAGCCGATGCCCGAGGGCGAACTTTCGCTCGTGAAGAACATCATGGTCGGCGAGATGATGCGTATCCTCGACGGGCCGTTCGGCATTGCCGACGTTACGATCGAGAACATCCTCTGCGGCCGCGACCATACCGTCATCAACGAGAACATCCGCCGCATACAGGCCATGACGCCGGCCGACGTGCAGCAACTGGCTCGGAAATACCTCTCCCGCGAAGAACTGGTGACGGTCATTGCGGGAGACCTGCGAAAATAGACGCCTGCGCATTGCGGCTGCGGAGCAATACCCCGCCCGCAGAACGGCACGAAAAAAGCACCGGGCTCCCGGTGCTTTTCCATTTCCGCCTCCAGTACACACTGTCCGCCCTTCCCGGCCCGGCATCCGACGACTCGAACCCGCACCCAAACTGCGGTATCCGACGTCCACGACCCGCCGCGATTATTTCCGGTTGGCCGCGACCCAGTCGGTCAGCTGCACGAAATCGGCGACCGAGAGCTGCTCGGCGCGCTGCGTAAAAAAGGGATGTTCTGCGCCGCCGAAATCGCCGAACACCGCCCGCAGCGAGTTGCGGATCATCTTGCGGCGCTGGCCGAATGACGCTTTCACCACCTTCACGAACAGCGCCTCGTCGCAGCCGAGCCGCCCGACGCGGTTGCGGCGCAGGCGGATAACGGCGCTTTTGACCTTGGGCGGCGGGTTGAAAACCGTTTCGTTGACCGTAAAGAGGTATTCGATGTCGTACCACGCCTGCAACAACACGCTCAGGATGCCGTATTCCTTCGACCCCGGAGGCTCCGCGATCCGTACGGCGACCTCCTTCTGGATCATGCCGACGCATTCGGGCACCAGGTCGCGATTCTCAAGCACCTTGAAAAATATCTGCGAGGAGATGTTGTAGGGGAAATTCCCGATGATCTTCAGTCCCCGCGGAAAACGCTCGCGCAGGTTCATCTTCAGGAAATCGCCCTCGATCAGCCGCGGTGCGAACTCGGGGAAATGCGCATGCAGGTATTCGACGCTCTCCGGGTCGATTTCGGCACCGTAGGTGGTGATGTCGCCGCGCCTGAGCAGGAACTGCGTCAGCACCCCCATCCCGCAGCCGACCTCCAGCACGTCGCAGGGGACTGCACCGCCCCGTCCCGCCTCCGCGGCCGCCGGTGCACCGGCAGCGGTCGTATCCGCCGCGATCCGGGCATCGGCCCCGGCAGCCAACCCGGCACCGCCACCGTTCAGGGATCCGACCCCGGCATCGGCACATCCATCCGTCCCCACCCGGGTATCCGCACCGGCACCGGCATTTCCAGCCATATCTGCCGGGGCGGATTCCCCGGCACTTGTCCCCGGCCTCACGCCCCCCGAAAGCGCATCGCAAATCTTGCGCGCGATATTGAGGTCGACCAGGAAATGCTGTCCCAGCGCCTTTTTTGCCCTTACTTCACTCATTTTCGTCTTTCAATAATTCGTAATAACAGCCGTCCACGAACGCCCCGTTCTTGAAAAAAGCCTTGCGGAACGTCCCGACATGCCGGAACCCGGTTTTCACCAACACCCGCTGCGATGCGGAATTGGTGGCATAAGCCGCGGCAAAGATACGAATTACCGGGGTATTTGCGAACATCCACTCCACGGCCTGCCGGACGGCCGCCGTCATCATGCCCCGCCCCGGCAGCGGCTTGAGAGCCAGAAGCCGATTTCGGCGCCGAAGCGTTCGACATCCATCCCAGGCACGAACTCCACGCCGCCCACGGACTTGCCGTCTGCCAAGACAGCGAAATCCAGCGGCAGGAAACAAGCCCGCTCTTCCGGAATAAAACTGCCGCCCCGGGAAAACCGCCCCATCGGAAACCGCAAGCCTCCGCCCGGAAACCGAACCGCCGGGCAACGATGTCCGGCGGATGAAGGTCAGCGTTTCGACCGGCGGGATTTTTTCTTTTCCTGCCGCTCCCGGGCACGGCGTTCGAGCCGCACGCGGCGTTGCGTCAGGCGGAACGTATAGAGCAGCCCCACGAAACCCACGCCGAGCAGCGTGATCCAGAACCACACGGCAATGCCGCGCTCCATATACTCCAGGGCGTAGATTATCCCGGCCACCGCCACGATCATCATCACAAGGCGGACTATCTGCATCACATTGGTTTTCATATCAGTCTTCGTTTTGCGTATTTTTGCGGCCCATGCTCCGGGCGCGGACGGCCAGAATCCCCGACGCACCGATCAGTACGAGCGGCACGTACCAGATATCCCGCCCGTCGTCGGACAGGATCCGCCACAACGAAACGACGCCGCACACGAAGAAAAACACGGACATGATCGTCAGGAACCGTTGCATGGCACACATAGGTTACGGTATTTTGTATTTGTTCACCTCGTCGAGGTGCTTGCGTTTGCGCTTGTGGCATTCGTTGTACACCATCCCGACGCCTGCAAGCACGAACAATACGGCCACGACAAGGTCGAATATACAATTGCTGTTCGACAAGGCCCAGAATATATTGACTCCGAGCCACACGAGTGTCACGATCAGGAAAATCACGGCAACAGTAAAAGTCTTTTTGTTCATAGGCGTATTATTAAGTTAGTGTCAATCCTCGGAACAGTGACGCAACAGCCGTGGGATGGCAGGTGTCCAGGGCGTCAGTTGCCCTGCTCGCAGATGAATTTGATACGCACCAGACGTATCTCCTCCTCCGTATAGTCGGCCCCCAGTTCGTCGATGGCCGCATCGAGCGAATCGCTCTGGGCGTCCTCCTTGAAATAGAGGTAAATGTCCTCGATCTTGTCCTCGTCCATAAAGTCCCTCAGATAGTACGAGATGTCGAGCTTCGTACCCGAGTTGACGATGCCTTCTATTTCGGTCAGCAGTTCGTCGAAATCGAGGTCTTTGGCGCGGGCGATATCCTCGAAATCCATCTTCCGGTCGATGGACTGGATGATGAAGATCTTGTTGCCCGACTTGTTGCCGACCGACTTGACGATCATGTCCTGCGGGCGGATGATCTCCTTCTCCTCGACATAGGCCTTGATGAGCTTGACGAACTCCTCGCCGAACTTGCGGGCCTTGCCCACTCCCACGCCGGTGATGTTCTGCATCTCCTCGATGGTGATCGGGTACTGCACGGCCATGTCCTCGAGCGACGGATCCTGGAAGATGACGAACGGCGGCAGCCCGTGCTGCTTGGCCACTTTCTTACGCAAATCCTTGAGCATCGCAAAGAGTTCCTCGTCCGCCGCGCCGCCCTTGCCCATCGGGACGACGGCCTCGGCCTCCTTCTCCTCCTCGTCATAGTCGTGGTCGAGCGTTACGGTGACGGGGAAAGGCATGGCGATGAAATTCTCGCCCTTGCGGTTCACCGAGATCAGCCCGTAATTCTCGATATTCTTGTCCACCAGCCCCAGGATCAGTGCCTGGCGCAGCACGGCGCCCCAGAAACGCGCGTCGTGCTCGGCACCCGCCCCGAACCACTTGCTCTTGTTGTGGCCGTAGCTCTTGATGAGCGCCGTGGTCTTGCCCGTGAGCACGTTTATCAGATAGTCGGCCTTGAACTTGTCGCCGATGTCGCGCAGCGCCTCGAGCGCCATCTTGAGCGCCGCCCGCGCGTCGATCTTCGGCTTGGGATTCCGGCAATTGTCGCAGTTACCGCAGTTCTCCTCCGTATACTCCTCGCCGAAATAGTGCAGCAGCGTCTTGCGGCGGCACATCGAACTCTCGGCATAGGACACCGTTTCCAGCAGCAGCAGCTTGCCGATCTCCTGCTCGGCGATGGGTTTGCCCTGCATGAATTTCTCCAGTTTCTGAATGTCCTTGTAACTGTAAAACGTCAGGCAGTAACCTTCGCCGCCGTCGCGGCCGGCACGCCCCGTCTCCTGGTAATAGCCTTCGAGCGACTTGGGGATGTCGTAATGGATGACATAGCGCACGTCGGGCTTATCGATGCCCATGCCGAAAGCGATCGTGGCGACGATCACCTCGACCCGCTCCATCAGGAAGTCGTCCTGGTTGGCGGCGCGCGTCGCGGCGTCCATGCCCGCATGGTAGGCCAGCGCGCGGATGCCGTTGGCCACGAGCAGTTCGGTCAGCTCCTCGACCTTCTTGCGGCTCAGGCAGTAGATGATGCCGCTCTTTCCCTCGTTCTGCTTGATGAAGCGGATGATATCGCGGTCGACGTCCCCCTTGGGGCGTATCTCGTAATAGAGGTTCGGCCGGTTGAACGACGACTTGAACACCGAAGCGTCGGACATGCCGAGGTTCTTCTGGATGTCCAGCTGCACCTTGGGCGTCGCCGTCGCCGTCAGGGCGATCAGCGGCGCGGCACCGATTTCGTTGATGATCGGGCGGATGCGGCGGTACTCGGGCCGGAAGTCGTGCCCCCACTCCGAAATGCAGTGCGCCTCGTCGATGGCGTAGAACGATACCTTTATTTTATGCAGGAAGGCCACGTTGTCCTCCTTGGTCAGCGATTCGGGGGCGAAATAGAGCAGCTTCGTCTTCCCGGCCAGCACGTCGGCACGCACCTGCGCGACGGCCGTCTTGTTGAGCGACGAATTGAGGAAATGGGCGATTCCCGACTCGGCCGAGAAGGTGCGCATGGCGTCCACCTGGTTCTTCATCAGCGCAATCAGGGGGGAAATGACGATCGCCACGCCCTCCATGAGCATGGCCGGAAGCTGATAACAGAGGGATTTCCCGCCGCCCGTAGGCATCAGCACGAACGTATCCTTCCCCTCCAGCACATTGCGGATCACCGCTTCCTGGTTCCCTTTGAACGACGAAAAGCCGAAGTACTCCTTCAGCTTGTCATGCAACAGGGACGATTCAAATTGTTTCATTTCGCCGTTTCTACTCTAAAATCAGAAATTTCAATGTAAAGTTAAAAAACTTTTCGGAAAAAAGCATAACTTTGTAAAAATTTTATAGCGAGAGAACGCAATGCGCCTATACACCAGCGAACTTGTCAAAAAATATAAGGCCCGCACCGTCGTCGACCACGTCTCGATCGACGTCAACCAGGGGGAGATCGTCGGACTGCTCGGCCCCAACGGAGCCGGCAAGACCACGACTTTCTACATGATCGTGGGACTTATCAAGCCCAACGAGGGGCGCATCTTCCTCGAGGACGACGAAGGCAAGGTCGCCGAACTGACCAAGGAGCCGGTCTACAAACGCGCCCAGATGGGCGTGGGCTACCTGGCACAGGAGGCATCGGTCTTCCGCCGCCTGTCGGTCGAGGACAACATCCGCGCCGTACTCGAAATGACCGATTTCTCGAAGGAGTACCAGACCGAGCGCGTCGAGTCGCTGATCGAGGAGTTCCGCCTGCAAAAGGTTCGCAAGAGCCTCGGCATCCAGCTTTCGGGCGGCGAACGGCGCCGTACGGAGATCGCGCGCGCGGTGGCCATCAACCCGGCGTTCATCCTGCTCGACGAGCCCTTCGCGGGCGTCGACCCCATCGCCGTGGAGGACATCCAGTCGATCGTGGCGACGCTCAAGCACAAGAACATCG
>OGOV01003648.1_pt1 | contig 9959 bp, 7 predicted proteins | sample 1552711 | NCBI WGS metagenome assembly OGOV01 (sample SAMEA2580216, study PRJEB22360) | human gut metagenome | biome: human gut; feature: human-associated habitat; material: faeces | place: Denmark | collected 2008/2010 | reverse complement strand
TGGTAGTAGTTTTGTAATGCTTTTCAGTAATGAAGAACTTGCACTTACTGAATATCAATTACCTAATGAAATGGTTGGTAAATCATTAATCTTCTTACAATTTACTAAAGATCATGCAAGATTGTTTGTTTCTACTTATGAGGGTAAAAAATATCATTTTGATGATGGCAAGCAAAATGTTGCAAGTTTAAAAATGAACTATCAAGCAATGAAAATTACTTATGATAAATTAGGGGCTGTACCTATCGATTTTGGTGGTGTAAGTAGTAATAAAACTAGCTTTGCAAGAAAAATAAATGAATTAGTTGTATCATGTTATAACAAGAAGACACTAATTCTACTTACCACTTGTCCGATAACTTATCTTGTTGGAATAATAAATTTTTTACTTGAAGCATTAATTTTTGCGGTAGTAGTAAAACTATTATATTATAAGATGGGACTACCTTTCAAAAAGATCTTTTCTTTAATCGTTTTAACATATACACCAAGAGTCGTGTTTAATGTTTTATCAATTTTTTGGTCAAGCGCAATAATTTACATTTTAGGAGAAGTAATTTCAGTTATTTATTTGTTAATTGCCATAAGATATTATGCATTGCAACAACTAGCGAATTCAATAACTAACAATAAAGATAACAAATAGGAGAATAGAAAAATGAGTTATAATCACATACAAATTGATAAAAAATGGCAAGAATATTGGGATAAAAATCAAACATTTAAAACTCCATCTTATTCTGATAAGCCTAAATACTATGCTATGGATATGTTCCCATATCCTAGTGGAGCTGGTTTACATGTAGGTCATCCTGAAGGTTATACCGCAACCGATATTATTTGTAGATACAAAAGAATGAAAGGCTTTAATGTAATGCACCCAATGGGTTGGGATGCATTTGGTCTTCCTGCTGAACAATATGCGATAAAAACTGGAAATGATCCAAGAGAATTTACTTATAAAAATATCGCTAATTTTAAAAGACAAATTAAAATGCTTGGTTTATCATACGATTGGACTAGAGAAATTGCAACATGTGATCCAGAATATTTTAAATGGACACAATGGATTTTTTGCCAATTATACAAAAAAGGTCTTGCTGAATTAAAGGAAATCGAAGTAAATTGGTGTGAAGGATTAGGAACTGTACTTGCTAACGAAGAAATAATTAACGTAAATGGTAAGATGGTTAGTGAACGTGGTGAATTCCCAGTTGAAAAACGTCCTATGAAACAATGGGTATTAAAAATAACTGCTTATGCTGAAAGATTATTAAAAGATTTAGATGAAATTGATTGGCCTGAATCAATTAAAGAAATGCAAAGAAATTGGATTGGCAAAAGTAATGGGGCACTAGTTGATTTTAAAGTAAAAAATAGTGAAGAAAAATTTACGGTGTTTACAACTCGTTGTGATACATTGTTTGGTGCTACATATTGTGTACTTGCTCCAGAACATCCACTAGTGGAAAAAATTACAACATCAGAACAACTTAATGCTGTAAAAGAGTATGTTAATTTCGCAAAAGCTAAATCTGATTTAGATCGTACAGAATTAAATAAAGAAAAAACTGGTTGCTTTACAGGAGCATATGCAATTAATCCCGTAAATGGAAAAGAAATTCCTATTTGGATTGCTGATTATGTGCTAGTAAGTTATGGAACAGGAGCTATTATGGCAGTACCTGCTCACGATGAACGCGATTATGCCTTTGCTAAGAAATTTAATTTAGATATCATTCCCGTTTTAGAAGGTGGAGATGTTACCAAAGAAGCATATACTAAAGATGGTATACACATTAATTCAGGATTCTTAAATGGCTTAAATAAAGAAGATGCTATTAAAAAAATGGGCGAATTCTTAGTCGAAAAAAATATTGGTAAGTTATCAGTAAACTATCGTTTACGTGACTGGATTTTCTCAAGACAAAGATATTGGGGTGAACCATTCCCAATAATTCACTGGGAAGATGGTACTATTGAATTATTAGATGAAAAGGATTTACCATTAGAATTACCTATAATGACTAACCTTAAAAAATCTGGTACTGGTGAAAGTCCACTTGCTAATGCTAAAGAATGGTTAGAAGTGACAAGAGCAGATGGTGTAAAAGGACGCAGAGAAACCAATACTATGCCACAATGGGCAGGTAGCTGTTGGTATTATATTGGATATTTGCTAAAAGATGATGGTAAAATGTTAGATTTAACAGATCCGAATGTTCAAAAAATGGTTAACAGTTGGCTTCCAGTTGATTTATATATTGGTGGTGCAGAACATGCGGTACTACACTTACTATATTCAAGATTCTGGCATAAAGTATTATATGATTGCGGCATTGTAACTTCAAAAGAACCTTTCTATAAATTATTCAATCAAGGAATGATTCTAGGTGAAGATGGAGTTAAAATGTCTAAATCTAGAGGTAATGTAATAAATCCTGATGATATAGTTGAAAGCTATGGCGCTGATACTTTAAGAGTATATGAAATGTTTATGGGACCACTTGATGCTATGAAACCTTGGTCAACAACTGGTGTAGATGGTGCTAGACGTTTCCTTGAACGTGTTTATCGTTTAGTTACTGAAGTTGTGAAAATAGATGAAAATGATCATTCGCTTGAAAAAATTTATCACCAAACAGTTAAAAAAGTTAGTGAGGATATTGAAAATTTAAGATATAATACCGCAATCTCGCAACTTATGATTTTTGCAAATGAAGCTTATAAAAATCCTACTATGCCAAAAGAATATCTAGAAGGATATATTAAGATGGTTTATCCATTCGCACCACATTTAGGTGAAGAACTTTGGAATTATATAGGTCATACTAACACAATAACATATGAAAGTTGGCCAACATTCGAAGAACATAAGACTATTAACCAAGAAATTACTGTTGTGGTACAAGTAAATGGTAAATTGCGTGATAAACTACAAGTTGCTATTAATACTCCAAAAGAAGAACTTGAAAGATTGGCATTAAATAGTCCTAAAATTATTGCAAATCTTGCCGGTGCTATACCTAAAAAGATTATTGTAGTTCCAAATAAACTAGTTAGTATCGTAATTTAAAAATGTAAATAGGGGGGGATATAAATTTTAAAGAATTTATTTAAACCAAATTATAATTTACCAAAGGTAGATAGAGTCATAATTGGAAACCAAAATATAATTATGATTAACATTGAAAAATATAAAGGTAAAATAATTTTTGATAAGTGTATTGAATATTTATTTTTACATGCAAAAAACGTATATTGGTTTATTAATGATTATACTATGTATGAAGATTTAACTGAATTACTAAATCATAGCGATGAAGATGTTTTCGTTTTGATTGGATAAATGCCTTAATTATTTAAGGCATTTTTTATAATCTAAAAATGTTAAAATATAATCAAAATAATGTAGATATTTAAATTAATAAAGCCATAAAAGTGAAAAAAAGTAAACATTAATCTGAATTTATTATAAAAAATACTAATAAAAATATTTACATTAATTAAAGTATTTGGTATAATAATATTGTAAAGATGAACTTTACATTGAAAGGAGCTGTTTTTATGAAGATTAATGTTAGAACTAATGATTTAGTTAAAATGAGTGATAGTGCTCGAGACTACATTAACGAAAGAGTAGGTTCGCTCGAAAAGTTGTTTAATAGTAGTGAGAATGTTGTTGCTAATGTATTATGCAAAGGCTTCGACAAATACACTGTTGTTGAAATAACAATACCGCTAAAACACGTAATATTACGAGCAGAAAGTAAAGCAGACACATTGTATGCGGCAATAGATTTTGCGACGGACAAGGTTGAAAGACAGCTATTGCGCCATAAGCAAAAAGTTAATACGATGATTAAAAAACGTGATGGAATTGCTAATCATTTTAGTCAATTAGAAACTAAAGACGAAATAAAAGAACCTGTAGATGTTTCAAAAACTAAAGTAATTGATAAAGAAGTTATGTCAGTAGATGAAGCAATTACCCAAATGGAACTATTGGATCACGATTTCTTTGCTTTTGTTAATGAAGCAAATCATCGTCATTCGGTTGTATACATTCGTAAAGATGGAGGCTATGGTATCATAGAAACTAAAGAATAAAATACAAAAAGGAGGTTAACCTCCTTTTCTTTTACCTTGAAGAAAATGTAAAATAATAGTATAATGCTAATGGTGATATAAGTGAAAGATACTATTTTAATAGATCTAGGAGATACTTTAGTAAAAAACAAAGAAATATCAATAAAAAACGGCCTAGTTGCAATTTATAATTATCTAAATATTAAACAGAAAGAATTTGTTGATTATGGAATAAACTTATTCAATATAATGGATAATAGTCGTCAAAAAACCAGTATTGAGATATCTCTTAACGATTATTTGACTAAATTATTTGAAAAATTAGGAATTGATAAAGATTTAATTAATGAAAAACTTGAAGAAATATTCTATGAAAATTGTGAAAAAAATGAAGAAATAAAAGATGCACAATTATTTTTAAAGTATTTAAAGCAAAAGAAATATCTAATTATTATAGTAAGCAATTCAATTTTTAGTTCAAAGTTATTAAAAATAACTCTTGAAAAATTTAAATTATTAGCATATATTGATGAGGTTTATTCATCAAGTGATCTTGGGTTTAGAAAACCATCACGAGAAATATCTGAAAAAGTTTCAAAAGAATTACAATTAGTAAAAGAAAAATGTCTTATGATTGGTAATGATATTCGTATTGATGGAGGCTTTGCAACTAATTCGGATATAGATTTTATTTGGTTTAACTCTAAAAATGAACAAGGAAATTGTCCAAAAATGATTGCAAATATTAATGTATATACTGAATTAATAGAGAAATGGGGTGAAATAATTGATTAGCAATTATACTGATTTTAAGAAGGAAATTGAAAAATATAATCAAGAAACTATCAAAAAGAAATTACTTTTACATAGTTGTTGTGCACCATGTAGTAGCCATGTGCTTACGGTTATTGCAAAGGCATTTGATTTAACAATCCTGTTTGATAATCCTAATATTTATCCAAAAGAAGAATTTGATTATCGATTAGAAGAATTAAATGAATTGGTAAAAAAAATGAATCTTAATATTAATGTTGAGTATTTACCATATGACCATGATAAATATTTAAATGCCATAAAAGGTAAAGAAAAACTTGGTGAAAAATCACCAAGATGTTATAGTTGTTATGAACTTAGATTAAAAGATACTTATGAATATGCTAAGGCAAATGGTTATGATTTATATACAACTACTTTATCAATTAGTCCCTATAAAAATAGTGATTGGATAAATGAAATAGGAAACAGATATAGCGATGAAAAATGTCAATTTCTATATTCTAATTATAAGAAAGAACAAGGATATTTACATTCGATAGAATTATCTAAACAATATGACTTATATCGACAAGATTATTGCGGATGTGAGTTTTCACAAGAAGAACGAAAACGAAAAACAAATGAATGAAAATAATAGCAATATAAAAGATAACTAATAACTTGAAAAAAATCGAAAAATTTGGTATCATAATAGAAAGATAAATTAATGTAGGAAAACAGAAAGGATGATTTCATGTTTGGTAAATTATTTGACCCCACATATAAAGAATTTAAAAAATGTAGTAAAGTTGCTGAAGCAGTTGTAGCTTTAGAAGATGAATATAAAAAATTGACTGATGAGGAATTAAAAGCCAAAACACCAGAGTTTAAACAACGTCTTGAAAAAGGTGAAACCTTAGATGACATTATGGTAGAGGCTTTTGCAACAGCAAGAGAAGCTGCCAGCCGTGTTTTAGGATTAACCCCATTCAAAGTGCAAATTATTGGTGCTGCCGCAATGCATTTTGGTAATATTGCGGAGATGAAAACAGGTGAAGGTAAAACTCTTACATCTGTATTAGTTGCTTATTTAAATGCTTTACCTGGTAAAGGTGTTCACATTGTAACAGTAAATGAATACCTAGCAAGCCGTGATGCCACTGAAATGGGAGAAGTACATAAATTTTTGGGACTTACAGTAGGTCTAAATTTACGTGAATTAGATTCTGAACAAAAGCGTGAACAATACTATTGTGATATTACATATTCAACAAATAGTGAATTAGGCTTTGACTATCTAAGAGACCATATGGTTTTATATAAAGAACAAATGGTTCAACGTCCTGAAATGAATTTTGCGATTGTCGATGAAGTTGACTCAATTTTAATTGATGAAGCCAGAACTCCATTAATTATATCTGGTGGTGAGAAAAAAGGACCTAACCTATATGTACAAGCCAATTCATTTGCAAAGTGCTTACACCAAGAAGATTATGAAATTGACGTAAAAGATCGCCATGTAGCTTTAACTGAATCAGGTATGTCAAAAGCTGAAAAATATTTTAATGTAGACAATCTATATGATGTTAAGAATGTTACAATTGTTCATCATATTAATGATGCTTTAAGAGCAAACTACATTATGGAAAAAGATAAAGATTATGTAGTTCATGAAGGTGCAATTGTTATTGTTGACCCATTCACTGGTCGTTTAATGGTAGGACGTCAATGGAGTGATGGTTTACACCAAGCAATTGAAGCAAAAGAAAATGTTCAAATTAAGAAGGAAACTCGTACTTTAGCTACAATTACATATCAAAACTACTTTAGAATGTATAAGAAACTTGCAGGTATGACTGGTACCGCAAAAACGGAAGAAGAAGAATTTAGAAATATTTACAATATGTTCGTTGTTGAAATACCAACCAACGTGCCAGTTATAAGAATTGATGAACCGGATTTAATATTTCGATCAATGAAAGCAAAATATCTTGCTATCGCAAAAGATATTAAAGAACGTCATGAAAAAGGTCAACCAGTTCTAGTAGGTACTATTTCAATTGAATCAAGTGAACTATTATCTAATTTATTAAAACGTAATGGTATTCCACACAGTGTTTTGAATGCTAAACAACATGAACGTGAAGCTGAAATTATCGCGAAAGCTGGTCAAAAAGGCTCAGTTACAATCGCAACTAATATGGCTGGTCGTGGTACCGATATTAAATTAGGCGAAGGTGTAAGAGAATTAGGGGGTCTTGCGGTAATAGGTACTGAACGTCATGAAGCACGTCGTATTGATAACCAATTGCGTGGTAGAAGTGGACGTCAAGGAGACCCTGGTTATAGTAGATTTTATTTATCAGCTCAAGATGAACTAATGATTAGATTCGGAGGCGATCGTTTTGAAAGACTACTAGGTATGATTGCTAACCCTGATGCTGATGGATACGAAACTCCACTTGAATCAAAAATGTTCTCACGATTTGTTGAAAGTGCCCAAAAGAAAGTTGAAGGAGCAAACTACGATAGTCGTAAAAATGTTGTAGAATACGATGAAGTTTTAAGAAAACAACGTGAAGTAATTTATGGCCAAAGAAAAGATATTTTATTCTTAGATGATATGGAACCAACTATTCGTAAGATGATTAAAAATGTTGTTAAACGAAATATAGGTGGTTACATTGTTCATGAAAAGAAGAATTCGGAAGTAGACGCAGTAAGATTTATGAATGAATTTGCTTCAAAATTCTTTAATCGTGGTAAAATTACTATTGATGAAGTTGAGGGATTAAACGAAGAACAATTATCAGAATTAATTGAAAAACTAGAAAATAAAAAAACTCAAGTACCAAATGAAGTGTTCCAAGAATTTTTGAAGGTTGTATTACTAAGAGTAGTAGATAGCCATTGGATGGATCATATTGATCAAATGAGTAATCTACGTCAAAGTATTGGACTTCAATCATATGCACAAATTAACCCACTTCGTGAGTATCAACAAATTGCTTTTGAAACATTTAATGATATGATAGCTACAATTAATGATGAAGTAGTATTAAATGTAAATAGAGTTATTCTTCGTGAAAATTTACAACGTGAAGAACAAGCAAAAGTAACAGGTACTAATGCTGGTGCAGATGAGACCGCAAAACGTAAACCAGTTGTTAATAAGGATAAAAAAGTTGGCAGAAATGACCCATGTCCTTGTGGCTCTGGTAAAAAATATAAATATTGTTGTGGTATGAACGAAAAATAAAAAAATATTAGCAAGTTTAGCGTTGTTAAGCTTGCTAATTTTAGAAAAAGGAGGCTATTATGGAAAAGTATGAAATTGTAAAATGGCTAGAAAACTTTAAAAAACGTCTAAAAGATATTTCAGAAGTAATAAAAGTCGAACAATTAAAAAAAGAAATAGAAGATAACGAAAAAGTAATGGCATCCGAAAACTTTTGGGAGGATGTTAATGCTGCGACAAAATTTTTACAACGCAATAATGAACTAAAAGAAAAATTAACTAAATTTCAAACTCTAAGCAAAGATCTTGAAGATTTAGAGACAATCGTTGAATTAAATGATGAAAGCCTATTTGATGAGGCAGAATCACTAATCAAAAACTTAAATAGCGAATTAGAAAAATTTGAAATAGCATTACTTCTAGATGAAGAATATGATCATTTAAATGCCATTATGGAACTTCATCCTGGTGCCGGTGGTACTGAATCACAAGATTGGGCATTAATGCTATATAGAATGTATAAACGTTACGCAGAAAGAAACAATTTCGATTTTGAGTTATTAGATTACCAAGAAGCAAGTGATGCTGGAATAAAAAGTGTTACATTTGCGGTTAAAGGACCTAATGCATATGGTATCTTAAAAGGTGAAAAGGGCGTTCATCGACTTGTTAGAATATCACCATTTGATAGTAATGCAAGAAGGCATACTTCCTTTGTTGCATGTAATGTTATGCCTGAAATAGATGACAACGTAGAAATAGTTATTAATCCCGAAGATATAAAAATTGATACATATCGCTCTAGTGGCGCCGGAGGACAACATGTCAATACAACTGATTCAGCAGTGCGTATTACTCATATTCCTACTGGTATTGTAGTGAATTGCCAAAATGAGCGTAGTCAAATTCAAAACCGTGAAAGAGCTATGCAGGTTTTAAAATCAAAACTATATCAAAAAATGCTAGAAGAAAAAGAAAATTTGAAAAAAAATATTGGGACACCAATTACTGATAATGCTTTTGGTAGCCAAATTAGAAGTTATGTTCTTCACCCATATGCCATGGTGAAAGACCATAGAACTAATGTGGAAAGCTCATCACCCTCAAATGTACTAGATGGTGATTTAGAATTATTTTTAAATGCATATTTAAAGTGGTATAAAAGTACTAAGTAGGTGAAAAAATGAAAAAAATAAAAATAACCAAAAAACATATTAAAGATTTTTTAACAATTAATTTAGGAGTATTTTTGATGGCTATGGCATATAGCATCTTGATAGATAGGAATAAATTAGTAATAGGTGGAGTAGGCGGAATAGCTACTATTTTATCTAATGCAATAACAGGGTTAAAAATAAACTCTTCATTTATTATTCTAATTATAAACGTAGTGTTATTGCTAATAGCCTTGATCTTTGTTGGTAAAAAATTCTTTTTAAAAACTCTATATACATCATTAATTTATCCAGTATATGTATTTATGTTTGAAAAGATAATTCTATTATTACAAGATGTTGTCCCAGATTTATCTTTAACAAAAGAAGAATTAGCAATTAAATTATCCGATATTGCTCTTGGACAAAATGCCGCTAACGCAATTATGGCAGGATCATATTTGTTAGTAATAATATTTGGTGCCGTAATTTCAGGATTTGGCCTTGGTCTTGCCTTGCAAAAAGGAGCATCAACAGGTGGTGTTGATATAATTCAACAAATACTGTTAGATAGGTTTAAGATACCTTTTTCGATTAGTTTATTAATGATAGATGGTACAATTGTTACTGTTGCCGCAATCTATTTTAAAGATTTCTTTATGATTCTATATGGTTTCTTATTTATATATTTATCTGGTGTGGTATTGGATGCTATTGTCTTT
>OGOV01003645.1_pt1 | contig 9970 bp, 3 predicted proteins | sample 1552711 | NCBI WGS metagenome assembly OGOV01 (sample SAMEA2580216, study PRJEB22360) | human gut metagenome | biome: human gut; feature: human-associated habitat; material: faeces | place: Denmark | collected 2008/2010 | reverse complement strand
AACCGTATCTTTGGTTTTACTGCAAAGCAGACATTGGAGTACACCCAGAGCCTTTATGAGAAAAAGCTGGTCACTTATCCGAGAACGGACAGCCAGTATTTATCCGATGATATGGAAGAAACTGCAAAAGCGGTAATCGGGGCAGTTTATCAGGCGATTCTCTTTGAGGAACAGACCGGAGCAGAGCCGGATATAAAAAGAGTGTTGAACAGTAAAAAAGTGACCGACCACCATGCAATTATTCCCACCATAGAAATTACAAAGACAGACCTTTCCGCTGTGCCGGAGGGAGAAATGAAAATCTTATCCCTTGTCGCTAATCGTCTGTTATGTGCAACCGGGAAAAAGCAGTTGTATGAAACGGTAAAAGCAGAGTTTTCCTGCGGTGGTTACAGCTTTCATGTATCCGGAAAAACGGTTCTGCAGAACGGGTGGAAAGAATTTGAAGCAGCATTGAAACGTACCTACCGGGTAGAAAAAACAGATGAGGATAAGGAAGAGAAGAAACTGCCGGAGCTTTCTGAAGGCATGACGTTTCCAGTTATCCAGACAAAGGTAACAGAGCATTTCACGCAGCCTCCCAAACATTTTACCGAGGACAGCCTGCTTTCTGCGATGGAACGTGCCGGAGCAGAGGATATGGGCGATGAGGTGGAACGCAAAGGACTTGGCACACCTGCCACCAGAGCCGATATCATAGAAAAGTTGGTAAAAGACGGATTTGTGAAACGTGAGAAAAAGCAGATGATCCCGACAGAGGACGGAATGAAGCTGATCACGATACTTCCGGATGTAGTAAAATCTCCGAAACTGACCGCTGACTGGGAGAATGAGCTTACTCTTGTATCCAAAGGAGAAGTTGCTGCAGAACAGTTTATGTCAGGTATTGAAGCAATGGTAACTGATCTTGTAAAGACCTATCACAGCGTTAGTGATGAACATAAAGCCATGTTTGGCACAGGCAAGGGTGGACAAGAAGTGCTAGGCAAATGCCCGAAGTGTGGTGCTGATGTAGTCAAGGGAAAATTCGGAGCGTATTGTACCGGGAAATGTGGCATGAATGTCGGCAAGGCACTTGGGGTAACACTTTCCGATACACAGGTCAAGAGCCTGCTTCAAGGGAAAAAGATACTTGTAAAAGGATTAAAAGGCAAGAAAGGCAGCTATGATGCTTATTTGATTCCGGAGAGCATAGAGGAGTTTTCCTATACGAAGGATGGAAAAGAAATCAAGGGATTCCAGTATAAGTTTAAGATGGAATTTCCACAGAAGAAGGATAAGTAGAAAAAACTTGAAAAACTTTGAAAAACATTTTTTATAATAATTTGTAAGATTTTGTCGAAAACTGTCATGTATATAGTGAAGGGAGAATTTTAGCATGAGTAAGGAAGAAGAAATAGAGATGTTGAAAGAAAAACTTGACTATTATACGTTGGTAGCCACCGATGAGGAATTTGATGCCGAAGAAGTTATAAAAATTGTAAAAAGGCTGGAAGAACTTGAGCCGACAGAAGCACCGGAAAAATCTGTCGCTGAATTTTTGCACGATTTCTGGAAATATTGCGAGGAACGAGAAAGGGAGGAAAAAATACTAGAAGAATTTCGGAAGCAGAAATAGCTGTATCTATGATGAAAAAAGTGTGGTATTATGAGAGAAAGAAATTTGCAAATCGATATTTGTGGAGGTGATCTACATGGCAAAACACGAGTTTGGAATTATGATGGATGCTCCTCAGCAGGGCAAGCGATATGACGAGTATGAGCCGTGGAAATATGCCTGTATTTCTGTTGATGACGCCTATTTGGAAGGCGTTGTCGAAAGGCTTACATCCATTGACTTCTATTGGCATACACTTTCCGTCAAAGGCAAAGGGCTTGCATACTGTGGTGTTACACTTGTTCCACCTTGTTCGCTAAAGGCATTTATTGATGTCATTGCAGATAATTCTGAACTATCCGAACTGAAAAAGCTGTTAGAAAATGCATTAAGCAATAACAAGTGGGTAATTCATTACGGACTCTGATAGAGACAAGTTTGTCGAGCAGGTGAAACTTTCAGTTTGTCGGTGCAACACTAATACCACACATAACTAAAATAACAACACAGCGTCAGAGCGTATGGGAAAACCTGTACGCTCTCTTTTTTTATCAAAAATGGAGGAAAACACATGGAAGAAACAAATGTAACAATGACAGCAGAGGAAATGCAGGGTGAGCCTGCGGCAAAGGAAAATGAGACAAAGGCGGAGAAGTTTATCCGTATTGACGAGTACCGCATGAATAAGGCGGTGGATGCCATTGGAAGATTGGAGAATCTTGCAAATCGAGGGTCCTATGAATATACACAGGAACAGGTAGACGCTATGTTTCAAGCATTAGAGGGGAGGGTTACGGAAATTAAGGCAAGGTTTACGCCTAAGAAAACGGCTGAGAGTAAGACTTTCAGCTTTGGTACAACAGAATAGGAATGTAACGGGAAATAAAGGAAAGGCAGTCAGGTAGTGTATGTGGCTGCCTTTTTGTCGTATCTATGACAGGAAGGAGAACTGTGTGAGAAAATATGATTTTATATCGGCTCTGGCAAAAGAGACAGCAGCCGAGGTTGTCAAAAATCGTGAGGAATGGATGAAATACCTAACTACAGCGGCGAGATTATACAAGTATCCGTTCCGGGAACAGCTTTTAATCTATGCACAAAGACCGGACGCAACAGCGTGTGCTTCCATAGAGCTGTGGAATGAGCGTATGCACTGCTGGGTAAACAAAGGGGCAAAAGGTATCGCACTTTTGGACGAGGATGATGCACATGGAAAGCGTCTGAAATATGTATTTGATGTTTCAGATGTCCATGCGGCAAGGAGAATCGGACGGTATCCGGAACTCTGGGAATTACATGAGGAACATAAGGAAGATGTAATTAAGCGTCTGGAGCAGACTTATGGTGCTACCGATGATAAGAAGCTATTTGAAGAAAGACTTATGGAGATAGCTGAGAGGATTGCGGCAGATTATTATGAGGAATTGTTGCCGGATTTGCAGTACATGATCGAGGGCAGTTTTTTAGAAGGACTGGACGAGCAGAATGTCGGTATCCGCTTGAGGGAGACATTATCGGACAGCATTTCCTTTACACTTTTATCTGCCTGTGGTGCAGATATGCAGGAGTATGGTTCGGAATTTTCTTTCGATTTTATCCATGAATTTAATTCCATGGACACCCTTGCAGTACTTGGAGATGCAGCCAATGAGCTTGCAAAACCGATACTTTTAGAGATTGGAAGAACCATAAGGGCATATAACAGAAGCCACGAACAGGAACAAACAGAAAATTTAACGCAGAAAGGACTTGCAAATACTTCTGAAATAGACTACAATGCGTTAAAGCGTGAAAGCAAGAGCGGACATGAGGAATATATTGACAACAATCAAAACAGCGTAGAAAGGGGCAATAGCAATGAATCTGACATACGAAAAGAACGGGGATTATCTGATCCCGACATTGCAGGCGGACATTCAGCCGGAGGGAACGGTAACGAAGTACGGAATGATGAGGGAGACTTATCTGAAGGAGAACCACAGGGGCGTGTACTCAGCGTTTCTTCTGAAAGGGACATTGAAAGAACACCTGCTGACGATCCAGAAGCAGGCAGAGGAGAGAATGGAGAAGCTGACGAGCCAGATGGCGGAAACAGAGGGAGTGACAGAACAGCTCAAGGAAGCCGATCAGATGCTCTGGGTAGCGAAGATGAACAACATTCAGAGCCGAGCCGAGGAAGTGGTATTGAGCGAACTGGTATACAGCCTGTAACAGATACGCCGCTTCGGAGAGAAGCACCGGAACCCACCTTTACACAACTTAGCCTGTTTCCTTCTTTTGAAGAGCAGGTCGGAACAGTCGCAGCAGCGGAAGCAAGTATGAAATATATCATGCCCGCTGCTTTTTCTTTGCCACAGAATGAGCTTGAAACCATTTTAAGGAGTGGCGGAGGAAAACAGCACAGCAGGAAGCGTATTTTCGCAAAGTACACAGAGGGCAGAAATGCCGAGCAGATGGTGGATTTTCTGAAAAATGAGTACGGACAGACCGGAAAAGGTTTTGAAATCAATGGAAATCCAGTATCAGTGTGGTTCGATGAGCATGGTATGAGCGTCGGCTATGGAACACAGGCAAGGGAAACACCGATTGTCACGATGGATTGGGAAGATGTGGAGAGCCATATCCGTTCCATGATCGAAAATGGTACTTATATGAGTGCCAGTGAAGCATTTCTTGTAGATACACAGGAGAGAAATCGTGTTGCCAATCAGATCTATTTCTTCCTGCGAGATGGAATGGATGAAATGCCGGAAGAGCTTGGCTTAAAAGCAGGAAATTATCCGGAAAGTGAAGCAAAACTCATGGAGCTTCTTTCCACCCATGAGGGCAGGGAACAGCTTAAAAATATCTTGGAAGATGCGGCAGAGCGACTTGCATCGGGTGAAGCCGAATTAAAATGGCGGCATGTGAAATCACCGGAATCTCTGTTATCGGAGATAGCAGACCTTGACAGGGAGAGACTGGAATTTCCATTGCCGGATGCGGTGGAGGTAGCACAGGAAGATTTTATCACACAGGATGAAATCGACTATGCACTTGGCAGAGGAAGCGGCTATGAGCATGGAGCTTTCCGCATTTATGAGTATTTCATGGAAGGACATGACCAGAAAGAAACAGTTGCTTTTCTGAAAAATGAATATGGTATTGGCGGCGGTTCCGGTGGACTTCCAGGCAACGATGATTCCCATAATGAACATGATGGAAAAGGTATCCGTCTGGAGAAGGGCAGCTATGGAAATCCGTATGCAAAAGTGCTTCTGAACTGGAATGTAGTCGAGAAAAGGCTACGTGAGCTGATCCATGAGGATAAATATTTATCTCCACAGGGGAAAGAAAACTACAAGGCATACAAGGAAGAACAGGCAGAGAAAGCAAGACAGCGAGAGCTTTCCCGTCTGGAGCATGGACAGCGACTTGAATGTAAGAAGGACATCGAAGCCTTGATTGCCGAGAAATTCAATGGTTTTGTGCTTCCGAGGAATACCGCAGATGAAATCATAGATAAATATGGCATTGACTGTGTGGAATTTGTTCTTGCAAATACCGTCACGCATTTTGATTATGATGGGCGGTTTTCGCAGAACAATAAGGAATGGGCAAAGGGCATTGTTGCGGAAAATGAGTGGCAGAATAATGATCTGATTTTAAGTTCACATCCGGCAGTATTGGACGGATTTACCAATCAGGCAAGAAGATATATCAATGTATTGTGGGAAAAAGAAAAGGAAGCACAGGAAAAGGTCACGATTGATGGATATGAGTGTGCTCTGGTTGATCAGTGGGGCAGTGAGGAAGAAAAATATCTGCTTGGAAATAACATTGCGGATAACAGCTTTTATTATGCACAGGTCAATGGGAAAACCTTTGAATATGACCATAAGCCGGAGCGTAGCGAGGTAGAGGACGATTATATCAATGCCATTGCAGAGGAAGATATTGACCGACACGAAGCAGAGGTGTTTTCAAGGTTTGAGGGGACGGATGGTATCGCAGAGCCGGATGAAACTGAGCCACAACAAGAATTTTCACAAGAGGAATCGCAGAAATTATCATGGCATGTGGTACATGATGCAGATGATGAATATGGCAATCCGACACAGTGGAGTGCAACCTTATCAGAGGGAATATTCCTTTGGATTGATAAGGAAGTGGACGGATATGCTATTTATGATACGGCAGACACCACCCGTCCGGCATTGGAGACATTTTCGACTTTGCAGGAAGCAATGGATTGGGGGAATGAGCTTGCAGAAAGTGGCAGGGAAGCAGAAGCGGAGTTTTCTGACGAAAAGGAACAGAATGTTGTTACAAAACAGACAGAAGATGAACTGGACAGTATAGATACGCAGTCTGCCCGTGAGAGTCTGGAGAATGGTGAAGCAGACCGACAGACAGAGGAAATGCTGTCACAGGTGCTTACAGGAGACTGGGAACCGATTACTCTTCCTTCACAGGAAGAAAATAAACCAGTACCGGATAAAAGCAACGCTGTCAATTTCCATATCAGCGATGACCGCTTGGGCGAAGGCTCTCCAAAAGAGAAATTCCAGAGAAATGTTGCAGCAATCAGGCTGTTGGAGCAGATCGAGGGCGAAAACCGTTATGCTACACCGCAGGAACAGCAGATTTTATCCCAGTATGTCGGCTGGGGTGGTCTTGCCGATGCGTTTGACGAGAGCAAATCAAACTGGTCAGCAGAATATCACCAGTTAAAGGAACTGCTATCACCGGAGGAGTACCGCATGGCAAGGGAGAGTACCTTGAATGCCCATTATACAAGTCCGGTCATTATCCGCCAGATGTACGAAACATTGGAGAAAATGGGATTTTCCAAAGGAAATGTACTGGAGCCTTCCATGGGTATCGGCAACTTTTTCGGTATGATGCCGGATTCCATGAAAGAGAGCAGGCTTTACGGAGTAGAGCTGGACAGCATTACCGGACGCATTGCAAAGCAGCTTTATCCGCAGGCAGATGTGCAGATCAAAGGCTTTGAAAAGACCGATTATCCGAATGATTTCTTTGATGTGGCAATCGGAAATGTGCCTTTTGGTCAGTATAAAGTGGCAGATAAGCAGTATGATAAAAATAATTTCCTGATTCACGATTATTTCTTTGCAAAGACGTTGGATAAAGTGCGTTCCGGTGGTGTGGTTGCTTTTATCACAAGTAAAGGAACTATGGACAAGGCAAGTTCGGAGGTCAGAAGATACCTTGCACAGCGTGCAGACCTGCTAGGTGCGGTGAGACTTCCGAATACCGCATTTAAGGCAAATGCAGGAACAGAAGTGACTTCGGATATATTATTTTTCCAGAAGCGTGACCGCATGGTAGAGCGTGAGCCGTACTGGGTACATCTGGGAGAGGATGCAGATGGCATTGCAATGAACGCTTACTTTGCACAGCATCCGGAGCAGATCGTAGGAAAGATGGAAATGGTATCCGGTCCCTATGGCATGGAAAGCACCTGCAAAGCAGATGAAATCAGACCATTTGAGGAACAGTTATCGAAAGCACTTGAAAATATTACAGGACAAATTGATACGATTGATCTGGATGAGGAGCTTGCGGATGATATGAGCAGGCAGAGTATTCCGGCTGATCCGTCCGTTAAAAATTTCAGCTATACCGTAGTTGAGAATGAAGTGTATTACCGTGAAAATTCTGTCATGAAGCCTGTGGAAGTATCAGACACCGCAAAAGAGCGTATCAAGGGAATGGTGGCAATCCGTAACTGTACGCAGGAGCTGATTGATATGCAGCTTGAGGAATATTCCGATGCGGCAATCAAGGAAAAACAGGCGGAATTAAACACATTATACGATTCCTTCTCGAAAAAATATGGTCTGATCAATTCGCAGACGAATAAGAGAGCTTTTAATCAGGACAGCAGTTATTGTCTGCTGTGTTCCTTGGAAAAACTTGATGATGAGGGCAATTTCAAGGGCAAAGCGGATATGTTCACGAAGCGTACCATTAAAAGGGCAGAGGTGGTCACAAGTGTGGATACCGCAAGTGAAGCGCTGGCAGTATCTTTAGCAGAGAAAGCTAAAATCGACCTTGATTATATGGCAGAGCTGACTGAAAAGGACAAGGATACGCTGATTGAGGAGCTTCGTGGTGTTATTTTCCAGAACCCGCTTACCGATGTCTGGGAGACAGCAGACCAGTATCTCAGCGGAAATGTGCGTGAGAAACTTGCCATTGCAGCAACCTATGCAGAAAATCATCCGGAATATGCTCCAAATGTGCAGGCTCTTACGCAGGTACAGCCGAGGGAGCTGGACGCATCGGAGATTGAGGTGCGTATTGGTGCCACATGGATTGATCCAAAATATATCAATGATTTCATGCGTGATACGTTCCAGACACCGGAGCATTTATTCCGCAGAGATACGATTGGGGTGCAGTTTTCGGGTGTGACCGGAGAGTGGAACATTAAAGGGAAAAACGCTGATTTTGGAAATACGCTTGTCAACATGACCTATGGTACAAGCCGGGTAAATGCCTATAAGATACTGGAAGATTCCTTAAATCTGAAAGACACAAGAGTTTATGATACCATTGAGGAAGATGGAAAGGAAAAAAGAGTTCTTAATAAAAAGGAAACCATGATTGCAAGCCAGAAGCAGGAAGCGATAAGGGAAGCATTTAAGGACTGGGTATTCCGTGATCCGGAGCGCAGGCAGACACTTGTGGCAAAATATAATGAGCTTTTCAATTCCACCAGACCAAGAGAATATGACGGTTCGCATCTGAAATTTCCGGGCATGACACCGGATATTGAATTAAAGCCGCATCAGAAAAATGCGGTTGCCCATGTGCTGTATGGGGATAATACCCTGCTTGCACACTGCGTTGGTGCCGGAAAGACCTTTGAAATGACAGCGGCGGCAATGGAAAGCAAGCGTCTGGGACTATGCCAAAAGTCATTATTCGTGGTGCCGAACCACCTGACTGAACAATGGGCAAGTGATTTCTTACGGTTATATCCAGGAGCAAATATCCTTGCGGCAACGAAAAAGGATTTTGAACCCGCCAACCGTAAGAAATTTTGTTCCCGTATTGCAACAGGTGATTATGATGCCGTTATTATCGGGCATAGTCAGTTTGAAAAAATCCCGTTATCACAGGAAAGACAGGCAGCCACAATCGAAAAACAGATTGATGAGATTGAGCTTGCTATTGATCAGGCAAAAAGAGACAACGGGGAGCGTTATACCATTAAGCAGATGGAAAAATCGAGGAAAGCATTGCAGGTGCGGCTTGACAAGTTAAATGACCAGAGCCGGAAAGATAATGTCGTAACCTTTGAGCAGTTGGGGGTAGACAGGCTGTTTGTGGATGAGAGCCACAATTACAAGAACCTGTTCCTTTATACGAAAATGAGGAATGTGGCAGGCATCGCACAGACAGAAGCACAGAAGTCATCTGATATGTTTGCCAAGTGCCAGTATCTTGATGAAATCACAGGCGGCAAGGGTGTAACTTTTGCGACCGGAACGCCAATTTCCAACAGCATGACGGAGCTTTATACGAATATGCGTTATCTCCAGTATGGTACGCTTCAGAAGCTGGGACTGGGACATTTCGATGCGTGGGCGGCTTCTTTTGGGGAAACACAGACCGCCATAGAACTTGCACCGGAGGGAACCGGATACCGGGCAAAGACAAGATTTGCGAAGTTTTTCAATCTTCCGGAGCTGATTGCACTTTTCAAGGAGAGTGCGGACATTCAGACACCGGATATGTTAAAACTTCCTGTGCCGGAAGCAGAGTATGAAAATGTGGTATTAAAGCCGAGTGAATTTCAGAAAGAAATGGTGGCGTCTCTTGCGGAACGTGCTGAAGCAGTCCGGGACAGACAGGTGCAGCCTTACGAGGACAATATGCTAAAGATTACCAATGACGGAAGAAAGCTGGCACTTGACCAGAGGCTGCTCAATGATATGCTGCCGGATGAGGAAAATTCCAAAGCGGCAACCTGTGTGGAGAAAGCCTATGAGATATGGGAGAACACCAAAGAGCAGAAGTCAGCACAGTTGATTTTCTGTGATCTTTCTACACCGAAAGGCGATGGCACTTTCAATGTGTATGAGGATATAAAAAACAAGCTCATGGAAAAGGGAGTGCCGGAGCAGGAGATCGCATTTATCCATGATGCCAATACAGAACTTAGAAAAGCGGAGCTGTTTGCAAAAGTAAGAAGCGGACAGGTTCGTTTTTTATTAGGTTCCACAGCAAAAATGGGAGCAGGTACGAATGTGCAGGACAGATTGATTGCACTGCATCATCTGGATGTGCCTTGGCGTCCTTCTGATGTAGGACGGATTTTGCGGACATTCAAAATAAAAAAGAATGTGGAGGTAACAG
>OGOV01003638.1_pt1 | contig 9984 bp, 7 predicted proteins | sample 1552711 | NCBI WGS metagenome assembly OGOV01 (sample SAMEA2580216, study PRJEB22360) | human gut metagenome | biome: human gut; feature: human-associated habitat; material: faeces | place: Denmark | collected 2008/2010 | reverse complement strand
CCACGAAGCCGCCGGACCCCGCCCCCCGGGGGCCCCCCGCCGTACTTGTGGCCGGCAGCCGGGAGAGCTTTCAGGCTCTCCAGGGCCTGGCCGTGCTCTTTACTCCGGAACTCTCCGCCAGGCCGGTTCCTCCGGATACCCCGGCGTGGGCCAGGAGTGTCATCAGCCTCCCGCCCGGACTCCTTCTGCGCAGCGGCCCTTCTGTCTGGGCCTCACGCCTGGCGTCTCTCTACGCGCTTTCCCTGGGTGCTCCCCGCATCGTTGTTGCGAGCGCCGGCTCGCTCCTTGTCAGGTACCCACCCAGGGATTTCTTTCTGAATAACACTCTCGAGATAGCAAAGGGAGCTGACTGGCCTCAGGATTTGCTCCTTGACCAGCTCATTGAGTGGGGATTTGTCCGCGTACCCATGGTGACCAACCCCGGCGAAGTCGCCCGCAGAGGTGATATTCTCGATATTTTCGCCCCTGGGTATACGAGGCCGCTGCGTCTGGAGTTCTTTGGCGACACGGTCGACGGGCTGAGAGTTTTCGATCCGGAAAGCCAGCGTTCTGTGGAGGATACGGATTCTCTGACCGTTATTCCGGCGGCTCCCTATCTGAGCGATGCAAAGAGCCTCGACCTGGCAGAGCAGCGCTTTCAGAAGCTCTTCCGGGAAGGCAAAATCACGGAAAACATGTCCTATGCCTGCAGAAAGGCCCTGCGTGAAACGGGCAGAGCGCTCATGCCTGGCGTGGTGCACGAAAACGCCTCTCTCCTGGAAGACTGGCTCCCGAAGGGAAGTTTCTTCTTCTGCGACGGGGAGAACGATACCCGCGAGGTGCTGGAAGAGGCCTGGGACGATGCCGCGGAAAAACTTTCCGCGGAAGACGCCTCCCCCCAGCAGCCTTCTTCTCTCTGTCTGCGCAGCCGTGACGCGGCTCCCGTGCAGGGCGGCACAACTGTCTATTCTGAGCCCCTTGTGGTGGGAGTGGAGCAGGCCGGCATCGATATGTGCGAGCATGAGCTGCACTCCTTCCAGGAAGTCTTTACCGATCCCGGCGCCATGGACCGGCCCTGGCTGCAGATGAGCGCGGCCCTGAAGACGTGGATGGCTGAGAAGAACCAGGTGCTGCTCAGCTTTTCCACGGATCGGGCCCGGAAGAAGTTCCTGAAGCTCTGCGAAACAGAGGGCATAGCGCCGCGCCTGCGTTACTCGCCCGATGAGAAGGGACTTTTCGCTCTTCTTTCTTCCTTCAGAAAAGGTTCCGAACTCCTCTGGGACAATTCGATCATTCTCGGGGAAGGAATTCTCTTCCCCAAAGCCGAAAGGTCCGGTACGCGGAGCACGCGCGCCTTCAAGGGCATGGATTCCTTCGAGGATCTGAAAGAAGGGGAGCTGCTCGTTCACCGGGATTATGGCATTGGCCGCTTCAGAGGACTGAAGCGCATTGATATGGCCGGCACGGGCAATGACTTTCTGGTTATGGAATACCAGGGCAGCGACAGCCTGTACGTGCCAGTGGACAGACTTTCCCTTATCCAGCGTTTCAAGGGCGGCGATGGCGCCGAGCCAGCGCTGGACAAACTCGGCGGCTCCCGCTGGAACGCCAGCAAGGAGCGCGCCCGCAAGGCCATTGAGAAGATAGCGGCCGACCTTGTGGAGATGTACGCCTACCGCAAGGTAGCGAAGGGCTTTTCCTATCCTCCTGTGAACGACCTCTACCGCGAGTTCGAATCCACCTTCGGTTTTGAGGAAACGCCGGATCAGGCGAAGGCCATTGCTGACGTCCTCCGCGACATGGAGCGGGAGGAACCCATGGACAGGCTCATCTGCGGCGACGTGGGATTCGGCAAGACCGAAGTGGCGATGCGTGCGGCCTTCAGGGCGGCAACGGAAGGCCGTCAGGTGGCGCTGCTCTGTCCGACGACCGTGCTGGCCGAGCAGCATTATCAGACGTTCAGGGCCAGAATGAGCGGCTTCCCCGTTAACGTGGGGCTGCTTTCCCGCTTCGTGTCCGGGGAAAAGCAGAAGGAAGTCATCCGGGAGGCGGCCAGAGGGCAGATTGATATTCTTATCGGCACTCACCGGCTGCTTTCCTCGGATGTGGAACTGCCCAATCTGGCGCTGCTCATTCTTGACGAGGAACAGCGTTTCGGCGTGCGGCACAAGGAAATGCTCAAATCGCTGAAGAAGAATGTGGATGTTCTGACGCTCACGGCCACGCCTATTCCGAGGACGCTGCAGCTTTCCATGTCCGGTATCCGCGACCTTTCCATCATTGAGACCGCTCCGCAGGACCGCAAACCCGTGGAGTCTCTGGTGCTGAACCGCGACGAGAAGACGCTCAGGGAAGTGGTGAAGCGCGAGATGGAGCGCGGCGGACAGGTGTTCTGGGTCTACAACAGAGTGCAGGGGCTTGGCCGCGTGGCCGAGTTCGTGCACAGGCTGGTGCCTGAGGCCCGTATCGCCATGGCCCACGGCAAGATGAACGAAGAAGAGGTCGAGGACAATATGCGCCGTTTCTGGCATGGCGAGCTTGATGTCCTCGTGTGCACGTCTCTTGTGGAATCCGGCCTGGATTTCCCGAGGGCCAATACCCTGATTGTGGATCAGGCCCAGAATTTTGGCCTCGGCCAGCTCTATCAGCTGCGGGGCCGTGTAGGGCGCAGTGACCGCCAGGCCTATGCCTATTTCGTGGTTCCCGACAAGGATCACCTTACAAAGCTCGCCGAGGAGCGTCTGCGTATCATTCTGGAAATGGACTACCTTGGCGCCGGCTTCAAGGTCGCCATGGAGGATCTCCGTCTCAGGGGCGCCGGCAATATCCTTGGTGAAGCCCAGTCCGGCCAGATTACCAGGGTCGGCCTTGACCTGTATCTTGAGATGCTCGCGCAGGCCGTGGACCGCCTCAGGGGAACGCCCGAGGTGCAGCGGGTTGAGACCGAGCTCAATATCGGCGTTCCCGCCCGCATACCGGAAACCTATATCGAGGACGGTCAGGAAAGGCTCCGTTACTACAAGGAACTCACCACGGCTCCGGACGGCCCGGCCAGGGAGCAGATTGCGCTTTCCCTGCGTGACCGCTTCGGTCCCTTCCCTGAGGATTTCCAGAATTTCCTCGCCGTCCTTGATTTCAAGCAGTTCCTTACCGGACTGCAGGTGCAGAAGGCCGATCTCAGCCTGAAGCATGTCAAACTGTGCTGGGCAGAGGGACAGACCGCTTCGGATCCTGTCAGGATTCTCACGCTGGCCAATCAGACGCACGGCGCGAAGCTTACACCTCCGGCAACGCTCATTCTGCCGGTTCAGTCAGACAAACCCTTCAGGGAGGCGCTTGCCGCCCTGAGGGCGGAGCTCGAGTCTGTGCGCGCCGGAGACGCTTCCGGTGACGGGGAGAAAGCGCAGACGGAACCGGAAAAGGAGAAGAAGGACATTCCGTCCTATCTGAACGTGGAACGCCGCCCGAAACCGCGCAAACCTTCCAGAGTGAAGTCCCCAGCCCCGGATCTCCAGGGCCTTACCGTCAGGGTGGGCGGCGTGAAACGAAGGAAAAAAGTCGCCGGGCAGTCCTAAAGGCCTCAGGATGCCTCAGGGGAACACCTTGCCAAGGGTAAGAGAATGCGGGTAATAAGGAGCCGAATTTTTGCGGAGGATTTCGTCGTGAAAAAATTGCTTGGTTTTCTGCTGATTATCGGCATGGCCATGATCCAGCCGGCCGCTGCCGAGCAGCTCAACAGAGTTGCTGCTGTGGTCAATGGCAATGTCATCACCATGTATGATCTGGAACGCAATTCCTATCCCGAGCTGGCCAGGGCACATATAGATCCCCGAAATCCCGCTCAGAAGGACAGAGCCCGGGAAATCATGAACAAAGTTCTGGACATGATGATTCTGGACGTTCTGTATCAGAACGAAGCCAGGCGCCTCAAAGTCGAAGTCACGGATGCGGAAGTCGACAAGGAAATCACCAATATGTACCAGTCCCGCCGCATGACCAGGGCTCAGTTCGAGCAGTCCCTCGCCCGTGACGGCATGACTCTCACCCAGCTGCGCAGGCAGGTTAAGAGCAGCCTCCTCCGCCAGAGGATCCTGGGGCAGCAGGTCGGGCGCCGCACCATTGTCACTCCTGAGGAAATCAAGGCGTACTACGAGGCTCACAAGAGCACCATGTACAACCGTGAAGGCCTGCACATGCAGGTTCTCATATACAATCCGAAGGCTCCCTATAATGAAATCGCTCCCAAAGTGAAGAGCGGGGCCATAAGCTGGCACGACGCGTTCATGAAATACGCCGTCAACCGTTCGAACAATGACGGCGATGCCGGTGCCGTCCAGTGGAACCGCCTCAATGACGAATGGAAGGGCCGCCTGAACAGCATGCAGCCGGGCGAGGTCACGGATCTTTTCTCCTATAACGCCCAGTTCAAGGCCCAGGTGCGCCTTTTCAGCCCCAAGGGAGATACCAAGCTCAGAATTATGACGCTGCAGGAAGCCACTCCTTTTATTGACGCCAAACTGCGTGATCCAAAGGCTGATTCCCGTCTGGAAGATTTCAACAAGGATCTCATGTCCAAGGCCATCATAGACAGACGTTTTTAGTCTGACGGCGAGAGGTTGATTTCATGACTCTTGAAGAGCTTGGCGCCGCGCTGCGCGCAAAACGCGAAGAGCGCGGCCTGTCCCTGGAAAACGTTTCGGAACGTCTCAAAATTTCCACAAGCCATCTTGACGCCCTCGAGAAAGGCGATCTGTCCGGCATGCCCCATACGGCGTACGCCAAAGGCTTTCTCAGGTCCTACGCCCGCTACCTCGGCCTGCCCGAGGATGAGTACAGGCCAGTCCTGGATTCCCTGAGTCCCGACAGATCCAGTGTCGTGACCGCGCCTCTCTTCGAGCCTGATGTTTCAGCCCGTCCGCACCGCGACACGCGCTGGATTGGCATTGTCCTGAGCCTCGCTCTGGCCTGCCTCATTGCCTGGGCTGTGTGGCGTTTCGGTCTTATCGATTTTGTCGCCAAGGAGAGCGGGATCGGCAATACCGCACAGGCCCCCATGCAGACGAAGAATCCGCAGGATGGCATTGCCGCGGGCGGACAGAACGCCAGTATGGCCGGAAGCCAGGTAACCGGTTCCGTTGATCAGAAGGCCCAGCCCGCCGGGCAGAAGACCGACTCCGGTCTCGGTGACATGCAGGCGCCCGCCCAGCGCACGCCCAACATGCCCGCCGGCGCCGGAAGCGCCACTTCCGCCGGGTCCCCGTCGCTGAACGCCACGGGTGCCGGGCGTCAGCCTCTGGCCGGTGTCGTGCCCGCGGATTCCCCGTGGGGGACGCTGCAGGGCAACGCCACGCTGGCCGGCCAGGCTCGCCGGGAACGGCACAAAGCCTTCCCCGCAGGCCGCCAATCCCAATATGCCTCCCAACGCGGATCTTTCTGCGCTTCCCGGCCAGCATAAGATCGTACTCATAGCCGAAGAGACCTGCTGGATGCAGGCTACTGCTGACTCCGGGAAACCGGATCAGCACACCATGAAGAAGGGTGAAACCCTGACGTTCCCGTTCACGGCCAAGCTTGTGCTGCGCCTCGGCAACGCCGGCGGCGTGCGTATAATCTACGACGGTCAGGAACTGCAGGACAGGGGCCGTTCCGGCCAGGTCCGCACCATGACCTTCCCGCCCATGCCCCAGTAGAAAGGGGGCAGGAGGCCCATGGACTGGAGCGACACGGGCTTTGTGGTGGCCAAAGGGCTTTTCAGGGAAGCTGACGTGTGGCTCCGCATTCTTTTCCGCGGCCACGGCATGCAGACAGTCTTCGCGTTTGGAGGCGCCCACAGCAGGCGCCGTTTCGTGGGGTGTCTGGACGTGATGAACATCCTCACGTGCCGGGTCTCCCCCTCGCGCAGGGGCACGTACCTGGATCTCGAGGAAGCTGTTCTGGAGAAAGGGCCGGAAAGACTGCGTCACAGTCCGGCTCTCCTCGGGATCGCGGCCAACTGCCTCAAGTTCACGCGGGCTGTCGGTGTGCCGGAACAGTCGGGTGAAGAAGGTTTCAGGCTTCTCTCCGAAATGCTGGCCCGCCTCGAATCCGGGGATGCGCCTTCGGTTCTTTTTCCCCTTTTTTTCCGCCTGCGTCTGGCAGGCATTCTGGGATACGCCCCCGGCTTCGACATCTGCGCCTCGTGCGGCAGGCCTGTCGAAGGCGCGGGGCGTTTCTCTGTCGAGGAGGCCCGTGTGCTCTGTGAGGAGTGCGCGTCCCGTTCACGGGGCGGAGGCATTGTTCTTTCGGCAAAAGCGCTTGACGTCCTGCGGGATGTACAGCAAGAATATCCTCTTTCATGGCCTGCGTCTGGTCTTTCGCCGCAGGACAGGCGCCAGACAGCCCAGGCCATAGATGCCTTTGTGCAGTACCATCTAGGATTCACCTGGGAGCGGGGCCGTTTCCTGCGCGTGTAGGGCGTTCCGCCAAGGAGAGATTTTCATGTTCTTTCAAGACGTAATCATGACGCTCCAGAGCTACTGGGGCAAGCACGGCTGCGTTGTCGAACAGCCCATCGGCGTCGAGTGCGGTGCGGGTACTTTCAACCCGCACACATTTCTGCGCGTGCTCGGACCGGAACCGTGGAGTGTTGCATATGTGGAACCCTGCCGCCGTCCCAAGGACGGACGCTACGGCGAGAACCCCAACCGTCTGCAGAGGTACTTCCAGTTCCAGGTCATTATGAAGCCCAACCCTGAAAACTCCCAGGATCTCTACCTTGGCAGCCTTGGCGCCCTCGGCATCGACACCGCAAAACACGACATCCGTTTTGTGGAGGATGACTGGGAATCTCCCACTCTGGGCGCCTGGGGCCTCGGCTGGGAAGTCTGGCTCAACGGCATGGAAGTGAGCCAGTTCACGTATTTCCAGCAGGTGGGCGGCCTGGATCTTTCGCCTACTCCCGTGGAAATCACCTACGGCCTCGAACGCATCGCCATGTATCTGCAGGGCGTGGACAGCGTCTACGATCTCAGATGGAATGAACGCGTTACTTACGGCGACATCTACCACCAGAACGAAGTGGAGCAGTCGAAGTACAACTTCGACTGCAGCAACGCGGCCATGCTCTTCAAGCATTTCGATGATCACGAAAAGGAATGCCGCTCGCTCATGGAAATGGGACTGCCGTGGCCTGCCTATGACCAGTGCATGAAGTGCTCGCACACGTTCAATCTGTTGGATGCCCGCGGCGCCATCTCCATCACGGAACGCGCCGCCTATATCGGCAGGGTCCGCGCCCTGGCCTCCGGTGTCGCGAGGCTTTACGCCAAGCAGCGCGAGGATATGGGCTATCCCATGCTCAAGAAGTAAGGAGAAGAAGGAATGGCTACTTTTGTTCTGGAAATCGGCACTGAAGAGCTTCCCTCCCGCTTCCTGGCAGGGGAGGAGGCCTATCTCTCCCAGTCTTTTGACACGGCCCTGAAAGAAAATTTCCTGGAGCACGGCTCCATCCGCGTGTACACCACGCCGCGCCGCGCCGCCGTCATCATTGACAACCTTTCTCCCGTGCAGCCCACGCGTGAGGAGGAGGTCTCCGGACCGCCCGCCCGCATCGCCTGGAAGGACGGCGTGCCCAGCAAGGCTCTGGAAGGGTTCGCCCGCACCAACGGCGTGGAAGTGAAGGATGTTTATACCATCAAGACCCCGAAGGGCGAGTACGTGGCTGTGAAGAAAACGGTTGGCGGACGCGGTGCGGGCGATATCCTGGCCGATGTCTGCCCCGGCATCATTTCCGGCGTGCCCTTCGCGAAGCGTATGCGCTGGGGGACGAGCTCCTTCACCTATGCCCGTCCCATGCACTGGATTCTGGCGCTGCTCGATGACAGCGTCGTGTCCTTCGAAGTCGGGCCTGTGAAGAGCGGCCGCACCACCCGCGGGCACCGCATCCATGGAGCCGGTCCTTTCGAGGTCCCTTCCGCCAGTGACTACATTGACGTCGTAACGAAGAAGGGCGGCCTCGTGCTGGACGGCGCCGAACGCCGCAGAATTATCATCGAGGGTGCTGACAGGCAGGCAAAGGCCGTAGGCGGCCGCGTGCTCTATACCGAGGGACTGCTCAATGAAGTGTGCGACCTCGTCGAACATCCTGTTCCCCTTCTCGGTGATTTTGACAAAATCTATCTGGAAGTGCCCCGCGAAGTTCTGGTGACCAGCATGCAGGTGAACCAGAAGAGCTTTGGCCTGGAAGATTCCGCGGGCAACCTCCTGCCGCACTTCGTGACCGTTCTCAACCTCACTCCTCCGGACGTGGAGCTCGTGAAGCACGGCTGGGAGAGGGTGCTCCGCGCCCGTCTCGAGGACGCCCGCTTCTTCTGGCATGAGGATCTGAAGAACAGCTTTGATAAATGGCTTGAGGAGCTCGAGCACGTCGTCTTCATCCGCGGTCTCGGCACCATGGGCGACAAGACGCGGCGCCTTGAGAAGCTTTGCCGCGCCATCGCAGAGAAGTGCGATCCTGCCGTGGCGGACAACGCGGCCCGCGCCGGACGTCTCTCCAAGGCTGACCTTGTCACCAATATGGTGGGCGAATTCGACACGCTGCAGGGCGTCATGGGCGGCATCTATGCAAAGCGCATGGGCGAGAACGATGCCGTTGCCTCTGCCGTGAGCGAGCAGTATCTGCCTGCCGGCCCGGACAGCCCTCTTCCCGTAAGCGCCACCGGTGCCATTCTGTCCATAGCCGACAAGGTAGACACCATGGCCGGCTGCTTCGGACTGGGACTCATTCCCACTGGCGCTGCCGATCCCAATGCCCTGCGCCGCTGCGCTCTGGGCATCATCCGCATTGTGCGTGAGTTCGGCTTCTCCCTCGATATGCGCGATCTGTTTGCGCTCGCCCAGGAAGCCTATGGCGATATCGAATGGAAGCTTTCCCCCACGGAAGCCCTGGACAGGCTTATGGACTTCTTCAGCCTGAGGCTGCGCAACTTCTACCAGAACCTTGGCAAGGAGACGACGCTGGTCGACGCAGCCCTCGGCGCCGGCGTGCGCGACGTGAAGACCTGCGACCTGCGCCTGGAAGCGCTCGCCGCATTCCGCAAGGAACCTGGCTATACCGAGGCCGTGCAGACGTTCAAACGCGTGGCCAACATCATCCGCAAGCAGTCTGACGGCAGGGAGGGAATCCCCGCTGTGTGGCGTAAATCGCTGCTCCAGGAAGAGCCCGAGAAGAAGCTCGCCGATGTGCTGGACGAGGTGCTGCCCGAACTGGATAACCTCTGGAACGGCCAGAACTACGCGGGCATTCTCGCCACGCTGAAGAAGCTCCGCCCCTTTGTGGACGCGTTCTTTGACGGCGTTATGGTTAACTGCGACGACGCCGCGCTCAGGAACAACAGGCTTGCGCTGCTCAAGGCCATGGCCGACCGTTTCTCCCGAGTGGCTGATTTTGCGGCCCTGCAGATCTGACGGTTCCGGGGCGTTCCGGTTCCTCCGGAATGCCCCGTTTTTTACGGGGCCGCGGAATCTGCTGTTTTTCCGGTTTCTGTTTCTTGACAGGTCCGTCATCTTGGCGTATTAACAGCGTCTCACAAATGGAAAAAGCCTGTCAAAGGTTTCTATAGTTTTTATTGGAGGATCATCGTGGCTAATCATAAGTCCGCCCTTAAGCGTCATCGCCAGAGCCTTGTTCAGGCCGGCCGCAATCGCGCTGTCCGCACCCGCGCCAAGAATGCCGTGAAGGCTGTGCGTCTCGCTATTGCCAACAAAGATCAGGCTGCTGCCAAGGAAGCCCTCGTGAAGGCTACTTCCCTGCTCGCCAAAGCCGCTGGCAAGGGTGCCATTCACTCCCGCCAGGCTTCCCGCAAGATTTCCCGTCTTGCCCATGCCGTGAACGGCGTGAAGGCCGACGCTTAGTTTTTTAACTTTTCCCTTGACCTTTTCTCAGCTTGGGAATAGGTTGCTTTGTTGTTTGATGCGCTCGTAGCTCAGCTGGATAGAGCAACAGGCTACGAACCTGTGTGTCGGGAG
>OGOV01003634.1_pt1 | contig 10006 bp, 10 predicted proteins | sample 1552711 | NCBI WGS metagenome assembly OGOV01 (sample SAMEA2580216, study PRJEB22360) | human gut metagenome | biome: human gut; feature: human-associated habitat; material: faeces | place: Denmark | collected 2008/2010 | reverse complement strand
CCCTGGGATTTATCAACCTTTAGAATATTTTCTTCAATAAGCAATTTTCATATTCTTCAAATCAGTTCTTTTTACATACCGCAAGCGGTAATCACTGTTGCAACAGCACCTCTCGAAACCCTTGTCCAGAACAGCTCTTTTGGAGTACTTTGACAAACCAAACACATTCGCCAAACAGCAGCACTGTCATTGCCATATCATATCTTTATTATAGAGCTCCCTTCTCCCATTCATCAATGACTAAAAAAGTAGCCGTGCTTGCCCTCCGGCTCAGCACGACTGCCACATTTTATCAGTTTTTTTGTTGCCAGGTGTTATTAAGCGCTCTGCTTAGCAGCCAGAGCACGCACCTCTTCTTCAGAAAGATCAGAATAACGTACAACAGCTTCAAGACTCATACCGTCTGCAAGCATTTTCTTCGCTGCTTTTTCAGCTACTTCCTTTGCCTTATTATTTGCGTAAGCTTCAATAATATCTGTCATATCAATCTCGCCCTCCTTCGAAGTCTTAAAATAATTAACTCTATCTGCCAGCTCCTTATAATGCATCTTGGCAGGATCATTGCAATTAAAATCCTGCCTCAGCCTGCCGAGCGGCGTATCGTCCTGGCAGGCAGCATTCACATAAACGATATGCGAGCCGTCACCAAAAGCCTTCCCACTTTCGTTAATACTGCGCTCAACATTATAGATTGACCTGCTTTCTTTGAAAACGTCGCTTTCCGTAATAAAAATCACGTAAGCGTCAGGCAAATCCTCATACTTTTCTCCAGTATCCAGAAAGTGCATATCCAGCGCACCACTATAAAAGCGTGCCCTTTGCACAGACGCCCCCTCATCGCTTCGCTGTATCTCCACATTAAACTGCGTGCCATTCTCATCATCAGCCAGAATATCCAGCTGCGTAGAATGACCGTAAAGATTTTGCAGCCACTGCTGCACACTTACCTTGCGTACTTTAATTTTATCATTTTTAAGAATAACACGCAACATTCTCTGCGTTGCGGGAATATTGCCGTCAAAAACCTTATTCATAAAGCGGTTATTCATCAAGGTAATATCATCGACAACCTGCCTGAAGGTTTGGTAACGCTCCATTACATTTTGCATATCTCGACCTGCTTCCTTTTATAATTTTCAGACTAGTCTATGTGATTAGTATAGCAGAGCAGTAGTCAGAAATCAATATATTTTCTGATAATTATGATGATGTATTCAGCACATCTCTCCCCTTCATAAAGTTCAAAGAATGCGTACCTCTACCGCCATGCTGCACCACTTGAACCACTTGAACCACTTCATTTGGTGCAAAAAGAAAAACTGCACCACTAGCTCTAATATATATCCCTGTAAGTAAAGTCTTCGTAAGGGTTCAAAACCTTTATTTTATGGCATTTACAGCTATTTTAAGGCTCTTTTATTTATCTTATATTAAAATCTTCGAGTCCCTCAATTTCTAGCAAAATGGCTGAAAAAAAGTGGTGCAACTGGTGCAAGTGGAGCATTTTCTCCACCTGCTCAGTCAAGTTCAAAGAATGCGTGCCTGCACCACAGCGCCAGCAGATAGATGACAAAATAATACACACTTCAAGCATTAGCAACCCTAGTTTTTATACACTAATCACAACTCTTTTCATTTTTACATTTTATCTTTGTTATTCATTACTTCATACTCAAGAATTTCTTTCGCTAATTCAAAGCAATTATCTATATAATATGTTCCCAATGTTTTGGTCATAGCAAAACCAGCACAAGCTGCTACTGCCTGCCCGACGAAAGGAATATATTTTGCAAATTGTTTTTTAGCATATTGCCCAGCTACTTGCTTAATAACCCACATTATGCCTTCTTTTGTAAGATATGCAAGGACCTCATCTGCAAGTTTTTTCCCTACCGGTCCCAATACAGTCATGTATTTCTCTATAACTGTTTCATCAAGGCCAAAAGTTTCTCTAATTTCTTGAGCCATCTTATAAAAAGCCGTTAAATCAACGCTAACATCAACACCAGGAATTGGATTCAAAGCATTCACAGCTACAGCCCAAGCATACATATTAATATCATCTAGGCATTTTGCTCTTTTTCTATCTAAATCCTTAATACTATCTGCTTTAAAGGCCGCAATAATTTTATCCTTCTTTACATCATCAATGCCGGAAGCCAAAATGTCGTTTTTTAATTCTTTGAACCCAGTACCAGTTTTACAGCTTGTAAAATAAACTTTTATGTCTGTAGCCCCTACTTTGGAATAAACATCTTCAACGATTTCTTTCTTCAGCTCTTCTAGAGTTCTTTCACCATCCCATATATCATCTTCCTTATTGCGCACAATAAAATAAGGGTGCTTTCTAGATTGATTCCATTCCTTAAATTTTTTAAATAACTTTCCATCAGCATCATGTAATTTACCGGCAAACACAAATAGATACAAATCATAGTCTTCTACAGAAAATTGTTTGCACCAGTCCTCAAACGGAAATTGTTTTGTGTCGTAACCTGGCAAGTCAACGATTCTCAATGCTCCCCAGGATTCCTCTTGACTGTCAACTGTAGTATCTGTATATACTCCAGATTTAAATAAATTTTTACCTATCAACTTGTTAATGACACTCGACTTACCTGCACCAGGCTGCCCGACTAAAGCAATTTTTACAACAGTATGCTCGTTTTCCTCATACTTTCTTTTGAGTTGCTCACGTAAATCCTCTTGATAATTAGCCATTTGAAAATCACTCCTTCAATTGATATAGTGTATAATTTTCTATACATATTGGTTTCTTAGAAGAACCATTTAGATCAACATATAGCTTATAGTTTTCTATTTCATCATTCATTACTTGCCAAGCTAAAGTCGCACAATCATTAACATAGCTTTCTCCTGCATCTTTGGCCAACGTATATCCAAGAGCGGCAGCTGCTGCCTGCCCAACAAAAGGAATATATTTGCCAAAACTTTTTATTACTTGTTTTCCGCCAAAATTCTTTAACAAAAGAATAACACCATTTTTCGTCATTAGCTCTAAAAGCTTTCTAGCAAGCGGATAAGCACAATATCTTCCCTCGAGTTCGTTATCCTCTATATTAAAGTCTTCTTTAATAGCAGCGAACATTTTAAAATAAATTGCTACATCTGCTGCAATATCAGCACCAAAAAAAGGATTTACACCATTAGCACAAGCAAGTTTTGCATATGTCGAAAGAGAGTCCATCGCCTGCGATGTCCTAGCTTTTAAAAATTCATCTCTCGCTTCCTTAAATTTTTTTATTATTCTCGGTTGCCAAATATCCTTATATTTTTCATCTAAAATCTCATTTCTTAATTTGTCTATACCATTTTGATATCTACAATCAACAAAATAAAGCTCCCTAACAAGACCTTCTGGTAATTTTGAATAAATATCTCGCCGTATCGCTTCTCTATCTTCATTGCTTTCCAAATCATTACAATGATTTCTGATTAACAACAAAGGTTTTTTATGACCTGATTTGTTGTAATCAGCTACGCTCGCAAATAAATCGCAATCATCTCTAGTTAGTTTTCCCGAAAACACGAAAAAAATAATGTCATATTGATGTATCTTGAATTTTTCTTTCCATTCGCTTAGTGGAAACATCGTCGTTCCATATCCAGGCAAATCAACTATTTCCAAAAACTCATAACGATATCTCACAGCTTTTCGAGTAATATCTGTTCCCTGACCTGTTCTCGCAACTTTATGTCCGATAAGCGCATTGATAATACTTGATTTGCCAGCTCCCGGTTGCCCGACGACAGCAATTTTAGTATGAGTACCATGATCTCTTTTTATTTTTTCTAATATACTCCTGAACTCAGTTTGTAAAGGCATAGCAACTACCACCTATCAAGCCAACATTTCATTTTTTATCAGCAAATTAACATCAATCTTCAACGCATCAGCAATCTGATACAGAGTTTCCAAAGAAAAGCTGTTGCCTCTGTTCCCTCGCTCAATCTGCCCAAGATAGGCAACACTCATGCCAATCCGCTCGGCCAACTCTGCTTGCGTATAGCCTCTCTTTTTTCTGTAATATGCTATTTTCAATCCAATATTCTTGTAACGCGCAGCAAACAACGTCATCACCTCTTGTTAAAACTTCTCTATATTATATTAGCAGTTTATATAAATAATTTTTTTGGTATATAGTCTGTTTTTCTAGGCTAATAAGCTGACTGAGTTTTTTCTCTGCTTTTAAGTTAATCTGTGCCAACAACTTGAAATTGCAAAGCTGCTCGCCTAAAACAGCCTTTTAGACTTGCGCTTATTTTTATGGTAAGCGACAGCCCCCAAAGCTGCCGCTTTCTGCACCCATCAAGCCTCTCGCTTTACCTCATACACAGGCAGGCCATCCTGCAAGGCCAGCTTCACCAGCTTGTCCATGCTCTTGCCGGCACCATATCTGCTGCTGAGCAGCTCGCGCAACGCTGACTGCGTGTAGAAGGTGCTGCGGCGAACCAACGACGAGGTGTAGGAACCATCGGCGCAACGTCCGGGAATGGCGTAATCTGCGGTAATTTTCCGCTTCAATGTATCATTGGTAAGGTACAAGCCTGTGCAGGATTCCTCCGCCAGGTAGCAGGACCAGCTGCGCGGTGCGAACTTACGCACCAGCGCCTCCCAGAAAGCGGGCTGCGGGCCATCTGCAGACATATACTTGATAAAGAGCTGTCCTTTGCCGTCGAACTGGATTTTTTCAACGCCGGAGCGGAGTTCAAAGGTCTGGATGCCGGCACCCTCAGCGATGAAGCCGAGCCAGCCGCAGCCAAAGGCAGTTTTCGGTTTGCGCTCATCCTTGCGCGTCCAGCGCTTGAGCTTTTTAAAGAGGTTTGCCAGCTCCTCTTGAGGACCATAAACGTATAAATTTGTGTAACAATAATTTGCCATATAAGAATCATCCTTTCTTTAAAACACTTAAATAGGCTAGAAAAAGGCAATAAAAAAGCCATTATAGAGAATTTTGGGTACACCAATGGCGTACACTCTTCAATTCTTATAATGACACATTATAATCCCTATATGAACAAATTGTAGCTAGCGTTTTAAACGCTGTATATATTGTACGATTAAATATTAGGAATGTCAAGGAAGTTTTTCAGAAAATTGTACTTCCATTACTCTGCACCACTTGCACCACTTGAACCACTTCATGTGGTGCAAAAAGAAAAACTGCCCCACTATCCCTAATATATATCCCTGTAAACAAAGTCTTCGTAATGGTTCAAATCCTTTATTCTATAGTATTTACAGCTATTTTAAGGCTCTTTTATTTATATTATATTAAAATCTTCGCCCCCCTCATTTTTTAGCAAAAAGGCTGAAAAAAGTGGTGCAACCGGTGCAAGTGGTGCAAAACCATAAAGCAAAAGCTTTTTTCACAACCTCAACAAAAAAATGGCTGAAGCAAAACGCTCCAGCCACCAAAACCTAATTGTACGGATAGCTCAAAACACAATATAATTCGCTTTCATCTAGTTAACTTTTAAATCTTTGGTGATATTTATCTTGTTAAATATCTTTTTCTTCAAAGTTGGTCCGCCTGTTTTCAAATCATATTCTGCTTCAATATCGGTATCATATGCGCAGGTATCTGAAATTATAATATCTCTGTCAATGTATACCAAAAATTACTCACCATACAAATTACTACCAATAAAGATTTTACACATTTTTACCGTCCAACAGCTCCGCTACCTCCACCTCCAAGGCCTCTGCAATACTCAAAAGCACAGGCAGGCTTGGAATCCGCTTGCCGTTTTCTATTTTGCTCAGATATTGGGAAGAAATAGACACCTTAATAGCAAAATCTGTTTGGTTAATACCTTTTACCTGGCGATAATATCTGATTTTCGCACCCATTTTGCGATACACAAGCTCCGCCATATTATCTACCATCTAAAAACCCCCTTTATTATATTATGCCACCAAGAGTATTTTTTAGCTTAACTTCATAGGCTCATAATACCCTATTAGTTCAAGTTCTTCACCAGAACCTGTATATAGTTTAGACTATTTGACAAAAGAAATCCGTGCCAAGCATAGCACGTTTTTGCACCTGCAGGCATAAAAAAGAGGACGCCTGCGCGTCCTCTTCAAAAATCTTATGTTATAAAAAGGAATAATCCTTCACATCTGCAAAATAAATGTGAACGCCTTGACTTTATTATCTGCTCATATGATAATAATAGTGTGAGAAGAAATTGTTTATCTTTCAAGACTGCCGCGAAGGCAGCCGATTTACAGAAAGCGGTGATACCATGATTTTTAAATTTGAAGCACAAGCCCCAAAAATTGATGAAAAGGCCTATGCCTTTAATACTGCCACCCTGATTGGCAAGGTTGAGCTTAAAGAGTACGCCAGCGTTTGGCCCGGCGTTACTATCCGCGGCGACGTTAACCGCATCGAGGTTGGCCGCTACAGCAATATCCAGGACAACAGCGTACTGCACGTTGCCGATAAATACGCCTGCATCGTAGGCGATTATGTAACTGTAGGCCACTGCGCTCTGCTGCATGCCTGCACCGTTGAAGACCACTGCCTCATCGGCATGCACTCCACCGTACTTGACGGTGCTGTAATCGGTCACGGCTCTATCGTTGCTGCCGGCGCCGTTGTAACCAAAGGCACCATCGTACCGCCGTACTCCCTGGTTGCCGGCATTCCTGCCAAGGTTATCAAAACTTTGGACGAAAAAGGCATTGCTGCTATCCACGCTCAGGCACTGAAATACAAAACTCTCTGGACCGAACGCTACGGCCTGCTGCCTGACAATGACGGCGAACGCTACCACGGCGAGCAAATCGTTTAATTTCCCCAAGCAAGGAAGCATGACAATGTCCTCTGATTAATCAGGTCACGCTTCGCTATAATGTGCAAAACAAAATCCCGTTACCAGGTACATGCCTGCTAACGGGATTTTTTGCTGCAAGTATGCGCTTACGCTGCTAAACAAGAAAGCCATCTCTGCAATTCTTCAGAAGAACAGAGATGGCTTTAATTATTGAATAAAATTTTTATCAGTTACCTTCAACAGCAACTGCTTTTTTAGCCGGGCAAACAATAGCTGCAATAGCGTAAGCAGCAATGCATACTAGCCATTCCATGTAGATTACGTTCGGGAAAATGCGTACTACCGGAGTAAGCTGCCACAGCACCAGCAGCACCAGGCCTGCCAGCAGCGTCCAGAAGCCTGCGGCCTTGGAAGCATACTGTGGGAAGAACAGCGCTACGATTACGATAACACTGAAGGCAGCAGTCAAGGACAGACCAATCATAATCGTACCCAAAATGCTGGATACGCTCATAGCAAGTCCCAACGTAAGAATACCGCTGATAATGATGCAGGCACGTGTCATCAGCAGCTGACGCGCCTGGTCGCACTGCGGATTGATGAAGCGCTTATAGATATCGCTGGAGAACAGGGTACCGGCGCTAAGCAACAGATTGCAGGCGGTAGATACATCCGCAGCCCACAGAGCTGCCAGCGTAACACCTGCCAATACCGGCTGCAGGCCTACGATAACCTGCGGCAGCGCCAATGCAGCCTGCGCATCAGGATACATAGCCTTAGCAACAAGACCAAGGAAGGCAGCCAGAACGCCTACCGGCAGCATCAGAATGCCACCCCAGACGAAGCCCTTCTTAGCAGTTGCAGCGTCCTTAGCGCCTAAAGAAATCTGCAGAATACTTTGCAGAGAAAGATTTACGGTAATAAGGGTTACAACCCAACTGGTGATGGTTACAGGGCCAACACCGTCAATGAAGCTGAACCAGGGCACATTAGCCGGCAAAGCAGCAGCCAGATGATCCATACTGCCGATTTTTTTGAACTGGATAATCGTTGCCGCCAAGATACCTACGTAAATCAGAATAATATTCAATACATTAGATAAGGATGCAGACCACATACCACCGATAAAGGTAATACCGATAAAGGTAATAGCGCTGACAATCATACCGGTATGGAAATCAAAGATATCCGGCAGAATTGCGTGCAGAATACTGCCACCCGCAATATATTGCAGACTGATGATTACCAACTGAATAACAATCTGGCAGAAAACGCCCAAAATTACCGCGCCCTTGGTATGATGGCGTTCAATAAGCTCGGTGATAGTTGTAATGTTCTGTTCACGATATTTTTTAGCCATGAACAAACCCATAACAATCGCGCCCAAAGCCCAGGCAATCGTATACCAGCCGGCACTCAGACCAACACGGAAGGCATGTTCGGAAACACCGATAGTCGACGCACCGCCGACAGCCAGACCGATGATAGTAACACAAATCAAAGGCGCAGAAAGTCTGCGTCCCGCAAGAGCAAAGTTTTCGTTATTGCCTTCACTACGTTTTTTTGCATACCAACTGATAGCGAATAAAGCAACAATGTACAATATTAAGATGACTAAAGAAACAGGCACAAAAAATCCTCCTTTAAATTATAAATGCCTGTTAAAGAAATACAACGTCATTGCTGGCAGTATCCCTATACTGCCTCACATCAGACCTAATCGTGCAGACTTCAACAACATATAATACAAAAACCATTTGTGCTGTCATTACAATTCCCCATCGCCCATACCGGCAAGCATCCCAATGCAGACCAAATATACGCCTCCTGATGCTTCCTTGCAAAGCAGCCACATATATATTAGCTAAATTATATCCCGCCAGGAAAAAACAGTCAAGATTTTTTCACAAAAAAAGTATTGACAAAATGACACTGTGTCACATATAATAAATGACACAGTGTCATTTTAACTAAAAAGGTGGTGAAAATTGTGCCAAAAGAGACATTTTTAAAATTGCCAGAAGAAAAGAAAAATAAAATAATAAAATTAACCAAATTTAGGTTAATTTTTTTTAATTATATGTTATACTTATAGTAGGTGATAAAATTTGAAAAAAGTTATATTAGTAGACGGAAATAACTTACTTTTTAGAAGTTATTTTGCAACTGCATATACAGGAAATACTATGAGAAATAGTAAAGGTTTTCCAACAAATGGACTTTATGGCCTTGTTAATATGTTAAATAAAATAATAAGAGAAGAAAAACCAGAATATATGCTTGTTGCTTTTGATAAAGGAAAAACATTTAGACATGAAAAGTATTTAGATTATAAAGGTGGAAGAAACGAAACTCCAGATGATTTAAAAAAACAATTTGTTGTAGCAAAAAAACTTGTTCCACTAATGGGAATAAAATGTTTTGAAATAGATAATTATGAAGCAGATGACATTATTGGTACATATTCTAAAATGGCTCTTATAGATCCAGAATTTGAAACAACAATAGTAAGTAGTGATAAAGACTTATTACAACTTATTAATGAAGAAACAGAAGTAAAATTATTAAAACAAAAAGATTATATAAGAATGAATGAAGAAACATTTATGGATACTTATGGAATAAAACCAATTAGAATGATAGATTTAAAAGGACTTATGGGTGATGCATCTGATAATATACCTGGAGTTAAGGGAATAGGAGAAAAAACTGCTTTAAAATTACTTCAAGAATATGATAGCTTAGAAAATGTATATGATAATATTGATAATATAAAAGGCGCAACTAAACAAAAATTAATAGATGGAAAAGAATCTGCATTTATGAGTAAAGATATTGCGACAATTTATAATGAAGTACCTGTTACATATTCCTTAGAAGAATTAAAATATGATGGACCAGATGTTAATGGTTTAAGAGAAATATATAGTGATTTAGAGTTTTATAGTTTTTTAAAAGATTTTAAAGAAACCGGTAAAAAAGAAGAAAAATTAGAATATAAAATAATAGAAAATGTTAATGATCTAAAATTAAAAGAAAAGGTTTCAGCATACTTAGAAATAAGTGAAACAAATTATCATAATGCAGATATTTATGGAATGAGTTTATATGATGGTGAAAATGTATATTATGTACCATTTGAAGTATTAAAAGAAAATAAAAACATATTAGATGGGAAAGAAATTTATACATATGATTT
>OGOV01003633.1_pt1 | contig 10009 bp, 9 predicted proteins | sample 1552711 | NCBI WGS metagenome assembly OGOV01 (sample SAMEA2580216, study PRJEB22360) | human gut metagenome | biome: human gut; feature: human-associated habitat; material: faeces | place: Denmark | collected 2008/2010 | reverse complement strand
TTTTGAAGGCCCGTGGCGCCCCCCCCCCCCCGCCCCCCCCCGCCGTAACGAGCATCCGCGACTTTATCGATGACCCGGCAGAAGATGAGCTCATCCGAGCGAGCATTGCCTATCACAGCGATTTCCGTCTACCCGCGCAGCTCGACGAGCGCACGCGGAGCTTCTGCGATATCGTGCGCGATGGTGACAAGATCGACATTATGCGTACCATCGCCGACAGCACCGTCGACACCATCCTTAAGGTGGATAAGGACGCATTTCTCGCCAGCCACTTCTCGGCACCGACGCTGGCCGCCTTTGACGAGCACCGCTGCGTCACGCGCGATGAGCGCGATGAGCCCGCCGACTTCTTGGTGGGGCTTATCTGCTTTATGTTTGAGCTCGTCTATCCAGCGAGCCGCGCGCTGGCGCGCGAGCAGGGCAATATCTACCGCCTGCTCGACGCGCCTTTTGGCATCACGCGGCCCTTTACCGACCCCGCCACGCAGGCAACCTGGAGCCGCCTAAAGGACGAGATGCGTAACTGGCTGGCGCGCGCCTAGCGCTCAAGCTGGGCTAGCAGCTCCTCAACGACCTCGACGGCGTCCCCAACAACCTTGTACTGGGCAGCACCGAAAATGGGGGCATCCGGGTCCTCGTTGATGGCGATGATGCACTCCGCCCCACCGATGCCGGCAAGATGCTGGATGGCGCCCGAAACACCGATACTCACGAGAAGCTTGGGCGAAACCGATACGCCCGTCTGGCCAATCTGATGGCGATACTCCAACCAGCCGGCCTCCACGACAGGTCGCGTGCAGCCAAGCTCGGCTCCCAGAGCCTCGGCGAGCCTTCGCATCAGCGGCAGGTTTTTCTTGGAACCAATGCCACGACCCACCACGACCAGGCGCTCGGCATCGGCGATCGAAGCCTGCTGTCCCCACTCCTCGGCGGGAATCGAGATCTCGACACGAGCCTTAGCATCATCCGCAAGTGATATCTGGGTGATCGTGCCGGAGCGGCCGTAGTCGAAGTCGGGAGCCTTAAAGATACCGGAGCGCACCGTTGCCATCTGCGGACGGTGGTTGGGGCAAATGATGGTGGCCATCAAGTTGCCGCCAAACGCCGGGCGCGTCTGCTGCAGTAGGCCCGTCTCCGCATCCATCGAAAGCACGGTGCAGTCGGCCGTAAGACCCGTCTGCAAACGCACGGCAACGCCGGGTGCCAGTTCGCGACCAAAAGCGGTCGCACCGTATAGGATGGCCTCGGGTTTGCGTTCGGCTACCAAATCGCAGATCAAGCGGGCGTAGACCTCCGCATCGTTTTGGCGCAGGCGCTCGTCGCGACAGGCCAGGACTTCGTCGGCGCCCGCGCAAACCAGATGTTCCAGGTCCCCGAGCGAGCCCTCGGGGCTCATGCCGACCAGTGCCACCAGACGGCAGCCGCGAGCATCGGCAAGCTCGCGCCCCTTGCCCATGAGCTCGTAGGCCACGGGAGCCACGGCGTCGTGCTCGTCAGTCTGCACGAAGACCCAAATGTCTCGATATGCATCAAGGTCCACCGCACCAGCGGCCTCGTCACGCTCGATCGAGATAGCGTTGACGGGGCAGGCGTCGACACATCCACCGCATAGGATGCAGCCGTCGGTTACGCGGGCGCAACGGTTGGGCCGCTCGCCCTCCACTTGCTCGCGGCCCGGGGAACGGGCGCGACCCCACCCCCCCCAGCCGATACAGGCTTCGCTATCGATAATCAGTCCGCTCATCTATGCCATCCCCTCGATAATCTTGGCAAGTTTTACCGCCTGCTCGGACGCCGTTCCCTCAACGGCCTCGCACGTTTGATCACGGTCGGGCACAAACGAGCGCACGACCTGCGTCGGTGATCCGGCAAGGCCGCAACGCGCGGGGTCGGCGTTCACGTCGGCGGCACTGACCACGCGCACGTCCGCCTCCTCTGCCGCGCGAATACCGGCAATACTCGGCATACGCAACTGGCCAATCTCCTTGGCGGTCGTCATCGCGCACGGCATCTCAAGGTACACCGTCTCCTCGCCGGCATCGCATCCGTGAACGAGCGCGAGCCACATGTCGTAAAGCCCGCGCTTTGCACGCAGCTCACGTCGGTCACGCAGGGAATCTCAAAGGCACCGGCAAGCTCGGGGCCGATCTGGGCCGTATCGCCGTCCACTGCCATCTTGCCGCAGATGAGCAGGTCGAAGTCCTCATCGAGCGCCTCGATACCGCATTTGAGGGCATAGGTGGTGGCTAGGGTATCGGCGCCCGCAAAGGCTCGGTCGGTCAGCAGCAGCGCGTCGTCGGCACCGCGGGCGATACAGTCGCGCAGCAGCGACTCAGTCGCGGGGATGCCCATCGACACCACCGTCACGCGCACATCCATGCCAAAGCCGATAAAGTCGTCCTTCAGCGCCAGCGCGCATTCCAAAGCGCTCGCATCAAAGGGATTAATGACCGCCTGCTTGCCATCGCGCACGATGGTATTGGTCTTGGGGTCCATCTTGACCTCGGTGCTGCCCGGCACGGCCTTGACGCACACCACCATATGGAAATCGCTCATCTTCACGCGCCCCCTTTCTGGACGAGCTCATCCAAGAGCTTCTCCGAAAACAGGTTACCGCGACCCAGCTGCCCGTCAGGATCGAGCTGGAGCTTGAGCCGCGCCGACTCGACCATGGCCTCGTGACCGTACATCGTCTCCAAGAAGCCCGCCTTGATCTTGCCGACGCCGTGTTCTGCGGAGACGGCGCCGCCCATGACCGTGACCTCGGAAGCCCACTGGGCAAAGAGTTCTCCGCCGCGGCGATAATCCTGCGCATCGCGCGGCAGAATGTTCACATGCAGATGGTTGTTACCGATGTGCCCCCAGGCGGCAGATTCAAGCCCACTTTCGGCCAACGTGCGGCGATAAAGGGCGATGACATCGCCCAAGCGTGCGTTGGGCACCGACATGTCCGAGCCCAGTTTGGTGATGGTGGGATCCGTGCGGCGGCGCTCGTCGATGAGCATGTTGACGCTCTCGGGCACCGCATGGCGGAAGAATCGCTGACACTCGCGATCGACCTCGGTGCGCGCGACCCATGTCGCATCGTCACTGCCGCCCGCAAGCTCCAGTACCCACCCCAAGTGATACAGCTCCTCAGTCGCCTGAACTTCATCATCGCAGTCGAGCTCCACGTAGACACAGACCTTGGCCTCTTTGTCGAGCGACGGCAGCGAGGCGAACGCGGTCGACTGCTCACGCTGACGACGCAGGATATCCAGGGCGCCCGCATCGAAATATTCGATGGCAGCCGCGTGGGACAGGACGGGACGCACAGAATCGGTGAAGGACACGGCCTTGTCTTCGCTGTCAAAGAAGCAGCTCACGCCCCAAACGACCGCAGGCGCCGCCTGCAGGACAATCTCGAGCTCGGTGATGACGCCGATTGTGCCACACGCACCGATAAACAGATCGATGGCATCCATATCGTCAGCAACGAAATAGCCCGAAGCATTTTTGGTCTTGGGCATGGTGTAGTCGGGAAGGTCGAGCTCGAGAGCACGGCCCGCTGCCGTCACAAGCGACAGGTGGCGGCCCTGGGCAAAAGCCTCGCCGCGCTGAAGCTCAAGCAAATCGCCATCAGCCAGCGCGACGTGGAGTCCCGTGATATGTGGGCGCATGGGGCCGTAGGCGTAGCTGCGGGCACCGGAGGCGTTACATGCCGCCATGCCGCCCAGACAGGCAGATGCCTCGGTGGGATCGGTGGGAAAAAACTGCTCGGGGGCCTCTTGAAACTCATCGTAGGCCTTAAGCGATGCCTGGTCCCAGCCAGCGGTCGGCAGCACTTTCTTGCTCAGCTGCTTGCGCAGCTCCGAGAGCACAACGCCCGGCTCCACGCGCAGCAAAAATTGGCCTTGCTCATCGCGGCGAAGGCCCAAGTAGCGATTCATACGGGAAGTATTGAGGATATGCCCGCCGTGGGGCACGGCACCGGCGGCAAGGCCGGTTCGGGCGCCCTGAACCGTTACCGGGACACGCTCGGCATGGAGCTTTTTCAAAATGGCGCGGACCTCGTCCTCCGTTGTCGGAAACGAGATGCTCGAGGCCTCGCCCGATGTGCGAGACTCATCGCGACCATACTCTTCGAACTCGTCGGTGAAGGGTTTAATGGTTGCAGACACGCGAACTCCCCCTTTAGCTAACTACAGTATTTGCAGGGAGATGTTACCGCATCGTTTCGTCGACGTGTTCGAGACCGTCTCCATAATTGGCGTTTTTTACGTTCGTGTAATTCGGTGAGCGGCTGGATTTCCTCGACAGACGATGCTTTTGACACATATGGCCCCGCCGTCGCCGACCGCGCGATTGTCGCTCAAAAAAAGTTGGAGTATTTTTTGCCGCCATTTACCTGCGGAGACGCCAATCCGTCAAGCATTTGGTCAGAAATTGGTCAAGTAGCGGCTGATACGGTCGGCGTCGACAGCCAAAACCGATAGAAGTTTTGGCCCAGAAGCAGGGAGGTTCCCATGGCATATTACTGGCCCCAGTACGGCATCGCCATCGAAGTCGACGACGATCCCCATCTCCTGCCTTTCGACGAAGAGGCATTCCCCGATACGACGGTCTACCACGTTACCACCGATGTGATCTGCGACCCCGAGTCGTTCTCGGCGCTCGCCCACCACATCGCGCATATCCACGACATCGAGCTCCCTCCCGACTTCGACGAGCTTGTCTACTCGCGCCGCCTGATGCTTCACATGCTCTTTGGAGCGGACCCGTCCACCTTTGCGCGCATCTATACCGCCAAGGATGCCGCATGAGCGCGAAGAAGCCACCCCACTTTGCAGGCCTGGGACATAACAAGAAGCTCATCGTTGCCTGCCTGGCCATCGTCTGCGCCCTTGTCGCCGTAGGACTATACGCTTGGCAGTCGCAGCCCGTACCCGAGGCGGGCGCTTCGGTTACGACGGCGGAGGGCAAAACGCGTCAGGAAATCCAAGATGAGCTCGACGCCATCGTCCGCGACAACATGATGACGATTTCGGTCGCACCGGTCAGCTGCAGGGGTACGGCAAGCTGCGCGTCAACGTGCAAAACGTCCAAGACAATAAATTTCCCCAGCGATTCCGCGTCATCCAAAACGACGAGACCATGTACGAATCCGGTGTGGTCGAGACCGGCAAGACAATCGAAACGTGCCCCGCCGGCGACATCAAAGAAGGCGAGGCGTACATCGAGATCCAGGCACTCGATGCCAAGACCCTCGAGAGCCACGGCAATCCGACACGCGTCAAGGTACGGGTTGAGCAAGCCGAGAACTAGCTTTCCGGCCGACGCGGCACCGCACACAATTCACCAGCATTCGTCCAATCATCGCGGGGACGGCCCGCGGCGAATAGAAAGGAACGACCATGGACATCACCAGGAACATGAACGGAGCCAGAGCGCTCGTCGTGGGCGCAGGGCTCGCGCTCGCGCTCGCAATGGGCGCCGCCCCGACGCCAGCTATGGCAGCCGGGCGTGTTGGAACCACGAAAGTAATGGTCAGGACTGAGATCGACAACGTTATGTTCAAAGCACCGACGGTCATTCCCTTCGTCGCCAAGGCCGACGGCACGCTTCAGGGCCCCTCAGAAGACGCGACCACCATCGACAATCATTCGGCCTACGGCATCCATGTCACCAACATGAAGATCGACGCCATGAACACCTGGACCATTGCCGCCGACGCCAAGGCCGGAACCGCGCAGAACTCCATCGACTTTAAGGTCGGTCCCGACGGCGCGCTCCAAGACGCCAGCGCCGCCACGCAAGGAACGGGCCTCGATCTTTCCAAGAACGCAACCTTCGACATGGGCTACCAGGGCATTGCCGGCGGCACGGACAAAATTAAGCTCAAGACAAGCGGAAACGTCGCCCGCGTCACGCGCGACATCTTCCGCGTAACCGGCGAAGGCGATCAGGTTGCAACGATCACCTGGACGGTCGAGCCCGGTGCGCACACGGCATAAGGCCGTCGCCCTGGCCGCCGCCGTCAGCATCCTAGCGTTTGGGCCAGCCATGGCCTTTGCCCAGCAAGAACAGGCTCAGGCCGCCACGCAAGTGACGGTCGACCTCTCGGGGCTCGACCGCGGCGACCGCGAGGAACCATTGGCGCAGACAGGCGATGGACGATGGCTCTTGGCAGCAGGCGCCACAGCAGCAGGCGCGGGAACCGCCGGCCTCGGCCTGCACATCAAACGCAGCCAGAAACAAAACACGGACAGGCCGCACTAAATTAGCTAAGGAGACCCCATGGCATCGAAGAACCTTTTGCCCGTCGTCGCACTCTGCGGCGCGCTCGCAACCGGAACGCCTGTCGCCGCTTGGGCGACTCCCGTCATGGCAGACTCCTTACCAGCAGCCCTAAGCTCCGCATCAAATCCGTCGAGCGCCATTGCGTGCAAGCGTTTTTCGATCGCACAGGCTGCAATCTCAACCTCGGGATGCCTTCGTCGTAATACGGACGGTTCGATAGTCGTGGATATCAATCGTTCGAACAAGGCAAACGGCTCCCAGGCGGGGTACGCCGTCTGCACGTGGCGCTCGGTTGTGTTCGATGCAGATGGCGATCCGTGCGATTTGGAGTTGCGCATCGACATCGCTTCGGTCGATGACTCGGCGAACGGAGCGAAGGTCGCCTTCGACGGTACGTTTTTCGAGAAAGGAGGCGGTATATGTCTGGGCTGCGCTGCCGCGAATGCAGACGATGCGCAGCCCACCCTCTCATTCACGGCATCGTTGCGGCTGACCAAAGCCGGCACCGATGCCATCGCGGCGGGAGAAGCGTCCCTGCTGTTCTACGCCGTCAGCACCAAAGACACAGACGCTCATTTCGAGAAGCCAGCCGGATCACTCAGCCTTACACGAGGGATAGAGGCAGGCCCTATTGAAATCGATGCCCACGCGCAATGCAGGCAACGCATTCTTGCCGACCCGGCGCCTCTCGAAATGGAGTGGAACGGATCCGGAGCCATCGGAATTCTCCCCTCCGCGCTTGACGCCAAGACGCTCCCCTCAAACGACGAACCCATCAACGCAACCATACAAGAAGAGAGCGCGGTCAAAGAAGCAGGTGTGGGCGACACGCCGTCGCCGACAAACAGCGTCCCAGCTTCTTTCGAAGCACCGAATGAGCCCGCTACCGATCCAAACGATACCGAGCTCGCGGACAGTCTGGGGCTTGCTGATCCTCAAGAGATCGATGAAGGTAACTGCTGCGTGCTTGCCGCGCTCGACCACACAGAGGTCATCGACGCTGCGAACATCGAAGTTGCCGCCGCCAATCAGCCCGTCCGCAAGTCGGCTATCATCGCATTTCCTGAATCCATCGAAGTCGTCTTTTTGCCATCGGGCGAGGTCGTGGCCCCAACACTGCTCACCTTGTTGGGCGCCAAGAATACTCGAAACGAAATTAAAAAGGTCACAGTTGTCGACCCTGCAACCACCGCCAGGCTGCGTCTATACGCCGTTGCCGCAAACGGAAGCAAGACCCTGGAATTCGATGGCGACACACTTCTAGCCTGGCGACGTCTGGACATTATGCAAGACGTCTCGTATCAGATCGAACTCGAAGGGTTTGATCGTGCCCGCGATGCCAATATCATCGCCGCGGCTATTGAATCCCCGCAGCGGCTTATGACACTGCGCTTTGAATACTATCCCTATGTCCCGACAACCACCTGAGGCTTAAATGCTGCACATCATTCCTAATACCACTTATATAACGTATTAGATGGGTTGCGATGTGCCTCGCATTTCGTTCTGCTACGATTGCCACGTTGGCATCAATACAGGAGGGCTCATGCCGGGCTTGGGAACAATCATCAACGTTGTGCTTTTAGTTGCGGGCGGTCTTTTGGGATTAGCGGGCGGTCGCTTCATTACACCGCGCATCCAAGATACGCTCATGAAAGCATCGGGGCTGTGCGTCCTGTTTATCGGCCTGGGCGGCACCATGCAAAAGATGCTCATCATCGATGGAAAGGCGCTAGCGACCACCGGTACCACCATGCTCATCGTCTCATTTGCGCTCGGTTCGCTCATCGGCGAGGCCGTCAACTTGGAAGCTGCCATCGAGAACCTTGGCGAATGGCTCAAGCGCAAAACCGGCAGCGAGGGCGATAACGAGTTCACCAACGCTTTTGTCTCGACTTCACTCACCGTGTGTATCGGCGCCATGGCCATTGTGGGATCGATCCAGGACGGTCTGCTCGGTGACTGGTCAACGCTTGCCCTGAAAGGCGCATTGGACTGCATCATCGTCTGTACCATGACGGCGTCGCTTGGCCGCGGCTGCATTTTCTCCGCCCTGCCCGTCGCCGTGTTCCAGGGAACGATTACGCTGTTTGCCGGCGCGCTCTCCCCAATCATGACCACCGCCGCCCTCGACAGCCTATCGCTCGTGGGCTCTATGCTCATCTTCTGCGTCCGCGTCAATCTCATCCGTCCCCAGACCTTCCGCACGGCCAATATGCTCCCCTCCGTTGTCATAGCCGTCATCTACACCCTCCTGTTCTAAATCTATCTACATAGCGGTATCTCGAACACCTGTTTGATGCTGTGCTATGATATGAGGTCACCGAAGCTGCGTTAGGAGAGGAGAAGCGGTGGCCGACCAGGACATCAAGATGCTCATCGAGCGCATTATGGCCGAGGCCCGGACCCATCAGTCTGCCCGCTTCTCACATGAAGTCTACGCAGACGAGCCGATTCTCAAAACCGGTCGTCAGATGCAGAACTTCCTTCCCGACCAATACCGCAAGATGCGCGAGATATCGCGCTGGCAGGATGACCCCAAAGGCGGCGCGGGTCGCTGGCTTTCGGAAGCCGAGCTTTTCTACCGCCAAGGCCTGCTGATGGCCGACTTTGAGGACGACTGCCCCTACAACGGCACCTTTAAGTCGTACTTTCCCACCTACAATGCCATGAGCGATCGACAGTTGCGCGGCTACTTTACCTGGCGTGCCCAAGTGCGTCGCGGAACCGTCGAGGAAACGTCTACGTCCTTTGCCTTTCTGTATCTCTATGAGCTGATTTGCGGCATTGGCGTAGATAATCCGCTCGATGGTTTTAACAAGATCAAGGCTTTTTGGGATGTCTATCGCGCCTTCGAGCCCGGCATCGACCGGTTTGCGCGCGTGTGGCTGCAGGATTACGCCGTGTTCCACGGGCTCGACCCCAAGTTGCTTCGTGACTCTAAAACCGTCATGTTCGATAACGCCCTTATCGAGCTGCGACGCGCGGCACGAGACCTTGTACCAGCACCGGCACCGTCCGACCAGACCCCCAAACGTCGCAAAACCTCCGAGCCCACGCTCCCCCTTCCGCCCGATGAGGTGCGCGAGGAGCGACTCATGGCCGCCATCAACGCCCTCTCCACGTACAACCTAAGTAACTCGCGGCTCGACCGCAGCCACCACCGCGATCTGCGCCACGTGGCATGCGCCGTGTATGTCCGCATGGCGCGCTACTATGACACGCACCGAAAGACCGGCATCGTGGCGAGCTTATTTGGGGAGGAGACGGCCATGCCCTACACCATGTTTGCCTCGGCCGTATTCTTTGCGCCCGAGCGCCACGAGGACTGCGAATACCGCCTGGATCCTATCCATATCTACCGTTGCCAAAACGGCTTTTGGGAATGCATGCGTATCCACGGTAGTAGGCAAAAGAGCAGCAAGCTCGGTGAAATGATGCGCGCCTGCGACCAACGCCTGCGCCTGGCGCTGGACCCCGCCCATCCCCTTAAGGAAGAAAAGGTCCCCAAATATCTGGCCAAGATTATCGATGACGAGATTGTGGCATGGCTTTCGTGGGATGCCGCGCACCAACCCGTCAAGATCGATATCGACTTGAGCCAGCTGGGGCACATTCGGAGCGCCGCTGCGCAAACGCGCGAAGCGCTTTTAATCGACGAAGAGCGCGAGGACAGCGCGCCTGTGGAAGTCGAGGCAGCGGACTCAGGGCAACCGGAAGCCGAGCCCGT
>OGOV01003627.1_pt1 | contig 10032 bp, 8 predicted proteins | sample 1552711 | NCBI WGS metagenome assembly OGOV01 (sample SAMEA2580216, study PRJEB22360) | human gut metagenome | biome: human gut; feature: human-associated habitat; material: faeces | place: Denmark | collected 2008/2010 | reverse complement strand
TCTGAATATTGTTTTTGGCGGGACTGGTATCAAGTGGGAAATCAAGGATGAATATGTGCTGCTGTTCAGGCAGAACAAGTATACCTTTTCGGGTTATGTCTGTCAGGATAATGGTGAATCACTGATTAATGTGACGGTGTATGACAAGACTACGCGTACCGGAACACTGACCGATGAGCATGGCTTTTTCAGTATTACTTTACCCGAGGGGAAGCATGTGCTTCGTGTTTCTTATATCGGCTATGAAGAGGTGGTAAAGGAACTCGATTTGCAGTCTGATTATTTTGGAACTATTTATCTGAAGGAAAGCACAACAGCACTGGCAGGTGTGGAAGTTACAGCTAATCTGAATGATCCGCTTTTTACCACTCAGACCGGAAAGGTTTCTTTTACTCCCGAATTGCTGAATACGGAATTCTCACTGTTGAGTTCTCCGGATCTTGTCAAGTCCATTCAGAACTTGCCGGGTGTTTCTTCCGGCACGGAATTACTTTCCGGGCTGTATGTACATGGCGGTCGGAATGATGAGAATATGTTTTTGCTGGACGGTACTCCGTTGTATCAGGTCAATCATCTGGGCGGATTGTTTTCGGCATTCAATACGGACGTGGTGAAGAATGTAGACTTCTATAAGAGTGGTTTTCCGGCGCGTTATGGAGGAAGAACGGCGTCGGTCATCGATGTTCGTACCAAGGAGGGGGACATGAAAGAATATCATGGCACTTTTTCCATCGGACTGCTGGATGGCAGGTTCCAGTTTGAAGGACCTGTTATCAAAGATAAGACTTCGTTTAGTTTTGGTATGCGAAGGAGCTGGATGGATCTGCTGACCACACCTGTCTTGTGGATAGCGAATCGAAGTTTTTCAGATAAAAATATTAAGACCCGTTATGCTTTCCACGATATCAATGCTAAAATTACGCATCGGTTTTCCGATTGGAACAAGTTGTCGCTCAGCGTATATTCAGCCCGCGATCTGTTCAAGTCGAGAGTGCTGCAACAGTTTCCGGAAGGATATATGTTCCAGAAGTACGAGGAACGGGATGAGAATACATTCCATATCCGTTGGGGCAACTTGTCGGTCGGATTGAACTGGAACGGTCAGCTTACGCCTAAACTATCGGGTAATGTATCACTGGTGTATGCCCGTAATCTGGCAAAGTATAGTTTCCTGTCGGATGAAAGCTATTATGAACAAGACAAGAGGGTGTCGATGGAACGGATGCAAAGAAGCAATTATTCGACGATTGATGATGTGGGTTACCGGATGGAGTTCAGTTATCGTCCGGCTGCGAGTCATCATATTCGTCTGGGTAGCAACTATTTGTTTCATTTGTATCATCCGCAGCGTATCGCTTCGCAGGATATAAGGGAAACGGTAGGGATTGCCGATACCTTGTCGTCGGAGGGTGAAGGTCATTATCGGGGGAGTGAAATCTCTTTTTATGTGGAAGATGATATGCAGTTGACCGAAAAGCTGCGGGTAAATGCGGGTCTGCATGCTGTCTTGTATCGGGTTACGGGAGCGACTTATCATTCCTTGGAACCGAGATTGTCGGTCGGTTACCGGCTTTTCGATTGGGCTACCTTGAAGGCTTCTTATACTGAAATGAGTCAGTTTGCCCATCAGCTTTCGAACTCTTACTTGAATCTTCCTACCGACTGCTGGGTTCCTTCTACCAGTCGCATACGTCCTATGCGTTCACGTCAGGTGGCGGGAGGCATTTATATGAAGCTTCCATGGAATTTGAGCATGGACATAGAAGGCTATTTCCGTACCACCGACCGGATGCTGGAATATGATACCGGTGGTAGCCTGACACTTCCTGCCGATAATTGGGAGAAATGGGTGAGGGTAGGCAAAGGAAAATCGTATGGTTTGGAAGCCTCACTGGTGTACCGTCACGCAAAGAATGTCTTTCAGGCCAGTTATACGCTGTCGTGGAGTAAGCAGAAATTCGAAGATTTTTACCCCGACTGGTATGCCAGCAAGTTTGACAACCGTCATAAGCTGAACCTGATGTTCCGTCATAAGTTTAATAACCGTATCGATGCGTACGCAGCATGGACTTTCCGTAGTGGCGATCGGGCTACTGTGCCTATGCAGTATGTAGAAAATCCTTCTCTGCCTGGAACCGTCCAGCCGTCTGATGCGGCAGGAAGCTGGGTCTACGAAAAGCCGAACAATATTACCCTGCCAGCCTATCATCGGCTGGATGTAGGCATCAATTTCCGGCGGACTACCAAACGAGGTTTCGAACGTATCTGGAATATCAGTATTTACAATGCCTATTGCCGGATGAATGCTTTCTATACTCAAGTAGAACGGCAGGCCGATGGTAGTTTCAGAGGCAAGGCGATAGGACTGTTTCCTGTGATTCCTTCTTTCAGTTATACTTTAAAATTCTAATAAGGATGATGGTAAAATATATTTCTTTCATGATTATACTTGGGGTATCCTTACTGTTTACATCTTGCGTATATCATTTCGATCTGGATGAGGCGGAAGGAATCCCTAAGTTAGTTGTATACAGTTATCCCGGGAGTGGAGATACAACCGTGGTACGTCTTTCACGAAGTCTTCCAGTCATAGGTAAGGGGGAAATTGTTTCCGGTTTGACAGGGACGGATGTCCGGCTGGAAGTAAACGGTACACCTGTCGGCCTGTTGTGGACGAACAAAGCTTTACCGGGTGTTCCCGCCAAAAGTTATTATACGGTGCAGAGATACGAGGAAGGAGATCGTATCCGACTTACAGCTTCTGCTGAAGGCTTGGAAACAGTTTCGTCTGTTACGACAATTCCAGCTCCGTTTCCGTTGAATTCTGTTCATATGGAACGAAAGCCATCCGATCCTGGTACGCTTCAGTTTCAGATAAACTTTACCGATGAGGCAAGTACAGTAAACTATTATGCCGTAACGGTGAAAGAAAGAGCGAAGTACTGGAAAGATGGAGATTCACGGGTGTATTATGACAAAGAATATACTGCATATATGGATTGGGACGATGAACCGCTCCTGAAGGTTTCAGCCGGTTTGGATGAAATTCTTATAGGCGACTATACCTATTATGAGCAGTTGTATATTTGGAGCGATGAGAAGATTCAAGGGAAGAATTACACACTTCGACTGAACAAGACTTATATATCCGATTATGAAACCTCTATTCAGGATGAAGTTTATACAAACAGGAAACAATATAAGGTTTGCTTGTATAGTTTGTCGGAAGAGTTCTATCATTATCTGAAGTCGATGAATGAACAAGTAAACAATAAATTGGGAGAATCGGAATTGGCTCCTGTACGCCCTACCTATACCAATGTAGCAAATGGACTAGGACTGGTAGGTGGTTGCCGGATGATACAAACGGAATGGATGGATAGTGTGGAAGAATAAGTTAGAAGTAATTGATTAAACACAAGAATTGATTGTATGATAAAGCGTTTGACTGTTCTTTTATTATTGCTTAGTGGGTGGCTGGTTACTTACGGACAGACAGGTCGGTCCTCAGGCCTGACAATTTATGGAGGAAAGGATATGGTAAGTTATGATATGGTTCCTCCATCAGCCGGGTTACCTCCTTTTGATACCGGGAAGACTTATTTTGATTCCAGATTCTCTTTAGGTTTCGGTTATCGTTGGCGGTTGAAGCCGATTGATTCCCGATGGTTTTTCGATCTTGCAATAACAGCCGGATATCATCGTTATAAGTATGGATTAAGCTATCTCTCTCCGGCCGAGAACATAACTTATGCGGGAAATGCAGGAGTTTGCAATTTGTTGTCGGTCTCTCTCTCCGGAAGTGTGGGATATTATTTGTATAAAGGCTTGAATTTGTCTGTAGGAGTAGAATCTGCTTATTATTTTTATGATAAAAATTTTGTGAATGTACCAGTGTTTGCACGTTTGGGTTATGACTTTGGTTGTATGGAAATTGCCATACAATATAAGCGGGGAATAACCCGGAAATTCGATTTATTCCCTTTTGTAAACAACCGTTTGTCTGGCTGGGAATTGATGGTATACATACCTTTGTCTAAAAGAAACACAAATTAGTTACTCTTCTTTTTTCTTGAAATATTCATACCCGATGCGGCAGTACAGGCATTTCTTCAGGTCACAGTAATTCTTTTTGAGCTGGATAAGTGCCTGACTGTCGCCTGCATGTGAGGCCTCCAGTCCACATTCTTTCCACATGCGGATGATATAATTGTTTTCCGGCTTCAATTCCTCCAGCAGTTGAGTGGCACGCAGGCACAAAGCATCGTTTGACTTGTGCTTGCCGTAGGCATAAAGAAATGGGACTACCGTATTGATGATAAGCAAATCGGTTGAGCTTTGGCTGATGGTTTTGGGATGCGAAGGAGAGGGAGTACCGAATGTATAGTGTGTCAGCCAGTATTCCGAAGTTCCCCCTTTCAGGAGGTTGCGCAGCTCTTTCAGCGATTCCGTTTCCATCAGTTGCGAGAACAAACCTTGCGAACGGTGGTACAGGCAGGCAAGCTGCGCAATACGGATATGCGGAAAGTTGTCCGGACGCAGGCGAAGCAGGCGCCAGCGGCAGTCGGAAGAAGGTTGCAGACCGAATTTCTGCTTCAGATAATTGTATTCCTTGATCATGTTTTCCGTATACGCATCAACCGATAACTCCTGCAAAAGTCCTGCTTGCCCGAAGAAAAAAGCCTCTATCTGAAACAGATTATCGCGGTGTTTGTTGACCGCTGCCAGCGGAATATTCTTTGCCCATACTTCGAAGGCATCGCTGTTGACACCGAATCCGAAATTACGTGCCAACGTAATGAAAAACACATTTTCCCAGTCGTGGTTGTATTCTTGCAATAGCTTTTCTATGTGTTGCGTTTTGTGCTCGAAACGTTCCACCTGAAGAGTGGACAGCCAGCTATGCAACAGGAAGGACGGAAGTTGGGGGATAATGCGGAAACAGGCCGGATAGCGATCGGCACGGATTAGCTCTTCATAATTTTTCAGCAAATAAGGCGGGTAGTGCAGTTCCATTTGTGGAATTACCTCTCCATTACTTCGCGTGGGAGTAGCGTCAATGTCCGAAGCCACGTGCAGGATAACCGAGTCGTATGCCGGATCAAGGTGATGATTGTGGCGAAACCAGTCGGAAGCCTGCTGGTGTATTTCAATGTTTCCCACCCAGGTTACATCGCTTATCTTGATTTTGGCGTTGAAAAAATCCGGTCCGGCGTGCATGTTTGCCAGTCCCGGGTCAATGATTTCAATCGGTTGTCCGTCGGTAGTCTGCAAAGGTTTCAGTGCGAAAAGCTTGTGTTTCCACACATAGTGCAAGAGTTCTTCCATGTTAATGAGGTGTAAATGTTCGCTAAATGTAATGATTAATAACGAAAAACGTTATCTTTGTGCCTAAAATAATTTGAGATTTATGAAGATAGCATTAATAGGATATGGTAAGATGGGTAAGGAAATCGAAAAGATTGCAATTGCCCGCGGACACGAGATTGTAAGTATTATTGATATAAACAACCGTCAGGATTTTGCTTCAGAAGCTTTTCGTTCGGCTGATGTAGCAATTGAATTTACAGCTCCTTCGGTAGCTTATGGAAACTGTCTGGAAGCTTTCAAGAATGGTGTGAAAGTGGTATCGGGCAGTACCGGCTGGATGAATGAGCATGGTGAGGAAATGCGCCGTTTGTGTACAGAAGAAGGAAAGACCCTTTTCTGGTCGTCCAATTTCAGTCTGGGTGTGGCCATTTTCTCTGCGGTCAACAAATACCTGGCAAAGATTATGAATAACTTCCCCAATTACGATGTGTCGATGGTAGAAACTCACCATATTCACAAACTGGATGCTCCGAGTGGAACAGCTATAACACTGGCCGAAGGTATTCTGGAGAACTTAGACAGAAAGAACAAGTGGGTAATGGGTACACTCACGGCTCCGGATGGTACAGTAAGCGGAACAACCGAATGTGCTGCCGACGAACTGCCTATCAGCGCTATTCGTGAAGGAGAGGTTCCGGGTATCCATACCATTCGTTATGAGTCGGAAGCCGATTCGATTATCATCACTCACGATGCAAAGAACCGTAAGGGATTTGCTTTGGGTGCAGTGCTGGCTGCCGAATATACGGCAAACCACGAAGGATTTTTAGGTATGAACGATTTATTTCAGTTTTAAGTTATGATACAGGCCTCACGTAAGCAGTGGATAAAGTTTGGCATCGTACTGGTGCTGTACCTGATTTTTCTGATCTGGTTGCAGAGCTGGCTGGGACTGATTGTGGTTCCTTTTATCTTCGATGCTTATATTTCAAAGAAAATTCCATGGACTTGGTGGAAGAAATCGAAAAATAAGACCGTCTTGACTGTCATGAGCTGGGTGGATGCAATTGTCTTTGCACTGGTAGCCGTGTATTTTGTCAATCTTTATTTCTTCCAGAACTACGTTATACCGTCGTCTTCACTCGAAAAATCGTTACTGGTAGGCGACTACTTGTTTGTCAGCAAGATGAGTTACGGAGCACGTATTCCGCAGACTCCGCTTCACATGCCGCTCACGCAGCATACGCTTCCGATATTCAACTGCAAGTCGTACCTCGACTGGATACATTGGGACTATAAGCGTGTCGGTGGGCTGGGAAAGGTAGAATTGAATGACATTGTGGTGTTCAATTTCCCTGCCGGCGACAGCGTAGCGACAGCCGTTCCTGCTGAAGACTTGTATCGCTTGAGTTATCAGGCCGGACAGCAGCTTTCGCAGCCGGTAGATATGTCGCGTCTGACACTGGAGCAGCAGCGTCAGGTGTACGATTTCTATTATCAGGCGGGACGCAAGTATATCGATGAGAACCCGCAGACCTACGGTAAGATTATTACACGTCCGGTCGACCGTCGTGAGAATTATGTAAAGCGCTGTGTCGGATTGCCTGGACAAACATTGCAGATAAAGAACCGTATTATCTATCTGGATGGAAAAGCCAACAAGGAACCTGATAATGTACAGTATCGTTATTTCGTGAAGACCAAGGGAATGCTCCCCGATGATTTGTGTCACGAACTGGGTATCAGTCAGGAGGACTTGTCGATGTATTATACTGAAGAATCGGTGTATAACATGCCGTTGACGGAGAAAGCTAAAGCTGCTTTGCTGGCTCGGAAGGATTTGGTGGTATCTATCGAAAATACACCCGATGACGATGCGGGAGGATTGTATCCGGTAAACAAGCTGACGGGTTGGACAGTCGATAATTATGGACCAATCTGGATTCCAAAGAAAGGCGCAACAATTGACTTGACACTGGATAACCTGCCTATGTACGAGCGTCCTATCAAGAACTATGAAGGAAACTCGCTGGAAGTGAAGGATGGTAAAATCTATATCAACGGGCAGGAAACTACGAAGTATACCTTCAAGATGGATTATTACTGGATGATGGGCGATAACCGCCATAATTCTGCCGATTCACGTTTTTGGGGGTTTGTTCCCGAAGACCATATCGTAGGTAAACCCATCTTTATCTGGCTGTCGCTCGATCAGGACAGAGGATGGTTCGATGGTAAGATTCGCTGGAACCGCTTGTTTAAGTTTGTCGATTCTATAAAGTAATGAGTTATACGACTTCAGATTATTGGTGGATAATAACTGGAAAATAGGACTGAAGCTGGCGGCGCTTGTCGTTGTTGCCGTGTGGCTGGTTAAGACTTTTCTTGTTACCTCTTGCTTTATTCCTTCGTCGGGAATGGAAAATACGCTTTATCAGGGCGAAGGAGTGCTGGTGAACAAGTGGAGTTATGGTTTGCGTATGCCTTTTCCGTCATTTCTGGGTTATCACCGTATCGGGAGCTGTGAAGTAGAGAAGGGTGACATTGTACTCTTCAACGATCCGGGGGCTACGCAGCGGAATAAACGGCTTGAATGGCGGAGGGTCTTTATCAGCCGCTGTATCGGCACGCCGGGCGATACACTCATGCTGAACCGGGAAATGATAGACAGCGGCGATGAAGTGCTGAGCCCCGACAGTAAAGCTTTGTATGTATATCCAGCATCGAAAGAAGACTTGATGCGTGTGGTTCTGGATGCGGTAGGCCTGAAGGAAAATCCACTGATAGGATATACGGAAGACGGGGGCTATATCCGCAGTTTCAGTCATTATGAGTTTTATCTGGTGTCTCAGAAAGCCGGTCAGCGGATCGATTTTGTTTCACTGAACAGCAAGCTTTCTCAGGAGGTGCATCCTTATGTCGTTCCTCGTAAAGGGGAATCGGTGAAGGTTTATCCGTGGAATGTTGTTTTGCTGTGCAATACCATTGTTTCGCACGAAGGAAAGCAGGCTGGCGTGCGGGGCGATACCTTATGGGTAGAAGGAAAGCCTGTCAGTTCGTTTACGTTCAGCAAGGATTATTATTGGATGGCATCGAATGACCCTGTTAATCTGTGCGATTCACGGTTGTTTGGTTTTGTGCCCGAAGATCATGTCATCGGTAAGGCATGGCGTATCTGGTATACTCCTTATAAGGGACGTTTTTTTCAACGCATACAGTAGCATGAAGAAAGAAGTGATACTTGGTTCGGCGTATCTTGCGCCAGTAGAATATTATACAAAGTTGTTTGCATACGATACCGTATATGTAGAACGGTTCGACCATTATATGAAGCAGACTTACCGCAACCGCTGCGTGATTGCTTCGTCGGGCGGAGCCCTGTCGCTCACCATTCCGACGGAAAAGAGTGAGAACTTGAAATGCCTGATGAAAGACGTGCGTATCTCCGACCATGGCAATTGGCGGCATGTGCACTGGAATGCTTTTGTAGCTGCTTACAAACAGAGCCCTTTCTTCGATTATTATGCCGATGAGTTTCATCGCTTTTTTGAGCAGAAATACGAATTTTTGTTCGATTTCAATCTGGAATTATGCAACTGGATTTGTGAGCAGATAGATCTTCATCCGCATTTGGTGCCTACAGAAGATTATATGGTGGCTTCAGAAGGGCAGGATGATTTCCGCGAACGACTTCATCCCAAGAAATTGTATACGGAGTGCGATCCGGAATTCTTGCCTAAACCTTATTATCAGGTGTTCGACCAGAAAAATAACTTTTTGCCCAACCTCAGTATTGTGGATTTGTTATTTAATATGGGACCTGAGAGTTTACTGGTTCTTCGCGACAGTATTGTAAAACATGAATAAAATAATATATATATGAATACCATTCCTACAGTAACAAAAAATCTGTTGATTATTAATGTATTGTGCTTCTTCGGCACAATTGTAGCACGACGTTATGGCATCGATGTGGAGAATTTGCTGGGATTGCATTTTTTCCTTGCGTCCGATTTTAATCCGGCGCAGCTTATTACGTATATGTTTATGCATGCCAATTTCCAGCATATCTTTTTTAACATGTTTGCTGTGTGGATGTTTGGCCGGGTGCTTGAACAAGTTTGGGGTCCAAAACGTTTCTTATTATATTATATCTTGTGCGGAATAGGTGCCGGACTGATACAGGAGGCTGTACAATATACGGAGTATCTGGTCAGTTGGTCACATTACGACGGTGTTGATACTGGTATGGGTGTCATACCAATGAGTGAATTTCTGAACCGTCTGAATACGGTTGGAGCTTCGGGAGCTGTATATGCCATTTTGCTCGCATTCGGTATGTTGTTCCCCAACAACCAGCTATTCATCTTTCCGCTGCCCTTCCCTATCAAAGCTAAATTCTTTGTTATCGGTTATGCTTTGATTGAACTGTATGCCGGCTTTGCCAATAATCCCGGAGATAATGTCGCGCATTTCGCCCACTTGGGAGGTATGATATTCGGATTTATCCTGATTATGTATTGGAGAAAAAAAAGTAGAAACAATGGGACATATTATAACTGATTTAAAAGAAACGTTCAGAAGAGGAAACACTTTCATCCGACTGATTTACATTAACGTAGGCATCTTTGTTATCGGTACGTTAATCAGTGTCATATTGCAGCTGTTCAACCTGAGTGCAACGGGAATATTCGATTTATTCGCCCTTCCGGCTTCCCTTCA
>OGOV01003625.1_pt1 | contig 10042 bp, 7 predicted proteins | sample 1552711 | NCBI WGS metagenome assembly OGOV01 (sample SAMEA2580216, study PRJEB22360) | human gut metagenome | biome: human gut; feature: human-associated habitat; material: faeces | place: Denmark | collected 2008/2010 | reverse complement strand
CGTGTCGGAGGAATAGAGATTGCCGACCGGCATCTTCACACCCAGTTCCTTTGCGCTCTCCACCGCGGCGGAGAGCAGCTCGTAGTCGCAGATGGGGGCGAAGGTGCCGCCGAGCTCATACTGGTCGGCAAAGCTGGAGTTGGTGCAGGCGCCCATGCCGGCACACACGCTGCCGAGCTCCATGTCCGCGCGCATCGCGCCCGCGGAGCCGACGCGGATGATGTTCTCCACGCCGTAGTGGGTGTAGAGCTCGTTGGAGTAGATGGCGATGGACGGGATGCCCATGCCGCTCGCCATCACGCTCACGCGCACGCCCTTGTAGGTGCCGGTGTAGCCCTGCACGCCGCGGACATTGTTGACAAGCTGCGGGTTTTCCAAAAAGGTCTCTGCGATGAACTTTGCGCGCAGGGGGTCGCCGGGCATGAGCACGGTCTTGGCGAAATCGCCGTTTTGGGCATTGTTATGAGGGGTTGACATGGCTTATTCTCCTTTCTCCATCGCCTTGACGGCCTTGACGATGCGGCTGGTGCCGAGACGGTCCGCGCCGAGCTTGAGGAAGTCCTCCGCGTCCTGCAAATTGGCGATGCCGCCGGCGGCCTTGATCTTCTTGCCGTTCGTCATGTGCGCGGCCATGAGGGCGACATCCTCGCGTGTTGCGCCGCCCCCGCCGAAGCCGGTGGAGGTCTTGATATAGTCCGCCGCGGAGTTGGACACGACCTCGCAGAGCTTGATCTTCTCCTCGTCCGTGAGCATACAGGTCTCGATGATGACCTTGAGGATGTTGCCGTGGCAGGAGATCTTTACGGAATTGATCTCCTGCAAGATTTTATCGTACTGGCCTTCCTTGACCCAGCCGAGGTTGATGACCATGTCGATCTCGGTCGCGCCGTCGGCTACGGCGGACTCGGCCTCCATGCACTTGATGCCGCTGGGAACGTAGCCGTTGGGGAAGCCGATGACCGTGCACACGGGCAACTGACCGAAGCCGTAGTGCTGCTGCTCGGCGATGTAGTGCGCGGCGTGGGCGACGTAGGTCTGCGGGATGCAGACGCTCGCGCAGCCGTACTTGATGCCGTCGTCGCAGATCTGGCGGATCTCCTCCCAGGTGGCGGTGGGGGCGAGCAGGGTATGGTCAACGTGACGGAGAATTTCTTTCACATCCATAGTATATGATATCCTTTCCAAGAAAAATAGATTCCGCAAAGGGGAATGATCTCCTGTTTATCAGTGTAGCACAGTGACTGCAAAAAAGCAAGCGCACCGCATTCGGTCACATGACCGCGTGTGTCGGGCCGCACGGTGCAGGGAGATAAGAAGGCGGTCCTTATGGGCGCAGAAGAAAAAGGAGACCTCAAAAGAGGTCCCCTTATTTTCAGAAGTCGGCAGGCGCTTCTCAGCACTTCTCGAACACGGTGGCAACGCCCTGGCCGCCGCCGATGCAGAGGGTGGCAAGACCCTTCTTGGCATCCTCGCGCTTGAGCATCTCGTGGAGCAGGGTGACGATGATGCGCGCGCCGGAGCAGCCGACGGGGTGACCGATGGAGATGGCGCCGCCGTTGACGTTGACCTTGCTCATGTCGAAGTGCAGCTCACGCGCGACGGCGATGGACTGCGCGGCGAAGGCTTCGTTGGCCTCGACGAGGTCGATGTCGTCGATGGTCACGCCGGCCTTGGCCATGGCCTGACGGGAGGCGGGAACGGGACCGACGCCCATGATCTTGGGATCGACGCCGCCCTGGCCCCAGCCGATGAGCTTCGCCATGGGCTTGAGGTTATACTTCTTGACGGCCTCGCCGGAGGCGAGAACGATGGCGGCAGCGCCGTCGTTGATGCCGGAGGCGTTGCCGGCGGTCACGCGCTGAACGTGCTTGCGGGTATCCGCCTCATGGATCTCGGTGGGCTGGAAGGTGTGGACGATCTGGTCCTCAACGCCCTCGGGACCGACCGGGAACGCACCCTTGAGCTTGGCAAGACCCTCGGGCGTGGAGCCGGCGCGGGGGAACTCATCCTTCTTGAACTCGACGATCTCCTTCTTGACCTTGACGGGAACGGGAACGATCTCGGCATCAAAGCGGCCGGAAGCCTGCGCGGCCTCGGTCTTCTGCTGGGAGGCAACGCCGAAGGCGTCAAGCTCCTCGCGGGTGATGCCCCAAACGTCGCAGATGTTCTCGGCGGTGGTGCCCATGTGGTAGTTGTTGAACGCATCCCACAGGCCGTCCTTGATCATGGTGTCGACCAGCTTCTTGTCGCCCATGCGGGCGCCCCAGCGCGCGTCGGTGGAGGCGTAGGGAGCGGCGCTCATGTTCTCGGTACCACCGCAGACGATGATGTCGGCGTCGCCGGCGAGGATGGCGCGGCCTGCCTCGATGACGGACTTCATGCCGGAGCCGCAGACCATGCCGACGGTGTAGGCGGGAACGGAGTAGGGCAGGCCCGCGCCCACGCCGACCTGACGGGCGACGTTCTGACCGAGGCCGGAGGTCAGGATGCAGCCGAACATCAGCTCATCGACGTTCTCGGGAGCGACGTTGGCACGCTTGAGGGCTTCCTTGACAACGATGGCGCCCAGCTCGGCGGCGGGGGTATTCTTCAGGGAACCGCCAAAGGAGCCGACCGCGGTACGGCAGCAATTCACAACATAGAGTTCTTTCATGGGATATCTCCTTTTTCATAAAAATTTTGGTATTCCGCAGAGGGGATCAGTTTCGTCTTGATTATACAACAGGCGCGCATGAAAAATCAACTGCAAAATTTCATTTTCCTGTGCAAAAATTGACGCTTTTCCTGCATTTTGTTAAATAATTAACAGTTTTGCAGCATTTCCTGCGTCTTTCTCAGCTTTCGGCTGTTTCCTGCCCGTTTTCCGTCGCGGTGTCGTCTGCCGTATCGCCGTCCGCGTCGGTGTCCATCAGCAGCGAGAAGGCGTCATAAATATCGACGAGGTCCAGCGCCTCGACCGCCGGATTCATCTCCACCGCGGCGTCCTCGATGCGGCTTTCGAGCAGACCGCTGAAATAGGTCTCGCGCACCGCGTCCACAGCCTTCGCCTCGTCGAGCGGCTTGCGGAGAATGATGTGGTAGCCGTAGTAGCTCTCCACGATCTCGCTGACCTCGCCCTCGCCGAGCGCGGCGGCGGTGCTCTCAAACTCCTCGACCATCTGGCCGGAGCCGAAGGTGTAGCCCTCAGGGTTGCCCGCGCGGCCGGAGTCCTCGCTGTACTCGTCGGCAAGCTCGGTGAAGTAGCCGATCAGATCGTCGCCCGTGTAAGCGTCCAGCTTGGCCTTGAGCTCCTCCGCCAGCGCCTTTTTCTCCGCCTTGGTCTCCTCATCCAGCTCCTCCCGCGTTGTCATGTCGCGCGTGAGCAGCAGGATGTGGTCGGCGGTCATGTAGCCCTGCTCGGCGGCATAGGCGATCAGCTGCTCGTCGGTGGCGTAAAGGCTGCTGCCCTCGGTCGCCGCCAGCTCCTCGAGCGCACTGTAGAGGTAGTCCGAGCGGCACATCCGGTCATAGGTCTCCTCGCTCAGGCCCAGCTTGGCGAGCTCAGCACGGTAGCTCTCCTCGCCGCCGAGGCTCTCGACGGTCTCCGCACGTTCAGCCTCCAGCTCGCTGAGCGCAGCTTCGTCAAGGATGACGTTGTTCTCCTGCGCCAGCTTCTCGATGACGGCAAAGCTCTTCGTGTTCTCTAAAATGCTGTCCTTCGTCACGTCAAGCACCGTTTCGCCCTCCTGCAGCTCCATGCTCCAGTCAAGGTCCATGCCGTACATATTCATGTAGCTTTCCATGTAGGAGGCGGCATAGCAGAGGTTATAGAAATACATATCCATCGGCACGTCGATGCCGTCCACCTTCATTGCGACGGCGTCGGGAGCGATGCCGGTCAGCTGATAGCAGACGCCCTCCTCGACCTTTCCCGTGTCAAAGCGGTCTTTGCCGCCGCAGGCGGCCAGCGAGACAAGCAGCGCCAGCGAAAGCGCCGCAGCCAAAATACGTTTCATCTTCGTTTCCTCTTTCTTCTGAGTTTTGTGGTATCGCACCCCGCCGCAGGGCGTGGCGCTGCGGGTTCAGGCGCCCTCTGCGGGCGCAATGCTCTCGACCAGCTCGAGCGCCGCAGGAAGCGGCTTCTCGCCCCCCTCGAGCCGCAGCGCGAGCTTCGGCTCGATGCCGGCGGAGAGCGTCAGCCGGCGCTTGTTCTTTCCCATCGCGCAAACGCGCATCACCGCCTCGACCGGCATCTCGCCGCCGAAGGTAAAGGTGATCGTGTCGCCGCGCTGGGAAATGTCGCGGATGCCCGCCGCGCACGCCTCGCCGCGCAGCATGGCGACGTCGAGCAGAGCGAGCGTGCTCGCCGGCGGCTCGCCGTAGCGGTCAAGCAGCTCGTCGAGCAGGTCCTGCGATTCCTCGCGCGTTCGCACCGCCGCGATGCGGCGGTAGATATCCATGCGCTGCTCGGGAGAGGGAATGTAGCTCTCCGGCAGGTTCGCCGAAACGGTCAGGTCCGCCGAGCAGTCCGTGCGGCTCGCCTTCTTCTCGCCGCGCTCCTCGAGCACGGCCTCCTCCAAAAGCTGCAGGTACATATCGTAGCCCACGCTCATCATATAGCCCGACTGCTCGGGGCCGAGCAGGTTGCCCGCGCCGCGGATCTCGAGGTCGCGCATCGCGATGCGGAAGCCCGAGCCGAACTCCGCGTATTCGCGGATGGCGGTCAGGCGCTTGGCGGCGACCTCGGTAAGGATCTTGCCCGGACGGTAGGTCATATAGGCATAAGCGCGGCGCGCGCTGCGCCCGATGCGCCCGCGGATCTGGTGGAGCTGGGCGAGGCCCAGCCGGTCCGCGTCCTCGATGATGAGGGTGTTGACGTTCGGAATGTCGATGCCCGTCTCGATGATGGTCGTGCAGACGAGGATCTGCGCTTCACCGTCGGAAAACTGCTGCATCACATGGCTCAGGCCCTTTTCGTCCAGCTTGCCGTGCGCGACCGCAATGCTGACCTCCTCGCCGAGGAGCTTTTTGAGCTGCGCGGCGCAGCGGTCGATGGTCTCCACACGGTTGTGCAGGTAGTAGACCTGCCCGCCGCGCGAAAGCTCGCGCCGGATGGCTTCGGCGATCACGCCCCAATCGTGCTCGAGTACATAGGTCTGCACCGGCTGACGGTCCTGCGGCGGCATCTCGATGGTAGACATATCGCGGATGCCCGACAGCGCCATGTTCAGTGTGCGCGGAATGGGCGTCGCGGAGAGCGTGAGCGTGTCCACCTGCTTGGAAAGCTCCTTGAGCTTTTCCTTGTGCGTCACGCCGAAGCGCTGCTCCTCGTCGATGACGAGCAATCCGAGGTCCTTGAAGTGCAGTCCCTTTTGCAGCAGCGAGTGCGTGCCGATGAGCAGGTCGATCTTCCCCTCCGCCGCGCTTTGCAAAATCTTTTTCTTCTGCGCCGGCGTCTTGAAGCGCGAGAGCACCTCGATCGTCACCGGAAAGCTGCGGAAGCGGTTGATGGCGGTGGCGTAATGCTGCTGCGCCAGCACGGTGGTCGGCACCAGGATCGCCGCCTGCTTGCCGTCGAGCACGCATTTCATCACCGCGCGCAGCGCGACCTCCGTTTTGCCGTAGCCCACGTCGCCGCAGAGCAGGCGATCCATCGGGCGCGAGCGCTCCATGTCGCTCTTGATCTCCGCGATGGCGCGAAGCTGATCGTCCGTCTCCTCATAGTCGAAGGCGTCCTCAAACTCGCGCTGCCAGGTGGAGTCCGGCGAAAAGGCGAAGCCGGGGCGGCGCTGCCGTTCGGCGTAGAGCTTGATAAGCCCCTTGGCAAGATCCTTCGCCGCGGCCTTGGCGCGGGATTTGGCCTTCGTCCAGTCCGTGCCGCCGAGCTTGTTCAGCTTGACGTGCTCGCCCTCCTCCCCGCCGCCGTGGCTGCCGATGTACTTCGACACCATATCGAGCTGCGTCGCGGGAACGTACAGGCTGTCGCTGCCGGCGTAGGCGATCTTGATATAATCCTTGTCCGCGCCGTCCACGCGGATGCGCTCCATGCCGACAAAGCGGCCGATGCCGTGGCGCTGGTGAACGACGAGGTCGCCCGGCGTCAGGTCGGTGTAGGAGCGGAGCTTCTGACGGCTCGAATCCTTTTTCTGCCGCACCGTGCGCGGCGCTTTGCCGCTGACCGGCGCAAGAAGCTGTCCCTCGGTCAGAATGACAAGGCGGAGCTGCGGGTATTCGCAGCCCGCGCTCAGCGCGCCGAGGCCGATGACGGTCTCGCCTGCGGCGGGCAGCGTCCGATCGGTGAGATCGAGCCGTGCGCGCACGCCGCGCTCCTCCAGAAGGCGGTGAAAATTCCTCGCGCGCGTTTCGTTGCCGCAGAGCACCAGCACGCCGAAGCCGGCGGTCAGATAGTGGGTGATGTCGGTGGCGGCGGCATCCAGGCTGCCGCCGTAGCCGGAGAGCTGCTTGGCGCTGACGTCCAGCAGCAGGCGGGGCGGCAGCAGATAGCGGCTGGTGGGCAGGCTCTCCAGCTGGCAGAGGGCAAAGCGGGAGAGCACCGTCTCCAGCTCCGGCTCCGTAAGGGTCAGGTCGCCGAAGGCGCCGGCCATGAGACCGGCCTCCACGGCGGCGGTAACATCCTGACGGGTCTGGAACAGAAAGGCCCGAAGCGTCTCCTGCACCCGGCCGGCCTCGCCGGCACAGAGGATGGTGTCCTGGGCCAGATAGTCAAACGCGGTGGTCTTGTCCGGGCAGACGGCGGCCATATAGCGGTCCGCGCCGGGTGGCGCGATCCCCTGGCGCAGCAGTTCGGCATCGTCCAGCAGACGCTGACGAATGGCGGCGTGCTCCTTCTTCAGGCGGCGGGCGGCATCCTCCATGCGCCCGGCGGCGTCGGCGGCGGTGGTCTCTTCGGCAAAGGGCAGCAGCTCAGATGCCGGCAGAATACACACCTGGCGGCGGTTCAGCACGCGGCGCTGTGTGGCTGTCTCGAATTCGCCCAGGCTATCCAGCTCGTCGTCGAAAAACTCACAGCGTAGCGGGCGCTCCTCCCCAGGGGAGAACACGTCCAGAATACCGCCCCGCAGGGCAAACTGGCCGGCCCCCTCCACCTGATCGGTGCGGATGTATCCGGCGGCTGTCAGGCGGCGGCAGAGGTCCTGCACGTCGTATCGCGCGCCCACCTCCAGAGAAAAAGCGGCGGAGAGCAGCACCTCCCGGGACAGACAGCGCTGCACCAGAGCAGCGGCGGTGGTCACCACCACGGGGGCGTCGCCCCGGGCCATGCGGTACAGGGCGGACAGCCGGGCATTCTCCCACTGGCGGCTGTAAGCGGCGGGGCGCAGCTGCAATTCGCGCTCTGGCAAGCACACCGGCTCCGCGCCCAGCAGAACGCGGATATCCGCCGCCTGACGCTGAACGTCCTTCTCATCGGCACACAGGAGCAGCAGCGGACGCTTCGTCTCTGCCGCCAGCGCGGCGGAGAGCATGGCCCGGTGGACGGGGGCAAGCCCTGTCACGGCAGCGCAGCAGGTAACGGCGCTGCTGTGCAGCGCCGCCAGCAGCTCCTGAAGCTGCGGCAGAGCAGATAACTTGTCTAACAATCCGGTCACGGGGCATCCCTCCTTTCCCCTCCGGCGGCACTTCGTGCCGGTCCCTCTCCGCACGGAGAGGGACTTCGGCCGGTCAGTTAAATCTGTTCATAGCCCGGTCCGGGCCTTCATCAATAACGGACAAGGCGGCATCGGCTGCACGGTCCAGGGCGGCGCGGAGGGTCTTGGCCTCCTCGCCCTGGGGCTTGCCGATGACCCAGTCGATCATCTCGTGGTCCGGGTGGTCGGGCATACCCACGCCCACCTTGATACGGGGAAAGACATCGGTGCCCAGGTGCTGAATGATGTTCTTCAGCCCATTGTGACCGCCGGCGGAGCCGCTTTTGCGGATACGCAGCTTGCCCACCGGCAGGGACACGTCGTCGGAGATGACCAGCACATGGTCGGCGGGTACCTTGTAAAACCGCGCCGCCTCGCCCACGGACTCACCGGAAAGGTTCATATAGGTCTGGGGCTTCATCACCAGTATCTTATGTCCCTTGTAGTCCAGCATACCGGTCCATGCCTTGAAGCGGAGCTTATTCAGGGCGAATTTCTCCTTTTCCATCAGGCTGTCCAGGGCCAGCCAGCCCATATTGTGGCGGGTGGACTCATACTTGCTGCCGGGATTACCCAGGCCCACCAGCAGCCACTCCACGCCTCCGCTGCCGTTCCGATTAAAAAACAAGGCTGTCGCCTCCTTGCATGCACAAAATAAGAGGACTGCAGACGCAGTCCTCTTATTATAGCACCGTTTTTCGGGTTTGGAAAGTATTTTAGTTGAACAGCTTGGCGATGGAGATCTCCTGATAGATGCGCTCGATGGCCTCGGCGAACATGGGGGCCACGGAGATATACTTGATCTTGCTGCAGCCCTCGCCCATGGACTCGGGAATGGTGTTCAGCAGGGCGACCTCCTTGATGACGCTGTTGTTCAGGCGCTCCAGCGCGGGGCCGGACAGCACGCCGTGGCTGGCGCAGGCATATACGCTGTTGGCTCCGCCCACCTCCACAATAGCCTTGGCGGCGTTGCAGATGGAACCAGCGGTGTCGATCATATCGTCGAAGAGGATGCAGTCCTTGCCCTCCACGTCGCCGATGACGTTCATGACCTCGCACTGGTTGGCCTTCTGGCGGCGCTTGTCCACGATGGCCAGGCCCATGTGCAGCTTCTGGGCGAAGGTGCGGGCGCGGGCCACAGAGCCCACGTCGGGAGAGACGACCACCATGTCCTCGCACTTCTCGCCGAACTTCTTGGCGTAGTAGTCCACGAACACGGGATTGCCCAGCAGGTTATCCACGGGGATATCGAAGAAACCCTGGATCTGGCTGGCGTGCAGGTCCATGGTCAGCACGCGGTCGGCGCCGGAGGCGGTGAGCATATTGGCCACCAGCTTGGCGGAGATAGGATCGCGGGACTTGGCCTTACGGTCCTGACGGGCATAGCCGAAATAGGGGATCACGGCGGTGACACGGCCGGCGCTGGCACGCTTGCAGGCGTCGATCATGATGAGCAGCTCCATCAGGCTGTCGTTGACGGGTTTGCAGGTGGAGTTGATGAGGAACACATCGCTGCCGCGGACAGTCTCGTACAGGGAGACGGACGCCTCACCGTCAGCGAAGCTTTTAACCTCTGCCTCGCCCAGCTTGATGCCGATGAGCTTGCAGATCTCCTGTGCCAGCGCGGGATTGGCGTTGCCTGTAAAGATCTTCATATCCTTGCCGTGAGAAATCATGGTGCGTACTCTCGCTTTCTATCCGAATTTTTATAGGTACAGATATATTGCAAACAGCTGCGCTGTTCCGCACTTGTTAAAAAGAAAACAAAAATGCCGCCCACTGACAGTGCGCTTTACAGCGCGGCGTACAGCGTGGACGGCACGGCACCCGAAAGGCGGGCGCGGTCATGGACGGTATTGCACTTGTCGGCGCGAATGCGGCCCATGGGCACTCACCTCTTTCTGCATTGTTCTCTGCCCCTATTATAACAGGTCCTGCGGGAAAATCCAGTATTTTTCCCGTTTTTTTCGGCAATAATTTTTCCGGCAGCGGTCCGTGGGCGTTCGTCTGTCTTTTGGTGGGTCAAACAGAAAGCATTTTGAATGTTTCGGAGAAATATCGCCTGCTTTTGGTATTTTATAGTTGCATTTCCCATTACATTGTTTTACAATAGTTGTCGCTTATGTAACAGGAGTGTGATACGGTCATGCTGCACATCGTACTGGTCGAACCGGAAATACCCCAGAATTGCGGTAATATCGCCCGTACCTGCGCCGCCACCGGTAGTCAGCTGCACCTGGTGCGGCCCCTGGGCTTTGATATTTCCGACCGGGCGGTGAAGCGCGCCGGTCTGGATTACTGGCACCTGGTGAACGTACAGGACTACGACGGGTTGGAGGCGCTGTTTGCGCGGCACCCGGAGGCGGCCGCCGATCTGGGGCTGGGCCGCACCAAAGCGGCCCCGGGAGAATACGCTC
>OGOV01003623.1_pt1 | contig 10045 bp, 7 predicted proteins | sample 1552711 | NCBI WGS metagenome assembly OGOV01 (sample SAMEA2580216, study PRJEB22360) | human gut metagenome | biome: human gut; feature: human-associated habitat; material: faeces | place: Denmark | collected 2008/2010 | reverse complement strand
TGAGGTCAACGTTGGTCTTACCCTCCTTAATCGCCTTGATAACGGCTGCCTGAGCACTGCGGCTGGCTACGAGGTTGAACTCGGCGTCATCGCGAAGATTCTTAAACTCCTGACCTGGCTCCCACTGAACCTTCACGCCGGTGATGTTCTGTGCGGTGAACTTGTCAGCATCCTCAGCACCCTTTGAGGTGAGCAGGAGAGAAAAATCACCCAGGTCGCCCAGACGAATCTTCTTGCCCTCAAGCAACATCTCACGCATGCAGTCTACGGCGATGTAGAGGATGGCGCTGATGTCAGCTCTCGAATAAACACTACCATGAGAGGTGATGTGCTTCGCAAACTTCTCGATGGTCATGATGTCGGTGTACTGCGAGATGGCGAAAGCGTTCTGCTTCTCGGTCTTTACGAGTTCCAGGTCCTTAGGGTCAGGAGTCTTGCCCTCCTTCTTCGCCTGGTTGATGCGTGACTTAGCCTGGTTGATTTCCAGAAGATTTGCGTTCACGCTACGCATTACGATGCTGTAATTAATCATAGTCGTTTGTAGTATGTTTAGAGTCCTTTGTTTTGCAACTCCCCAGAACGCCCCGTTCCTGCCGTTTTCGGGGTCTTCATTGATGACCGGCGCCTGCCATCATTTATAACCCGCGTAGGTCTTAATAGAAGACCGCCTTCAGGCACCTAGGGCATTTCCTTCGATTGCTGGTGCAAAGATACGAAAAAATCCGGTACTTACCAAATTTAGGCATGTGATAAGGAGCGATTTTCAGCAAACTTACGATTTGAAAGTTAGTTATAAGTTCTTGCTCTATGTTTTGCGGGGCGCATCTATATGTTTAGCGATACAGAGAACTGCGTTTTGCGTTATAACTCAGCATATTACAAAGTAATAACCGATTACAGGAAACGTACTCAGTACTCAGTATTCAGTTTTTTTCGCTATTGTTACCACTCTATGTACAGATAGTATATTATATATATATAATTATATATATAATATAAAATAATTACTTACAATTTATAACCATAAAAAGGGTAACTATCGCGAAAAAAACTGAATACTGAGTACTGAGTCACTTTTTAGGCACCATACGCCCTGGGTATCATGGCAATCACCAAGTCCATAATAACCCCAGACCAAATATATTTTTTTCAAAACTTTCTCCCGAAATCCTTGTCTGTTTCAAAAAGAAATCGTAACTTTGTGGTGTGGTATATAGCCACATAAGTGATATAAAAACGATAACGTTATGATTATCAGTAGATTTGCCCCCCCATATTGGGGAAGCTGGCTCTTGTAGCCGCATTTTTTACGCTTACCTTTGCCAGTTGCAGCAAGGATGATGTAAGCTCCGGTATCGACCCCGTTGTCAGCCCACCTGCCGACAGCGAGGCTCCCAGTTATTATGCCATTACCGATACTGAGGGTATCGGCTTCACCAAGGATGGCATAGCCTATGAATATATTTCTAATGGTAAGACCCGATGGGTGCTTAGCTATCAGGAGATAGCCAAGCGCCTCGACATAGATATCTCCAAGATTTCAACCATCAAGATTACCAGAGACCAGATTTTGAAGAACGGTCTCTGGCGCTTCGACGTGCGCTTCGACGGACAGAAGGAAGGCACGGCGTATGCCATCGATGTCAACCCAGAGGATGGGAAGATAGAGTGGGTGATAACCTTGGAGGATATGCCAGGGGGAAATATGTTTACACTCAGCTTCTCTCCAAACGGAAAATAACGTAAGTGTAAACCTAGATACAAGAATCAGAATTACTTTATTTACTAAAATTTTATGGCAGAAAATATCAATATCAACCCTCGTACAGAGGAGTTGAAGACCGAGTTTAGCAACATGATTTGGAAGATGGCTACCAATCTGGTGCATGGAGGCAAGGTGAACCCTGTGCAGTTTATGGACTACACCCTGGGCGGTCTCTTCTACCGATTCATATCCGAGAACATCACCGACTACTGCAACCAACTGATGCGTGACGCTGGCGTGGAGAATGCCGACTATGCCCACATGAGCGATGAGATGGCGGAGAACGCACGAGTGCAAATCATCAATGCAAAAGGCTTCTTTATCCTCCCTTCACAACTCTTCATCAATGTGGCGAATGCAGCCAAGAATAACACGGAGCTGAACACTACGCTGAGCAATAACTTCCGTGCTATCGAAAACAGTGCCGTAGGAAAACCGAGCGAGAACGACGTAAAAGGACTCTTCAACAACTTCAATACCAACGATCAAGGTTTGGGTGCTACCGTTGGTGAGCGCAACGAGTTGCTTACTACGCTCTTGGAGAGCATCCGAGACCTTAACTTCGACAAGTATATCGAGAGCGGCATCGACGTGTTCGGTCTTTGTTACGAGCACCTCATCAAGATGTACGCCCTCAATTCGGGCACCAAGGGAGGCGAGTTCTATACCCCTGGCGATGTAAGCTATCTCTTGGCGATGATAGCTGCGGCAGGACGTAATAGCGTCAATAAGGTGTATGACCCTGCCTGTGGCTCAGGCTCTTTGCTCTTGAACTTTATCCGTGTGGTGGGTGCCAAGAACGTAAAGGATGGTTTCTATGGTCAGGAAATCAATATGAAGACCTACAACCTCTGTCGTATGAACATGTTCTTACACAATGTGAACTACGACCACTTTGACATTCAGAACGGCGACACCTTGAAGAATCCGCTGCACGAATGCGACGAGCCGTTCGATGCCATCGTCTCCAACCCGCCATATTCCGTGCCTTGGGATGGTGATAGCGATGCCACGCTCATCAACGACCCTCGTTTTTCTCCTGCTGGCGTGCTCGCACCAAGAAGCAAGGCAGACTTTGCCTTCACCATGCACATGCTCAGTTGGTTGAGTGCCGAAGGCACGGCTGCCATCGTAGAGTTCCCAGGCGTGTTGTATCGTAACGGTGTGGAGCAGAAAATACGCAAGTACTTGGTGAGCAACAACTATGTGGACACAGTTGTACAGTTAGCTGCAAATATGTTCTTTGGTACTCCTATTGCCACTTGCCTCTTGATTTTGAAGAAAAATAAGGCAGATAACCGAGTCTGCTTCATCGATGCCAGCAATGAGTTTATCCATGAAGGTAACAAGAACAAACTATCTGCCGAGAACATCTCCAAGATATACAATACCTACATGAATAAGGAGGAGATTGCGCATTTTTCTCATGTGGTTACCACAGCCGATATTGCCGAGGAGGATTACAACCTTTCTGTCTCTACCTACGTGGAGCAGGAGGACACTCGTGAGAAAATCGACATTACGGAGCTGAATACTCGTATCTCTGAGATTGTGACGAGAGAAGAGCAGTTGAGGAAAGATATTGACGAGATTGTAATGCAGTTGGAAGGAGGTGCAGCATGAAAAATCTTGAAACTTTGATTCAGAAGCTTTGCCCGGATGGAGTGGAGTTCGTTAAGTTGGGGGATGTTCTTAACTATGAACAACCAACGAAATACATTGTAAAATGTAAGGATTATCAGAATGAAGGCATGCCAGTTTTAACAGCAGGGCAAACTTTTATTCTTGGTTATACCGACGAAACAAATGGGATATATGAGGCTTCTAGGGAAAATCCTGTTATCATTTTCGATGATTTCACTACATCCTTTCATTGGGTAGATTTTAACTTTAAAGTGAAAAGTTCTGCCATGAAAATGTTACGAGTTTCGAGTGAAAGAGAAGTCTCATTTAGGTTTGTATATTATGTCATGAAATGTATCAAATATCAAACCCTAGAGCACTCTCGCCAATGGATCTCCAAGTATTCGCAAATAGAAATCCCTCTTCCTCCTATTGAGGTGCAAACAGAGATAGTCCGCATTCTCGACAAGTTCACTTCGCTAGAAGCGGAACTAGAAGCAGAGCTAAAAGCAGAGCTAGATTGTCGTAAGCGACAATACGAGTACTATCGTGATAAGTTGCTCTCGTTCGACAATGTGGGGGGGCAAGAAGTAGAGTGGAAGAAAATGAGTGAAGTAGGTACTTTCATCCGTGGAAAACGGTTTGTTCGAACTGATATAGTTGAAGAAGGAGTTCCTTGCATCCATTATGGTGATATTTATACTTATTATGGCTTGACTGCAACTAAAGCAAAGACATACCTAAAGCCTGAAAAAGCTGAAAAGATGAAATTTGCTTCTAAAAATGATGTAGTCATAGTAGGTGCTGGAGAAAACAATATGGATATTGGGGTAGGGGTAGCATGGTTAAGCGACGAAGAGGTCGCCATACATGATGCTTGCTACATTTTTAAGAGCAAGATGAATCCAAGATTTGTGTCTCATTATTTGCGTTGTAGCAACTATCATCTCCAAATCAAGAAGTATGTTTGCGAGGGGAAAATTTGTTCTATCTCTTCCAAAAGTATAGGACGGTCTTTAATTCCAGTTCCTTCTCTCCAAGAGCAAGAGCGAATAGCAAATATCCTCGACCGCTTCGAGTCCCTGACCACTTCCCTCCAGTCTGGTCTCCCTGCCGAAATCACGGCACGCCGCCAGCAGTACGAGTACTACAGATGCAAGCTGCTTACCTTCAAGCGCAAGGGCGCAGCCTAATTTAACATTTAACATTTAACACTTAACATTCAACATAGCAAATGAACATGCAAAACGACATAGTTTCAGAGAATCCCCAGAGCACGGTGGTAGCCCAATACGAGCGTACCACCCCTCGTGCCGAGGCTTACCAAAGCGAGGCAGAGCTGGAGCAGGGGATGATAGCCCAGCTACAGCGACAGGGCTACGAGTATGCCCATATCCACCACGAGGACGAGCTGATACAGAACCTTCGCCTCCAGTTGGAGAAGCTCAACGACTTCCACTTCACCGATAGTGAGTGGGAGCGTTTCTTCAAGGCGGAAATCGCCAACGAGGGCAAGGGTATTATTGACAAGGCAGAGACTATTCAACGTGACAACATCAAGGCTTTCACCCTCGACGATGGCACGCAGAAAAACATCTACCTCATCGACCAGCAAGACCCTCACCATAACTCCACCCAGGTAATCAATCAATACGAGGTAAGCGACGGCAAGCGACCAAACCGCTACGACGTGACCATCCTCGTAAACGGTCTCCCATTGGTTCACATAGAACTGAAACGCCGAGGCGTGAGCCTGAAGGAAGCCTTCAACCAAATCAACCGCTACGGTAGAGAATCGTTCTGGGCAGGGTGCTCGCTCTATGAGTACGTACAAATTTTTGTGATCAGCAACGGCACGGAAACCAAGTACTACAGCAACACCACCCGTGACAGTCATATCCGGGAACAAGCCAAGCAGGGCAAGAAGCCACGGCAGAAGACCTGCAACTCGTTTGAGTTTACCAGCTACTGGGCAGATGCCAAGAACAAGGTGCTCGGCGATTTGGATGACTTCACAGCTACCTTCCTTACCCGCCACTCCCTGCTGAACATCCTCACCAAGTTTTGCGTCTTCACCGACCAAAAGATTCTGATGGTTATGCGCCCATACCAGATAGCAGCCACCGAAAAACTGCTCAACCAGATAGAGATAGCCCACAACGCCAAGCTCTACGGCACACGAGACGCTGGCGGCTACATCTGGCACACCACAGGCTCAGGCAAAACCCTCACCTCCTTCAAGGCGGCACAGCTCGCCTCCAAACTGCCTTATATAGAAAAGGTATTGTTCGTGGTGGACAGAAAAGACCTCGACTACCAGACGATGAAGGAGTACGACCGATTCCAGAAGGGCGCTGCCAACGGCAACACCTCAACCAAGGAACTGGAAAAGCAGCTGAACAACAGCAAGAGCCGCATCATCATCACCACCATACAGAAACTCGCCAACTTCATCAAGAATAACCCCGACCACGACATCTACCGCAAGGAGGTGGTCATGATATTCGACGAGTGCCACCGCTCGCAGTTTGGCGACATGCACACCGCCATCACCAAGCGATTCAAGAAATACTACCTCTTCGGCTTCACCGGCACACCAATCTTCGTAGAGAACATCTCCGCTTCGAGCAAGGGTACGCTGAAAACCACCGAAGACGTGTTTGGCAAGCGTCTGCACGCCTACACCATCGTAGATGCCATCAGAGACCACAACGTGCTGAAATTCCGTGTGGCATACATCTCGACTATGAAGGAGAAGGAGAACGTGAAGGACGACCAAGTATGGGGCATCGAGGAAGAGGAGGCGCTGAAGGACGAACGCCGCATCACCAACGTGGCACAATACATCCTGGATCACTTCGACCAGCAGACCAAGCGTGCCAGCAGCTACACCTTCAGCAAGCTCATCAATATAGAGGAAGTGGTGACCGACAAGAAGAAAAAAGTGGAGGAAGAGCGACAGAAGACACGACTCAGCGGATTCAACAGCATCTTCGCCGTGCAGAGCATCGGTTTTGCCAAGCTCTACTACAACAAACTGAAAGAGCTACAGGCAGAGCTGCCAGAGAACAAGCGGCTCAAGGTAGCCACCATCTTCAGCTATGCGCCCAACGAGGAAGTAGCCGACGGCGAGGAAGACGAGGACAACGACTCCACCGACGGACTCGACCAGAGCAGCCGAGACTTCCTGGAGGCAGCCATCAAGGACTACAACCAGATGTTCAATACCGCCTACGATACCTCTTCGGAAAAGTTCCCCAACTATTACAAGGACGTGTCGCAGCGCATGAAGAACCGAGAGATAGACCTGCTGATAGTGGTCAACATGTTCCTGACAGGATTCGACGCAACCACGCTCAACACGTTGTGGGTGGATAAGAACCTGCGCTACCACGGATTGCTGCAAGCCTACAGCCGCACCAACCGCATTCTGAACTCAGTAAAGACATACGGCAACATCGTATGCTTCCGCAACCTGGAAGATGCCACCAACAAGTGCCTCGCCCTCTTCGGCGACCCTACCGCCAAGGGCGTGAGCATACTGCGCCCATTCGAAGACTACTTCAAGGGCTACGACGAGGTGACGGAAGATGAGAACGGCGAGGAGAGACAGGAGCACGTGAAAGGCTATACCGAATATCTCGAAGAGCTGAGAGAGTTGGCACAGCCAGGCGAAATGCCGCTCACCGATGCAGACAAGAAGCGATTCATCAAGCTCTTCGGCGGCATCCTGAAGATAAGAAACCTGCTTACCAGTTTCGACCAGTTTGCCGAGCAAGACCCCCTCAGCGAGCGAGACCTGCAGGACTATACGAGCATCTACCTCTCGCTGAGAGACTGGGCAAAGGAGAACGCAGAGAGCGGCGACAAGACCAACATCAACGACGACATCGAGTTTGAGATGGAGCTGGTGAAGCAAGTAGAAGTGAACATCGACTACATCCTCTTCCTCGTGCAGCAGATGCAGGGCGACCGTGCCGACATCGCCGAGCTGACTATCCAAATCAATAAGGCAATCGACTCCAGCCCAGACTTGCGAGACAAGAAAGACCTCATCAACCGATTCATCGAGAGTCTGACACCGGATAGCGAGGTTACCGACAAGTGGAAGGAATACGTGGATGCAGAGAAGCGCAAGGAGTTTGAGCGCATCGTGAGCGAGGAGCACCTGAAGGAAGGCCCCGCCAAGGAGTTCATAGAGACCGCCTGGGAACGAGGTTACGTGCCAGAGGGTGGTTTGGAGTTGAACGCCATCATGCCACCTATCAATCCATTCGACCCGAACGCCAACCGAGAGGGCAAGCTGCAAAAGGTACTTGGTAGAATCAAGGGCTTCTTCGGCAAGTTCTTCGAGATAGCAGGAGGAGAATTTTAAAATGATAACCAACTAGCAATAAATAACAAAAAAACAACAGAACGCAAGCTCCGCCCGGCAGAATACTACGCTCTCGCTGGGCGGGGCTTGTGTGTTGCTTGATAATCCATAGTATAATGAAGAATCGTAAAAAAGAAATAAGTGATGAAGAATTCGTACAACAACTTATAGCAAAACTGGAGAATCTAGAAGCCGAAGCAGATTTTGTATATAACTGCCCACCTTCTTTACTTGAAAAAGAAGCCCTGACTGAGGATTTTGTTGATGATTATGGGGGCATCATGGCGTGCGATGCACCTCAACTATCTCCAGAAACAGTAGAAGAAGAGAAGCATGACATACAATATCATCTACATAAGTTGATAGATGAGGTAGTGAATGTGAATGATTATGATAGTGTTTTGGCGATTAGAACGCTCTTAGAGCATTTTAATCGTATAGATGAACATATCATAGAAGTAGAATTGCCAAGAGTAGATGAACATCTAAATTCACTTGATGAATACAGGAAATTCAAACAGGCGAAGCTTCAGGATACAAAGAAAGTGACCGACGTTCAGTTTGCTCATGCCATAGACCTTCTTCTGTTGGAAATAGATAATAAGGGTCGCTATATCTTCGAGAGTAAGTCTCATTGGATAGCCGTGTTTAGGGTGGCTGCTGATATGCATTTGATAGGCGATAACGACTATCAGGGGTTTGATAATTGGATTCATCGCATTCACACAAAGCATCTTAGAATAGATTTCACGTCTAAAACCCTCAAGCCAATGACTACACACTGCTATTTTCTACCATTCGACAAATGGGAATTTCAGCCAATGAAGAATGAAACGAAACGTCCTTATGACAAGATGGTGACTGTAGTTGTTAGGCTTAAGAAGCTGCTGGAACAGGTAAAAATGTAAGAAAATAGCGCTAAGTTTTAACCAGAAAAATAACCTTATAACCTATAAAATAACCCAACGGTTATTAGTTTGGAGGCTTCTAAAATAAGCCCTATCTTTGCACCCGTAATCAGACAAGTAAAGTCTGGTTGCGGGCGTTTTTTGTTTATAGGAATCCGGTACCGTTCCTGAAACTGAAATTTGGCGAATATCTCGCAGCCCAACCCATAAACATTGTATATAAAATGGAAGGAAACGCTTATGTGTTTTATCATCCGCAGTATGGCGGATTGAGAGTGGTGAACAACGAAGAGGGATTGTTCTTTTGCATCGAGGACCTGGTTGCCATCACAGATATCGGCAGAGATAAATTGTTCCCAGTATTAGCCGACACGGAGGGGAAAGTGGTAAAAATGTGTGTGGAAGCGGAAACAAAAAAGGTTCCGAAGGCTTTTAAACCTCGTTTGTTCTTCGGTGAATTCTTTGGCAATGCTGACAAGGTAAATCGAAATAGTAAATTGGCTTGGAGAAGTATGATATTCGTAGACTCTCAGGTGGTGAGGGATATGACGATAGGCTGTTCGAAAGATCCTGAGTGTAAGTTGTTTTACAAGTGGATCAAGGATTTTATCCAGCCTGTGATGGAGGACGAGGACAGATGTTGGTGTTATGAATGTGTCATGATGAAAAGAATCTGTTACGACCCTCTAGACAAGCCGATAGACATCCGATATGCTGCCGACGGGCTGTATATCAACGATATGCGAATCAACTAACATTATTCATCTTTTAAACAAGTTGTTACGATTATGAAACAAGCAGCAAAGAAGCAGCTCCTCAACGCCCAGAAGGTGGACGGAGCCATCATCAGTGAAGAAAACGGTACCATCGCCTTCCGCAAGGCGCCATGGAATGATACCGAGGTTATCTGTGAACAGCCTAAGGTGATACCTGGCAGAATGGTATGCTCTGGCGAGAAGGGAGGCGATGAGTTCGACTTCAAGCCTTACGAGCGTACGGGTGAGAAGATCTTCGAGGAAATCTTCAAGACCAAGCATGCCGTGGTGCGCACCACCAAGCGTATGGTGCAGGTGAACTATACCTTCAGCCGTGACCTGGACAAGCAGGACATGCTGCGCTACCTCAAGGCAGAGCACAAGGAACTGATAACCGGATTTAAGGAGAATGTTGAATGTTGAGTGTTGAATGTTGAATTAGGCTAGCGCCTTTGCGACCGTTAGGCAATTCAACATTCAACATAAAATTCAACATTCAACACTCAACATTCAACATAAAATTCAACATTCAACATAAAATTCAACATTCAACATTCAAGAACGATGGAACATATTATAGCATATAATCCGTACAAGAATGGCAATAAGGGGAGCGTAA
>OGOV01003622.1_pt1 | contig 10051 bp, 6 predicted proteins | sample 1552711 | NCBI WGS metagenome assembly OGOV01 (sample SAMEA2580216, study PRJEB22360) | human gut metagenome | biome: human gut; feature: human-associated habitat; material: faeces | place: Denmark | collected 2008/2010 | reverse complement strand
TTCAAAAACAAGATTTGATGTTTCAATCATATTGGATCGATAAGGATTTAACGAAATGCTTCAATGAATATAAGCGTAGTCAGATTCAATATTTAAAAAGTAAGAAACAATGGAAAAAGAATAAGCATAAGCTTGATCTATATGAATCTTATTTAACTCGTTTAAATCATTGTCAAAAGCGTTTATTTGAGCGTTTTTCAAGCTTGAGTTATTTTGATGATTCGTCTTCGTTTGACCAAGATTCTATGATTGCTGGAAATGAGGCATTACCTGGATATGGTGGCTATGAAATTTTAGAAAACAATGGTATGACTTGTTTGGTTGATGGAAATTATGCGATTGATACATATAGTTCTTTTTGGCAAAACCCGGTTGAAAATGGTACAATCAGTGCTAGATGCTGGTCATATCCAGATGGAAGTCTTCATTTGGGTTTGGATATCGCAAGTAGTATGTATAGTGATGTGTATGCCCTAGCCAATGGCATAGTATTGTATGCGCATGCACCTGTAGAAGCTAATAATGGATATCTTGGAAATATGTGTGGATGGCCAAGTGGAGCCGGCAATTCGATTTGTATGGTGGTAGCTGTTCATGATAAGTTATATGCGGTTAGTTATGCGCACTTGTCTAATGAAATCTATGTAACAAGTGGCCAGCAAGTCAGTCAAAAAACAGTTATAGCGAAAAGTGGAAATAGTGGAAATTCAACAGGTCCTCATACACATATAGAGGTGTTTGAGTTAAAACAGGATTTGAATTCGACTGTAGAATATTTTAGAAACAGTGGTGCTGATTTTTCTTTTGGATGTGGCTTTAATGCGGCTGCAACATGCTCAGACTATGCATGTCGTATAGATCCTGAGATAGTTTTGGAGGGTTTATGAGTCAAGAAATGTATTTTTCGCGAATGAAGGAATTATTAAAAGATGAATATGATGCATATATGGAATCTTTGTCAAAACCTTTATATCGTGGTATGCGTATTAATTTAAAAAAGGCAGAATTAAATGAATTTGATCATTTAGAAAGTCCAAGTCAATTTTGTAAGGAAAGCTATTATGTAGATAAACCCTTGGGAAATCATCCTTACCATATTTGTGGATGTTTCTATCTACAAGAACCAAGTGCATCGAGTGCAGTCGAAATCTTGGATGTGCAAGAAGATGATTATGTATTGGATTTATGTGCAGCTCCTGGTGGAAAGAGTACGCAGATTGCTTCTCATTTAAAAAGTGGGTATTTAGTATCGAATGAAATTGATGCGAAAAGAGCACAGATTCTTTTATCCAATATAGAGCGTATGGGGGTTAAAAATGTAGCTGTAACCAATTCAAGTGTAGATAAGCTTGCGAAAGTATTTGATTGTTGTTTCGATAAGATATTAGTAGATGCTCCTTGTAGTGGTGAGGGTATGATTAAAAAGCATGATATTGCCTTGAATCATTGGAGTATTGAAAATATTGAGCTTTGTGCAGCTCGCCAAAAAGAAATCTTAGAATATGCGTATTCGATGTTGAAACCGGGTGGTACTTTGGTATATTCAACTTGTACATATGCTTTGGAAGAAGATGAAGATGTCGTTTTATCTTTCTTAGAAAAACATGAGGATATTCAACTTGTAGATCCTGAAGTTTTGTGGGGAAGAAAAGGATTTAAAGATTTAAATGTGCGTCGTATCTTTCCAATGGATGGTGGTGAAGGCCATTTTATTGCAAAATTCAAGAAAGAATCCGGTGTTGCAGGTAAACTTCCAGTTTTAAAATCTAAAAAGATAGATAAGATTACTGAGAAATTTTTGAAGGAACAATTGAATACATTGCCAAACTATTACTATATAGATAAGGATAGAGTATATGGAATGGATGTTCCGTTTGTGGATTTTAAAAAGGTAAAAGTATTACGTCAAGGCGTATATTTAGGAGATGTTATTAAGAATCGTTTTGAGCCAAGTTATTCTTTTTATATGGTTGCAGATTTTGACTATAAAAGAAAAGTAGAAGTAACGCTGGAAGAGATGGATCTTTTTATGCATGGAGAAGTTTTACAGAAGGAATGTGATAAAGGTTACGTTGCCGTATGTTTTAAGGGGCATCCGTTTGGCTTTGGCAAGAGTGATGGAAGGCAAATTAAAAACAAGATTCCTAAAGGACTTCGTTTATTGCCAAATTCACATGTGAATATAGATTAAAAATGCCAGGAAATTATTCCTGGCAATTTTTTGCGATTTCTTTTGCGATATTATAATAGTCTTCTAATTGATCATCACTTGGTGTGTAACATTGATTGATGACATCGTGACAAGATTCAATTCCAGATTGTTGCATCCTTGTATCGATTTCTTTTGCGACTTGGTTAAACCATCCGTATGCGGCAAAGGCCAATCCTTTTTTGTTTTTCAATTTACATGGACGAATGTGTTCAAGGAAAGCTGCAACACTTGGTGCCATGACATTGTTGTAGGTTCCAGATCCAATACATACGACTTTAGCATCCATGATTTCGCGCATGACAATGCTTGATTTTGTATCCGATAATTTATAGACTTTTACATCCATACCAGCATCACTAAATCCTTCAGCTAAGCTTTCAGCAATCTGTTGTGTATGTTTCCATACAGATTCATATACAATAACGGCTTTGTTTTCTGTTTTTTGAGCTGCGATACCTTTATAAGTTTCAATGATATCACCAATATAGTCTTTCCAGATAATACCATGGGCAGGCATAATATATTCAATGTCTAAATTCATGCCTAGAATTAGGTTTAATTTAGCTTGCACTGGTGTTGTATATGGTAAAACAATGTTCGCGAAGTATTCTTTAGCTTGTTTTAAACAATACGCTTTATCCAATCCTTCATCGGTTAGATTAAAGTTTACAATGTGCTGTCCAAAGGCATCGTTTGAGAATACAGTTTTTAACTGTGGACAATATGTCAACATGTTGTCTGGCCAGTGAATCATCTGCATTTCGACAAAAACAAAGTCATATTTTCCTGTGTTGATTGAATCGTTTGTCTTAACGACTTGATAAGGTACTTGATCAAAGTATTGTTCAATCATGTTTTTCTTTCCGGAAATAGATGCATAAACTTTCGCATTTGGATATTTGGCATATACTTTTTTAAATCCACCAGAATGATCCGGTTCTGTATGTTGAACAACGATATTGTCAATTTCTCTTCCATGTAGTACGGATTCCACTCGTTCTAACAATTCTTCTGTAAATTCTTCTTCTACTGTATCGAATAATGTAACTTCATCATCTACCACTAAATAGGCATTGTATGTACATCCTTCATCAATTGGATATAAATCACCATGGAAGTGGCGGTTGTTTAAGTCTCTTACTCCGACCCAGTATACGTTATCTATAATTTTTTTAGCTCTTTTCATTTTAATTCACCTCTTTCTTTATTTTAAAATTTTTTATGAGTTATGTCTATTCATTTGCACACTTTTACATTTTTTAAATAAAAAATATAAAAAGTAAACTAAAAAGTGTAAGTGTTTTCTTTTTCTTGAGAGTATAATAAAAGCTAGGAGGAATTGTCGATATGATTATTCAAAGTAAAAGAGTTTGGGTGGTAAATACTTGGTTGGCAGCCCAAATTGAAGTAGAAGAAGGAAAGATTGTAAATATCTATCCATATGGCCAAAAAGATGTGGATGAAGATTATGGAGATAAGAGAATTATTCCTGGATTTATTGATGTGCACACACATGGTGCTTATGGATTTGATACAAATGATGCGAATGAAGAAGGCCTTCGTAACTGGATGAAAAACATCGTTAAAGAAGGTGTTACAGGTATTCTTCCAACAACAATTACACAATCCGAAGAAGTTTTGACAAATGCGGTTAAAAATGTTGCAAAAGTGGTTGAAGAAGGGTATGAAGGTGCAGAAATTTTAGGTATTCACTTTGAAGGACCTTATTTGGACCAAGTATACAAGGGAGCTCAACCAGAGCAATATTGTGTAAAACCAGATGTAGAACAATTTAAACGTTATTTAGCTGCTTCTAATAATTTAATTAAAATTGTGACTATGGCTTGTGAACACGATGATAATTTTGAATTAACTAAATTCTTACGTGCAAATGGAATTGTATGTAGTCAAGGTCACTCTGGAGCTACTTTTGAACAGGCTCGTTTAGCTATTGCGAATGGGGCAAACTCAATGACTCACGTATTCAATGGTATGACTAAATTCCATCATCGTGAACCAGGTCTTGTTGGTGCAGCTATGCGTTATAGAGATGTATATGGTGAAATTATTTGTGATGGTAACCATTCAACTTATGAAGCATTAAATGATTACTTTACAGCTAAAGGGCCAGATCACTGCATTATGATTACAGATTCATTAATGGTTAAGGGATTGCCAGTTGGTACAAAAGTATTATTTGGTGGTAACGAAATCGAATTATATCCAGATGGAAGTGCACACTTAACAGATACAAAGGGTCTTGCAGGAAGCACATTACATGTTAATGATGGACTTCGCATTTTAGTAGAAAAGGCATTGGTTCCTTGGCAAACAGCTATCAATGCATGTACATTGAATCCGGCTCGTATGTTAAATGTGGATGATCGTAAAGGATCTATTCAAACTGGAAAAGATGCAGATTTAGTTGTATTAAATGATGACTATTCTGTTGAAATGACATATACAAAGGGAACAAAAGCGTTCTAGTCAACAAAAGCACATTTCTCAATGTGCTTTTATTATGTTCTTTACGTGTATATCTGATTCTAATTTATCGTCTGTGATGATCATGTCAAAATCATCAATATTGGCAATTTTTGACATATATTTATTGTCAAATTTTGTATGGTCTACCATACAAATTTTTTTATTGGAAGAATCAAGAATGGCTTTTTTGACAAGTGCATCACTCATGCTTGGAATGGATACGCCGTAGTCTAAATCGATTCCTAAAACAGAGATAAAGGCTTTATCAATATAATAATTTTGAAAGAATTGAATTGTACTTTCAGATAAAGCTGCTTGTGTAATAGGATTATAGGTTCCTGGAGCCATGATGATCTTAGCTTTTGTGTTTCGGTCAACGTATTGAAGAATCTTCCAAAAGTTAGTGAATATGGTAATCTTTTTATGATGGATCCTTTTAAAGAGTTCAAGACAAGTGGTACCACAATCTAAATAGATGGAATCTTGATCTTGGATGAGTGTACTCGCATAAATCGCAATTTCTTTTTTATCGGATTGTGACATACCTTCTTTGATTTCAAAAGCAGGTTCTGTAGAAATAGATTCGTTTAATGTAGCTCCTCCATAGCTTTTTGTGGCAAGGCCTTGATTTTCAAGTATATCTAAATCTCTTCGAATTGTCATTAAGGAAACAGAGTATTCTTTTGCGAGTTCATTCACTTGTACAGTTTTATCCTTTTTTAATTTTTCATAGATTTCATATCGTCTTTGTGTTGTGTTCATACTTTTATTAAAGCACAAAAAAGAACATAAAGGAACATGTTTTATTGTGTTTGTTTAAGATTATTTGATTGATGTAAAATGGATATTGAAAGTGATTTTATCTAGTGATAGGATACAGATGAACTTAAGGAGGATCTATCATGGAATTGATTATTGATTCATCAAATATTGAACAAATTAAAGAATTAAACGATTTATTAACAATTACTGGGGTTACGACAAATCCTACAATCTTAACAAAATCAGGAAGAGAAGCTATGGATGTTGTAAAAGATTTATGTGATGTGTTGAGTGAAGATCAATTGTTGTTTATTCAAACTGTACAAACTTCTTTTGAAGGAATCATGGAAGAGGCTAAAATGATTTCTTCCATTCGTAATAAAAATATGTATGTGAAGATTCCTGTTACACATGAAGGATTAAGAGCTATTAAGGAATGTAAAAAATTAGGTATTCACACATTGGCTACAGCCATCTATACGGCAGATCAAGCATTTTTGGCAGCTATGAATGGAGCTGAATATTTAGCACCTTATACAAATCGTATGTGTAATTATGGGGATGGTGTACAAGACGTTAAAGATTTGATTGAAATGTTAAGAGTGAATCATATGCCGGCTAAAGTGATTGCGGCAAGCTTTAAAAATACATATCAAGTACATGAATTGATCAAGGCAGGTATTCAAGCTGTGACCGTTCCTTGTGATGTTTTATATCAAATGATTGATCATCCAGGAACAAAGATTGCGGTTGGTGAATTTAGTGTAAATTGGCAAAGAGCTTATAATCGTAACACATTCGAAAAGTAGAGAAAATCTACTTTTTTCTTTTTCAAAAAATATTAGCACTTAAGTGTTGACAGTGCCAAAAAGAGTGTTATACTATCATTAGCAATCATAAAGAGCGAGTGCTAAGTACAAGGAGGTGCTTATTTATGAATATCGAACAAATGTCAGAGCGTTTACAGAAAATTTTAATGGATGCGATTAATTTAGCGAAATCCAACCAACATCCTAGTGTGGATACAGTGGATATGTTGGAGACGATTTTTAAGGATGATGTATTAGATGGTTTATTTGAACGTATTGGTTTAGATAAAGCGCGTGCTTTACAGATGGTTCAAAAAGAATCAAATCGTGTCGCAAAGAGCTCGACAAGTAATATAAATTTATCAAATGAAGTCCAAAAATCGTTTGAAGATGCACAAAACTGGGCAAGTCAACATGATGAGACTTATTTATCGGTTGCGAGTGTATTTTTAGCTTTATTGTTTAATCGTTCTTATATTTCTAAAGAATTGGTTAGAACTTTTAATTTGAATAAGGATGCTTGTTACAAGGCTGAACTAGAGCGTCGTAATGGAAAGAAATTTGATACGCCAAATTCAGAAGAGAATGTAGAAGCTTTAAAGAAATATGGTCGTGATCTAGTCCAGGATGTACGCGATGGTAAGATTGATCCAATCATTGGTCGTGATGATGAGATTCGTCGTGTTATGCAGATTTTGTCGCGTAAGACAAAGAATAATCCCGTTTTAATTGGTGAGCCAGGTGTTGGTAAAACAGCCGTTGTTGAAGGTATTGCTTGGCGTATTATGAAGGGGGATGTACCTGAGTCTTTAAAAGAGAAAAGATTGATTGAATTAGACATGGGATCTTTGATTGCGGGTGCTAAGTATCGTGGTGAATTTGAGGAGCGTTTAAAATCCATTTTGGATGAAGTGAAAAAATCGGATGGACAAATCATCTTATTTATTGATGAGATTCATAACTTAGTTGGTGCTGGTAAAACAGAAGGTAGCATGGATGCGGCTAACTTATTAAAGCCAATGTTAGCTCGTGGTGAACTTCATTGTATTGGTGCAACAACATTTAATGAATATCGTAAGTATATCGAAAAGGATGCAGCTTTAGAGCGTCGTTTCCAAAAAGTGCAAGTTGCACAACCAAGTGTTGAAGATACAATTAGTATTTTGCGTGGATTAAAAGATCGTTTTGAAAGCTATCATGGTGTGCGTATTTTGGATGAAGCTTTAATTGCGGCTGCCACAATGTCGGATCGTTATATTACAGATCGTTTCTTGCCAGATAAAGCGATTGATTTGGTAGATGAGGCTTGTGCTACATTAAAAGTTGAAATGGAAAGTATGCCTCAAGAATTGGATGAATTACAGCGTAAGATCTTGCAGCTTCAAATTGAAAAGACTTCACTTCAAAAAGAAGAAGATAAAAGAGCGGTTGAGCGTCGAGAAGAAATTGAAGGTGAATTGGCTTCTTTACAATCAAAACGTGATGAGATGCATTCTAAGTGGGAAGATGAAAAGCGTGGTTTGGCCAATGAAAAAGAAGATAAACAACGTTTGGAGAAGGCTCGTTTAGATTTGGAACAAGCTCGTAATGAAGCTCGTTATGAAGATGCAGCTAAACTTCAATATGGAATGATTCCAGAATTAGAGGCTCGTATTCAAAAAGAGCAGACGAACCAAAAAGAAGATGCATTAATTCAAGAAACGGTAAATGAGGAATTGATTGCGAAAATCGTCTCTAGATGGACAGGTGTTGAAGTTACGCGTTTGGTTGCGAGTGAAAGAGAAAAATTGTTGAATTTGAAAGCAGAACTTGAAAAACGTGTAGTTGGTCAAGATGAAGCTCTAGAACTTGTCACAGATGCGATCTTGCGTTCAAAAGCACAGATTCAAGATGAAAATCGTCCAATCGGATCCTTCATGTTCTTAGGCCCTACAGGTGTTGGTAAAACAGAAGTTGCCAAAGCTTTGGCAGAACAGTTATTTGATGATGAAAGACACATTGTGCGTATTGATATGAGTGAGTATATGGAAAAACACAGTGTGGCACGATTAATTGGTGCACCTCCAGGATATGTTGGATATGATGAAGGTGGTCAATTGACAGAGGCAGTTCGTCGTAATCCATATAGTATTGTCTTATTTGATGAAATTGAAAAGGCACATCCAGATGTATTTAATGTATTGCTTCAAATCTTGGATGATGGTCGTATTACAGATTCGAAAGGTGTGACTGTTGATTTTAAGAATACAATTATTATCTTAACATCAAACTTAGGTAGTCAATATGCCTTTGAATCTGGCAATATCCATGAAAAATATATGGAGGAAGTAAAACGACACTTTAAACCGGAGTTTATTAATCGTATTGATGAAATTATTGTGTTTAACGCATTAGATGATTCAGCCTTTATTAAGATTGCCCATAAGTTTGTTGGTTTACTACAAAAACGTTTGGCAGATCGTGACATTACATTAAATGTAAGTGATGCCGTATATAACCAGATTGCCAAGATGGGTGTAGATCCTGTGTATGGTGCTCGTCCTATGAAGCGTTATATTCAAAGAAATCTTGAAACACAGATTGCTAAGGAAATGATTAAGACTGGTGCTATGCAAGGGGATGTAATCAATGTAGATTGTCATAATGGCGAGTATACATTTGATATTCAAGGAAGATAGTGAAATATCTTCCTTTCTTTTCTTGTTTGGAGGTATAATAGTTTCAGGAAGTGTGCGCCAGTTCGGTGCCAAATATATAACTGGTGGGAATCCAGTCTGGTAAAACCTAGCAAGTTGCCAGTACCAAGTCCTTGGAGTACCAAAGGCTAACAATGGTGTTTAAGCGTAGGACAGGAAACAGGAACGCCGTAATGCGTAAGCGTGAAGTGATTGAGCTCCGTTAGAATTATCGATTGTGTGGGGTGGTCTACTACTTTCTTGGGTCACCAACAAGGATTAGTCGCTAAAGCGAGACTATGAAAACACACCGGAGTCCTAGAGCACGGCATACCTGATATTGTTATATTTGACATACCTGGGAGACCTGGATGGTTCTGTACATGAGACAGTAGGGAGTATCGGTCAATGCAATGATGAGTATGAACGAAGACCATTGAGGAGTCGGATTCGTCTATAGTACCATGGAAAGCAGTAATGACGCTGGAGGGAAGGGACGGACAATAAGTTGCTTTTGCAATCAAAACATAGAAAGCACAGGAGGCAAGTAATCTATGGAAAAAGAGAAAGCAGAAATAGCCAATCTCGTAGCAAGATATGACAGAGTACAGTCGTTAATGAAATATGTAAACAATGACACACTCAAGGAATCCTACAAAAAGCAACCGAAAGGAAAAGCGGTTGGAGTTGACGGGGTAACCAAAGAGCAATATGGAGAAAACCTAGACGAAAATATTGAAAATCTGTTAATCAGAATGAAGAAATTTTCTTATAGGCCTTATCCAGTGCGCAGAGCCTTTATACCGAAAGGAAATGGGAAAATGCGCGGACTAGGCATTCCATCATTTGAGGATAAAGTTGTGCAAGGAGTCTTCAAGGAGATTCTAGAGGCAATCTATGAACCCAAATTCAAAGATTTCTCTTTTGGGTTTCGTCCAAACAGGAGTTGTCACGATGCAATACAGAGAGTGAACAAACATATCATGGCTAATAAGGTTAATTACATTTTAGACGCAGATATTAAAGGATTCTTCGACAACATCGACCATGATTGGATGATAAAATTTTTAGAGCATGACATAGCAGACAAGAATTTTATCAGATAC
>OGOV01003619.1_pt1 | contig 10057 bp, 8 predicted proteins | sample 1552711 | NCBI WGS metagenome assembly OGOV01 (sample SAMEA2580216, study PRJEB22360) | human gut metagenome | biome: human gut; feature: human-associated habitat; material: faeces | place: Denmark | collected 2008/2010 | reverse complement strand
GCTGCTGGTGCTGCTGGCTGCCGCCATGACCGGGTGCCTGCTGTCGAGCCTGTGCCGGACGGTGAACGCTGCCGTGGTGGTATGCTGCGCCGGACTGGTGGGCCCGGCGGCCCTGGAGCTGGTGGGCGTGCGGGCGGCAGGCATCCTGTCCCTGGCCCGCCTGTGGACCCCCGTTACCTGCTCCCTGTACGCCTATCTCATTCCCCTGGCTCTGCTGGTAGTCTGCCCCCTTCTGTGCGTGCGGCGCAGGCCCAGGGTCTGATCTGTATAAAGCAAGAAAAATCGAGCCGGTCTTCGAACCGGCTCGATTTTTCTTGACACGTTTCCACAGATACAGTAGACTTTACAGCAGCGCGAACAGCACATACAGCCAGTGGGCCGCCACGCCGGCGCACAGGCCGCCTACGGTGTGGCTGATGATGGCCTTGCCGATGAGATGGTTGCATCCCAGGCTGTTCATCATGGACACATGGGTGCTGAGATAGCCGCTCCAGCACATGCACATAGCGGTAAACACCGCGATGTCGCCGCCGGCAGCCTTCCCCTCGGCCAGCAGCTGGGGCACCAGGCTGATGGCCGCACCGGCTGCGCCCAGAGCCGTCACCGGCACCGCCAGACCCTCCGGCGAGGAGAAGCCGAACAGCGGCGTCAGGATAAAGCTGAGCTTATCCGCCAGCTTGGGCAGAAGTTCGATGCCCTCATAGGCCGCGCCGGTATACAGGCCGCTCTCTGCTGGGCCGTTGGTGAGCATCATCACCACCGTGCAGATAACCAGCACGCCCGGTATGATGCTCACGCCCATTTTCACGCCGTCCATGCCGCCGTCCAGCAGGGCAGACATGAAGCGGGTGCCGGTGCCGCCGGCCCGGACGGGACGCACCCGCTTGCCCCCCAGGGACAGGGTGCCGCCGTCAATCATGGGCTGCTCCCGGCCGTATACCTTGGCGGTAAATGCCAGCATGATCCGGGTGGATACGATACTGCCTACCACCGCTCCCAGAAGGCCAGTCAGGGCCGCGCCGGTGTAGTTCACCCCCTTGCCGGGGGACAGGCTGATCATATAGGTACACACGATGAAGCCCATGCCGAAGGACGTACCCAGATTGGTCAGGGCCGGAAACTGATACGCCTTGAACAGGCTTTTGAAGTAACGGTCCTGGGCCAGGGAGAGAACGGCCGGGTTGTCCGACAGGAATGTGGTCACCACGCCCACGGACGCCGCCCCCGGCAGGCCGTATACCGGCCGCATGAAGGGGTTGAGCATCCGGTTCATCAGCGACACCAGGCCAAACTCGGAAAACAGCGCCGAAATGGCCCCCATGATGACGCACAGGGCCGTCAGATACAGCACCGTATCCGTCAGAAGGACAAAGGCGGTGTTGATCATGGTGTTGATGGTGTTGCCCAGGCCCATTTTGGCGGCAAACAGCGCAAAAAAGGCCACAAACAGCACGATGAAAATGAAGTTTTCGGGTCCGATCTCCTTTTTATAGCAGGTGGGTCCCTTGTGGGTTTCTTCGGCCCCGACAGGCGGGGCCTGGGTTTCCTCGATGACAGACTGGCTCATAGCGATTTTCCTTTCTTCCTTGTCCCTATTCCACAAAATACTCCGCTTTTCGCGGAACCAATTTATCATACCGCATAAAGCGCATCCTGTAAAATAAATATATTTCGTGGGGAGCATGAGAAAAGCTTATGGCTGACAACACATATCGCATCCTGACCAAAATTGCCGAGACCGGCAGCCTGACCCGCACGGCGGAGCAGCTGAACTATACCCAGGCCCGGGTCAGTCAGATTCTGAAATCCGCCGAGACGGAGTTCGGACTGACCTTGTTTGTTCGGGGCAAGCGGGGCGTGATGCCCACGCCGGAGTGCCGGTGTCTGCTGCCGACTTTGCAGGAGCTGGTGCGCCAGGAGCTGGTGCTTCTGGACCAGATGGACCAGATTCGGGACCTGCGGGGCGGCACGGTGTCCATCGGCACCTTTACCAGCGTGTCCTGCCACTGGCTGCCCCGGCGGCTGAAGGCCTTCGGGCAGCTGTATCCCCAGATTCGGTTTCAGCTGAAGCTGGGTGACGTGGCCCATATCGATCAGTGGCTCCGGGAGGGCACCGTGGACCTGGGGCTGATGATCGACCCGGGGACCGAGGATCTGACGTTTCTGCCCCTGCTGGAGGACTGCTATTCTGTGATCCTGCCCCGGGAACATCCCCTGGCCGGAGCGGAGGAGCTGAGCCTGGAGCAGCTGCGGGAGGAATGCTTCATCCTGCTGGAGCCGGAGGACAATGCCCCGGTGGAACCGCAGCTGCGGCAGGCCGGGGTCCGGGTGGGCTATCGGGTAAAGGATGACTACACCATTCTGGCCATGGTGGAAAGCGGTCTGGGCGTCAGCGTGCTGCCTCATCTGCTGCTGCAGCGCACGTCGTACCGGGTCCATGCCGCACGGCTGATGCCGCCGGTGGCCCGGCGCATGGGCATCCTCCTGCCCAAGGAGGGATATGTCTCCCTGGCAGCCCGTCAGTTCGTGTCGTTTTTGCGGCAGGAAGCGGAAGCGGTGGAAAAATAGCGAAAGCCTCCCTCATGGCGATGCCATGGGGGAGGCTTTTTGTTTACCTGATCTGCTGACGGACCTGGTCCAGGGGCAGGTCCTGTTCCCGGGCAATACGGGCCAGGTCCTCATATTCCGGCTTCTGCCGCCGGACGCCCCAGCCCTGAGACAGCTTCCGGGCCACAGGGCCCCAGGGTGTATCCACCGTTTCCTCCGCGCGGGACAGGGTATAGCGCCGGTGCCGGCTCTCCCGGACGCCCAGGGTGGTGGTGTGCCGCAGCAGCAGCCGGGCCATTTCCTCCCGCTGCTCCTCCCGGCACAGAACGCACAGCATCACGCCAGGCCTGGATTTTTTCATGCCAATGGGCACGGTGTACACATCCAGCGCCCCGGCCTCCAGCAGACGCTCCATAGCGAAGGCAATGTCCTCGCCGGTCATGTCGTCCAGATTGCAGGCCAGCTCATACACGTCGCCGATATCTGCCGCCGTGTCCCCCAGCATGGCCCGCAGGCAGTTGGCCCGGGGAAAGTCCTTGTGGCCCATGCCGTAGCCCACGGCCCGCAGGGTCATCACCGGCATATCGCCGAAGCGGGTGACAAAGTGCCGCAGCAAAGCCGCACCGGTGGGGGTACACAGCTCCCCGTCGATCCCGCCGCCGTAAATGGGCACATCCCGGAGGATGTATGCCGTGGCCGGGGCAGGCACCGGCAGGATACCATGGGCGCAGCGGACAGTTCCGCTGCCCACATGGACCGGGGAGGCGATCACCTGGTCCGGTGCAAGCTCCTCCATCAGCAGGCACACCGCCGTCACGTCTGCCACGGCGTCCATGGTGCCCACCTCGTGGAAATGGATGTCCGTCACCGGCACGCCATGGACATGGCTCTCCGCCTGGGCGATGCCGTCATATACCGCCAGAATGTCCCTCCGCACCCGGTCGGACACCGGGAGCCGCTCCACAATGTGGCCGATCTCGTGCATACCGTTGTGGTGATGGTGGTCGTGCTCATGGTCGTGGTCGTGATGATGGTCGTGGTCATGCTCCGTTTCCCCGTTCACCGCCACGGTGACTCGGGAGCCGGTGATGCCGCACTTTTCGGCCTGTTCCAGGCGGTATGTTACCCCGGGAATACCCAGGCCGTTGAGACGCTTGACAAATTCGTCGGGCTGGGGCAGCAGCTCCAGCAGCGCCGCCGTCAGCATATCTCCGGCGGCGCCCATGCCGCAGTCCAGATACAGGGTCCTCATTTCTTTCCCTCCATGTGATTGATCATACTGGCCAAATACCCGGCGCCGAAGCCGTTGTCAATGTTCACCACCGATACGCCGCTGGCGCAGGAATTCAGCATAGACAGCAGGGCCGACAGGCCGCCGAAGGAGGCGCCGTAGCCCACGCTGGTGGGTACTGCGATCACCGGACAATCTGCCAGGCCGCCCAGCACGCTGGCCAGAGCCCCCTCCATTCCCGCGATGGCCACGATCACCGACGCGCTCATGATATCGTCCATATGGTGCAGGGTGCGGTGCAGGCCCGCCACCCCCACATCATACAGCCGCAGCACTTCGTTGCCATGGACCTCCGCCGTCAGGGCGGCCTCCTCCGCTATGGGAATATCACTGGTGCCGCCGGTAGCGATAACGATGCGGCCGATGCCGTCCGGCTCCGGCACAGTGCCGATGATGCCGCAGCGGGCATCCTCGTGATAGTCCAGAGGGTATGCGGCGGCAATCTCCTGAGCCGCCTCCGGAGACAGGCGGGTGATGAGAATGGTCCGCTGACCCCGCCGGCGCATGACGCCGATGATGCCGATCATCTGGGCCGGAGTCTTTCCCGCGCCGTAGATCACCTCCGCCGCGCCCTGGCGGATGCCGCGGTGCAGGTCTACTTTTGCATAGCCGATGTCGGTGAAGGGCTCCTTTTTCAGGGCCAGCAGCGCGTCATCCACGGACACGGTCCCCTGGCGCACGCCCTCCAGCATTTTGCGGATCTCGCTGTTCATGCTCTTGCCTCCAGGTCCAGCCATACGGCGTCGTAGTCCTGCCCCAGGCGGTCCAGGATCTCCTGCCGGTGCTCCAGCAGGTGGGGCATCTGGGCGGCGGGCAGCTGAATTTTCGCGCTGCGGCCCGCCAGGCGGACCCGGAAGTCCGTAAAGCCCAGGGAAAACAGATACGTTTCCGCCGCCTCGGTGACAGCCAGGTCCCGGGCGGTAATGGGCTGTCCGGTGGGGATGCGGGTGGCCAGGCAGGCGTATGCGGGCTTGTCCCAGGTGAAAAGTCCTGCCTCCCGGGACAGCCGTCGTATTTCGTCCTTGGTCAGGCCGCACTCCCGCAGGGGCGACCGCACCGACAGCTCCCGCAGAGCCCGCATGCCGGGGCGATCCCCGGCGTCGTCGGAGGCGTTGGTGCCGTCCAGCAGCACCGGAAAGCCGTCCTCCGCCGCTGCGGCGGCAATGGTGCGGAAGATCACGCGCTTGCAGTGGTAGCACCGGTCCGGCGGATTGGCCGTCACGGTGGGAGACGACAGCACGTCCACTTGCAGCTCCCGCAGGTCGGCGTGGAGGTCCCCGGCCAGACGCCGGGCGTCCTCCAGCTCAAACCGGGGCTGGAAAGCGGAATTCACATAATACGCCCGGACCCGGGCGCCGTAACGCAGAGCGGCATACAGCAGGTAAGACGAGTCCACCCCGCCGGAAAAGGCAATGGCCACCCGGGGATTTTCCTTGAAAAACTGTTGCAGATCCATGATTCGTCGATTCTTTCTCTTATTTTGCGCTGGGCACAATGCCCAGGATCACCAGGGGCTCCGTGCCGGTGTTTACAACGCTGTGGCTGTGGCCCTGGGGGCAGTAGTGGCACAGGCCGGGATAAACCGCCGCCTCCACGCCGTCGTCCAGGCACACGCCGGTACCGGACAGAAAATACATGACCTCGCAGCTGTCGGTGTGGGTATGAAGGCCGATGGAGGAGCCGGGCTCCAGCGTCAGCCGCAGGATCTTGCCCATACCGTCCTGAAAGATGCGGGTCTCGGCCTCCCCCTGGCCGCCCTTGAACCGGGGCTGCACCAGAGAAGGCATACGGTCAAAGTCCAATGTCATGGCCGGTCCCTCAGTTCAGGAAGTCCTTGAGCTTCTTGCTGCGGGAGGGGTGGCGGAGCTTCCGCAGGGCCTTGGCCTCGATCTGGCGGATGCGCTCGCGGGTGACGTTGAACTCCTTGCCCACCTCCTCCAGGGTGCGGGTGCGGCCGTCCTCCAGGCCGAAGCGCAGCTTCAGCACCTTCTCCTCCCGGGGAGTCAGGGTGCTGAGCACGGACACCAGCTGCTCCTTCAGCAGGGTATAGCTGGCAGCCTCACTGGGCTCGGACGCGCCCTCGTCGGGGATGAAGTCGCCCAGATGGGAGTCCTCCTCCTCGCCGATGGGTGTCTCCAGGGACACGGGCTCCTGGGCGATCTTCAGAATCTCCCGGACCTTGTCCACGGGCATGTTCATCTCCTCGGCGATCTCCTCGGGAGAGGGATCATGGCCCAGCTCCTGAAGCAGCTGACGGGATACGCGGATGACCTTGTTGATGGTCTCCACCATATGGACGGGGATGCGGATGGTGCGGGCCTGGTCGGCGATGGCCCGGGTGATGGCCTGGCGGATCCACCAGGTGGCATAGGTGGAGAACTTATAGCCCTTGGTGTGGTCAAACTTCTCCACGGCCTTGATGAGGCCCAGGTTGCCCTCCTGGATCAGGTCCAGGAACAGCATGCCCCGTCCCACATAGCGCTTGGCGATGGACACCACCAGCCGGAGGTTGGCCTCCGCCAGCTGCTTTTTGGCCTTTTCTCCGGCTTTCAGGTCCGCCTTGGCCTGAGCCAGCTCCTCCTCGGTGAGGGTCAGTCCTCCGGTCTCCGCCTGAGCCAGCTTCTCCTTGGCGGTGTTGCCTGCGGACATGGCGGTGGCCAGCTTGATCTCCTGCTCGCCGGTCAGCAGGGGCACCTTGCCGATCTCCTTCAGATACATGCGCACGGGATCGTCAATGTTGAAGCTGTCCACCAGGGTGTTGGGATCTACCAGCTCCTCCTCCTCGATCTCGGCGATCTCCTCCATGGCGGGCTCCATGTCCTCGGGGATGTCGTTGGTGAAATCCTCGGTGACGATGTCGATGCCCAGATCCGCCAGGGAGTCATAGATGCTGTCCATCTGGTCGCCGTCCAGGTCCATGGCGTCCACCACCTCGGACAGCTCCGCCGGCTCCAGGCGGCCCTTCTTCTTGCCCTTGATGAACAGCTCCCGGAGCTTCTCATTGCCGGCCAGCAGAGCAGCGGCAGGGCACTTGCCGAGCTTTTCCTCCAGGGTCTTGTCGTTGATCTTGTCGTTGGTCTTGGCGCTCTCCGGCTTCTTGTCGGCAGTCTTTTCGGCCTTTTTCTTGTCGTCGGCGGTCAGCAGCTGGTCCGCCATCTCCTCGAGCTCCTGCCGGGTATAGGTTTTATCTGTCATTGTGCTTTCCTCCATAGCCCTTCTTGTTTTTATATTTTTCCGCCGCTGCCGCCAGGGGGTCTGTCCCGGCCCCGGCGGCGCGTTTTTGCGCTTCCTCATGAATGACGCGGCAATAGTCCTCCAGAGCCCGCTCCGCGCCTGTGCGGGACTCCGGCTTCTGCACCACCGCCGTCAAGTGGCTCATTTCATCGCCAGTAAGCTCACCGCTCAGCGACGCCACCGTCATCGACCGCCCGGCCATATGGCTCTCCCACAGGCTGGCATAAACCCGGCCCAGCAGCGGCGAGGAAAATTCCTCTGCCGGAATGGGCGGCGCCGGACCAAACAGGCCGTCGTCCAGCAGCAGCAGCCGGATGACGCCCTCCTCTGCCAGAGCGCTGCGGAGATTCTCGTACCGCAGGCCACGCTCCTGGGGCTGGAGCGACACCACAGGGTTCAGCTCCCGGCGCTCCCGGGCCTTCTTGTCCTTGGCAGCCTTGCGCTTGAAGGCGCGCTGCACCTCCATCCGCAGAGCCTCCGGCGTCAGGCCCGCCGTTTCCGCCGCCCGGGTGGTGTATACCTCCCGCTCCACGGCGTTTTCCAGAGTGCAGAGCACGGCGCTGACCTCCTCGGCGTAGGCCACCCGGGCCTGGTCATCCCGCAGGTCATATTTCCCGGCGATCTCGTTCAGACGGAACTCCACGCCGTTGGCGCTGCCGCTGAGAAGCCGTTCGAAGGCCTCCGGGCCCTGGAGCTTGATAAAATCGTCGGCGTCCTGCTTCACACATTCCCCGTCCACCAGCCGGTTGGGCAGACGCAGCACCCGGACGCTGAACTCCGACTGGTTCAGCAGCTCCAGGGCCCGTTGGGTGGCCAAGGCTCCGGCCTTATCGTTGTCGTAGCACAGCACCAGCTCCTTGGTGTACCGGGACAGGAGCCGGGTCTGTTCCACCGTCAGGGCCGTGCCCATGGAGGCCACGGCATTGTCGAACCCCGCCTGGTGCAGGGTCACCACGTCCAGATTGCCCTCGCACAGGATGATGTTGGGCCGCTTGGTCTTTTTGGCCAGGTTCAGGCCGTACAGCACCCGCCGCTTGCTGTATGTAAGGGTCTCGGGGGTGTTCATATACTTGGGCTCGGACTTGTCCAGCACCCGGCTGCCGAAGCCGATCACGTCGCCCCGGACGTCGATGACCGGCAGGATCAGCCGGTTGCGGAACTTGTCGTAAAGATGTCCGTTCTTTCCGCTGACGGCCAGGCCCGCACGGATCAGCTCGTCCTTGCCGTATCCCTTCTGGGTCATGGCGGTCAGCAAGGCGTCCCAGCTGTCGGGGGCCGCCCCCATGCCGAAGCGCACGGCGATCTTCCGATGAATACGCCGCCGGTCCAGATATGCCCGGACCGCCTGACCGTCGGGCCCCTGCAGCGTCTGATAGTACCACCGGGCGGCGTCCCGGTTCAGCTCCAGCATCCGGCGGCGGAGCTTCTCCGTGCCGTCGTTGGCCTCCTCCGGCACCGGGATGTTGGCCCGCTTGGCCAGAAACCGCACCGCATCGGGATAGGACAGGTTCTCAATGTCCATGATGAAGTTGATGACGCCCCCGCCCTTTTTGCAGCCGAAGCAGTGGTAAAACTGCCGGTCCGGCAGCACATGGAACGAAGGAGTCTTTTCATTGTGGAAGGGGCAGCAGCCCCAGAAGCTGCCGCCCTTGGGCGTCAGGGATACATAGGAGCCCACCACGTCCACAATGTCATTGCGGGCGATCAGCTCGTCCAGAAAGCTCTGGGGAAACGGCATGGCCGCGCCTCCTTTCCGTGAAATTCCCGTGATACTTATATATACCCCGCAAAAGCCCGGAATCCTCTTTTTCTGCGTAAATTTTTAAAAAATTTTTCCCGCCGGAGGTCCGGCGGGAAAAGTACGTCACAGGGTGTATTTTTTCTGATATTCGGCGGAATAACGGGCAAAGGATGCGGACTTCATGGCCTTGACGCTGTTGAGGTACTCGTGGGTATCAAAGGAGTCGGACTCCAACTCGATCATGGCCACGGCAATGTTGGAGCAGTGATCCGCCACGCGTTCGTAGTTGGTCAGCAGGTCGTTGAAGATAAAGCCTTGGTTCAGGGTACACACGCCCTTTTGCAGGCGGTCCACATGGTGCAGCTTCATCTCGTCGCACAGTCCGTCGATGATCTCCTCCAGCGGCTCCACCCGGCCGGCGGACTCCAGGTCGCCGTTGACAAACGCGCCCACGGACAGGTGCAGGATCTCGGTGACCGCCTGCTCCAGCATCCGCAGCTCCCGGTCGGCCTCCGGGGAGAACACCACGCTTTTGGCGTTGATCTCTCGGGCTGCATCGCAGATATTCAGGGCGTGGTCGGAGATACGCTCGAAGTCCGAGATGGTGTGCAGATATTTGGACACCTCCTCGCTCTGCCGCTGGGACAGCTCCTTACCGGTGATCTTCATCAGGTAGGTGCCCAGCCGGTCCTCGTAGCGGTCGATGGCGTCCTCGGTATCCTCAACGGCCCGGCAGCCCTTGTCGCTGAATCGGTGCACCAGCTCCATGGCCCGCAGCAGGTTGTCCATGGCCCGCTGTGCCATGGCGTCGGTGACCTGGCGGCTCTGCTCCAGGGCCAGGGCCGGGTGCAGCAGGAAGCGCTCCTCCAGCCGGTCCATCTCCTGCTCCTCCCGGACGCTTTCGGGATTCTCCGGGATCAGCAGGCACACGCACTTTTCCAACACTCCGATAAGCGGCGCCAGCACAATGACCGTGGCCAGACGGAACAGGGTGTTCATCAGGGCAATAGACACGGCAGTCATGGTCATGGTCAGGAAATCGAAATGCACGATGGCATTGACGGCGTAAAACACGGTGGCCCAGATCACCACGCCCAGCATGTCGATCAGCAGATATACAAAGGCCGTGCGCTTGCCGCTGACGTTGGCCCCCAGAGCCGACAGCAGCACCGGCACCGCCGCGCCGATGGCGATGCCCATGACTATGGGCAGGGCGATCTCAAAGGTAATGGCCCCGGTGACGG
>OGOV01003615.1_pt1 | contig 10063 bp, 9 predicted proteins | sample 1552711 | NCBI WGS metagenome assembly OGOV01 (sample SAMEA2580216, study PRJEB22360) | human gut metagenome | biome: human gut; feature: human-associated habitat; material: faeces | place: Denmark | collected 2008/2010 | reverse complement strand
TTCAGGTTCTAATCGGGGCAACTCGGTGGAGGTTCAAGTCCTCTTATCCGCACCATGACGAATGTTCTTACAGCATTTAGCTGTCAAAGAACATTCGTCATTTTTTATTTGCTAAATAGCGACATCACAGGGGGCGTAGTTCACAACTACGCCTTTTCTTGTATTCACCGACACATCGGGTGTCGGCAAAGGAAGTGCGCTTGGAATCTCGATGGTGCCCACGCAGTTGTAGTGAATGCGGAGCCGCTGCTCCCATACACCGTTGACCTTTTCTGCATTGAACACTTCGATTTTTTCCACCAGTTCATTCAGCATCCGGGGTGTCAGCTTTTTTGCTCTGGTGTACTTGCGAACCAGACTGATGAACATATCCGTTGTCATGGTACGGCTGCTCTGCTTTTCGATTTCGGAGCGGAGCTGTTTGATTTTCTCGGTCAGCTCCTTTTGCTCGTCCTCATATCTCCGGGACATTCTGGAAAAGCGTTCGTCAGAGATTTTGCCGGAAACATTGTCCTCATAGATGCGCTCAAAGAGGCCGTCCAGTTCTTCATCACGGGCAAGAAGTGTTTTCAACTCTTTCTCTTTCAGCTTGCGGTCGGTTTCATCCGCCTGCTGGGAGTGCCCGATAACAGCCTTCAAAAAGTCGTCCTCATAGAGGCTGGCAAACTTGGTCAGCCGCCGAATCTCGCCCAGCACCACTTCTTCCAGAAAGTCTACCCTGATGTAGTGGGTGGATTGGCAGGTGCCACGGTTGCCCTTGTAGTTGGAGCAGTTGAAATACTTGATTTCCGGGTTGCCCTGATTGAAGTGGAAGTGCAGATTGCAGCCGCAGTCTGCGCAGACAAGCAGGCCGGAGAACATATTGTGTTCTCCGTTGCTGGTACGGCGTTTGCGCATCTTTCCACGCTTCTGCTGTACCTGCTCAAACACGGCACGTTCAATAATGGGTTCGTGAACATCTTGGAACACCACCCAATTTTCCGGGTCGTTATGAATCCGCTTCTTGTTCTTGTAGGACTTGGAGTAGGTTTTGAAGTTCAGAACATCACCACAATACTCCTGCTGGTACAGAAGATGGGTAATCGTGGAGCCATTCCACTTGGTAGCGGGCCGTGTTTTGCTCTTTCCGGGACGGCCGATGCCTTTCTGAATCCAGTAGGCCTGCGGCGTCAGGATGCCTTCCTTTTCAAACTGGGTGGCAATCTGTTCTGTGCCGAAGCCCTCCAACGTCATATCAAAAATGCGCCGGACAACTTGTGCAGCTTCTTCATCAATGACCCAATGCTTGGGATTGTTCGGGTCCTTGATATACCCATAGGGAGGAAGTCCCATCGGTTCGCCGGAGTTGCCTTTGATTTTATTACTGATACGGCGTTTCTTGCTGATGTCGCGGGCATACCACTCATTGAACAGGTTTCGGATGGGTGCCAGTTCGTTTTCTCCCTCGGCCGTGTCGATGTTGTCCGAAACGGCAACAAGTCGGATGTCATGGTCCGGGAAAAATTCTTCTGTCAGCCGCCCGACCTCGATATAGTTTCGGCCCAGACGGGAAAGGTCTTTGACGAACACAGCAGAGGCTTTCCCTTGTTCAAGCTGCTGCATCATTTCAACGAAACCGGGACGGTTCATGGTCACGCCGGAAATGCCATCATCCAGAAAGTGAACCAGATTGGTATAGCCTTTTTCCTTTGCAACTTTGGTGAGCAGTTTCTTTTGGTTGCCGATGCTGTAACTCTCGCCCTCCAAATTATCATCACGGGAAAGACGCTCATAGAGAAAAGCGGTTGCTTCACGGGATTTCTTGTTACTCGACTGTTTCATACTCGCTCCTTTCTTGGGACAGTCGAATAGCAAATTCACTTGTACACCTATATTATAACACAATCCGCTTTCTCTGTCCGCTGCCTCCCGAAAGGTCATTATAATTTTTCGCTTTCGGATTTCATCAGCCGGAGAAGAACTTCTCCTAAGGTCTGGGAACCTTCTTCTTTGAACACCGGCTCAATGATAAAAGAGCGATTGCCAATACGATAAGTCGAATCCAGAGTAAGCATCTCTGGATTTTTTGTTTTTTCAGGGTTTATCTTTTTCGCTTGCATCGTAAAATCCCCTTTCTTAAAAATCAAAAAATGAGCCAACGGACGGCTGCTGGCAGCAGCCCACGGGAATCTCACCCCTGCATTCCTCATGCAGCCCTACTCATTGCCTGCGACGCTCTGAACGCTCGGACTTTGACGGTAAGGGAGTATCAGCCTGCCTGTATGTCATGGCCCGCAAGCAGCCGCGCTTGCATTGCGGCGTGGTGGTGATCGCTCCACTTTTCAGAGAAAAGCATCGTGGCGCACCCGCCGTCCGGCTCGATACAGACAGCAACGTATCCGTTTGCCCTATGATGCACCGCCATTGTCCGGCGGGCTTTCTTTGTCAAAGAACTAGAAAAGGCATCGTATGGAAAGGGGAACAGCACACGATGCCTGCGTTGAATTAGGTTAAGTCAAAATCAAGGATAGCAATTATCAGTTTTGCTTCCAGACGATTGCGCAGTTCTTCATCAACTTGCAGACGAGGATAGCCGTCAGAGCCATAGCTCGTCCGAGTTGACAGTGCGGCAATGTAGCTAGAATAATGCTGGACTACCCGGCTCACTGCTTCGGCGTCTCCTGCAACAGCGGCAGCGATTATCGGGTAAGGAAGCAGCGATGCCCGTGTGCGCGCAGATTTAGTCATCCGCTTCACCTCTCATCAGCTTTTTCAGCAGCCGATAGGCTTTATACCTGCGAGTATTGATCGTTCTTCTGGCCATGCCAATGCACTTTGCTATCTGTTCGTCTGTCATCCATAGAAACCAGTGCATCATAAAAATTTCCCGGTCTTTTGGTGACAGCCGTAGAAGTGCTGCGGCCAATCGGTCGTTCTCGATTAGCACAACAGCATTTCCCACGGAAAAAGCCGTATACTCCCATGAGTAACGATCATAAACCGCAAGTTGGGCCACATCTGTCCCGGACAGTTCTTCCAAAGATGCAAAACGTTTTTGATGACGGCTGATCTGCCGATAGCCGTTACATGCCTCGCATTTCAACACCTTTTTGCAGTAGCTGTCAAAGGCGTGCTGCTTGTGTTCGTAGTAGCGGTTTGGTTTCAAGTTTTCACCTCCCCTCGTGCTGGGAGGCAGCTCTTTTCTTCCCCTTTCGCTCACTACTCGTTCACCAACGGGTTCATTTGGCTGATTTTTAAGATTGGTATGAAAATTTTTTCTGCCGTTCATAGAATTGTTCCTTTCGTTCTGCTCGGGTTTATAGGCCGGAGCAAAACGAGGCGGAGAACGGCATCCGATACCCAATCGTAGGTTGTCAAAATGCGGGGCTTTATCGGATGTGAATTGAAGTGTATAAAAAGCGAGCCACAACTCACTTCTATGAGTATGGCTCGCCCCTACGTTATTTGAATATTTTTTTAATTGGTGTTAGGGCTTTTCGAGTGGGCGGTAAGCCCCATTTTATTTTGCGCTCCTTTATTTTGATACTCTTATCCATATAGCTCTTTGCTTCAAATTATGAGCTATAACTCACATGATGTGAGTTGTATGGTTATTTATATGAGCGATAGCACACCCTACAATGAGGTAGAGGTGATGTATAGTGAACAATCCTCTTGACTTGTTTGCATGGAAAGTGCGGTCAGAACGTAAGCGGCAGCATTTGACACAGAGAAAATTGGCTGAACGGCTCAATATGAACGCCCGTACAATCATAGATTTGGAAACCTGCCAGAGTAACCCCAAATTTGAAACGGTGGCTCTTGTCGCCAAAGAGTTAAATATCAGCGTGGATGCTGCCATTTTTCCAGACATGGTAAATCAGACGGTTTCAAAGACAGTTGTAGACTTCTTTGCCGGGAAAAGTGAGGCGGAAATTGAAAAATATATTGCGCTTTGCAAACAGGCGGAAGCATTTCAAAAAGACGAATAACGCGGCCGGGTGTATCAATCCCGACCGCGTTATTTTTACCTATTTGTTGCGATGCGGACGGATTATGATATACGCGCTATGGAACCTCCGCATCGCATACGCTGAATTTTGTTAAGCAAGGCTCCATCCCGCCGCATTTTTTCGGATGTTGACAAAGTCCTGATAAATGCCGGGTTGCTTCAAAAGTTCTTCGTGAGTGCCCTGCTGTGCAATCTGGCCGTTGTCAATGACCAAAATCTGATCGGCATTTTGGATGGTATTCAGACGGTGAGCAATTACGAGAAGTGTCTTGCCCTTTACCAGTTCCGAGATAGCTTCCTGAATATAGCTTTCATTGTCAGTATCTACGCTTGCGGTAGCTTCATCCAAAATGATGATAGGGGCATCTTTCAAGATGCAGCGTGCAATCGAGATACGCTGCTTTTCACCGCCGGAGAGTGTAGCACCGCCTTCACCAACTACGGTCTGGAATCCATCGGGCAAAGCCATGATGAAATCATAGCAGCGGGCCTTCTTAGCAGCTGCATAGACCTCTTCCTCTGTGGCACCCGGTTTGCCCATGCTGATATTGTTGTAAATGGTATCTTGGAATAAGTACACCCGCTGGAATACCATGCTGATCTGCTCCATCAGCTCTGCCAAAGGCACGTTCCGAATGTCCACACCTCGTATTGTTACGCTGCCAGATTTTACGTCCCAAAGCCGCGCCAGCAGATTGGCAATAGTAGACTTGCCGCTGCCAGAAGGTCCGACTAAAGCCGTCATGGAATCTTTCTTCATGGCAAAGCTGATATGATGCAGAACTTCTTTGTCCTGATAAGCAAATGCAACATCGTTAAACTGAACTTCCGGCTGCATCGGCTGTGCCTGTGCAGAAAGATGCTGCTTGCCCGTGTCGGGAAGTTCAGGCTCATTCAGGACTGCTTCAATGCGGTCAAGGGCTGCATTCATAACGGTAAGGCGAGATGCTTCTCCATAAAGAGCTTTCAGCGGTCCAAAGAGGTCAAATACAAACAGCAGAACACCAAGCACATAGGCCAGCGGAAGTGCGCTGCGCTGTTCCAATACAATCGACAGGCCGAAAATCGCTGCAATACCAATACCGTAAAGGATATTCAGGCTCACTGTCCATGGTGTCATTTTCTGCTCAAAAGCAAGGGAGGTGTTTCTGGAACGCTGGAAATTGCCAGTCAGTTCTTCTGATTTTTCGCCCAGCAGGTTGTAGCTCTTAATGACGCCAATGCCCTCCACAAAGGACAGTACTGCATCGGTCAGCCGTTCGCTCTGCTCCTGCCGCTCTGCAGCTTCCCGCAGGGAAACCTTGTTCATCCCTTTTGATACCAGCCATGCCAGAACCGTGACTGTGGCAGCAATCAAACCGAGCTGTATGTTCAAATAAAACATGAATACCAGCAGAATCAAGGAGGACAGCAGATAGCTCATCATGTTGCCCAGCGTACTCATAGCAACTTCTTCAATAAACACCATATCCGTGCTAAGCACAGAGCTGATTTTGCCAATGTTGCCGGAAGTAAAATAGCCCATTGGAAGTTTCCGTAGATGGCTGCCCAGTTCCATGCGTTTGTCCGCAAACATCAAATATCCTGCGGCACTTTGCAGGCTGTCGCTGAGGTAATGAACAAGCATTTGCACCAACACTGCTGCGGCAAGTCCAAGGCCGATATAAAGGCAAGTCTGACCAGTCAGTGTACCGGCTGCAAAGCGGCTCAAAACCACAAAGGCCAGAACGATTGGCATTTTTGACAAAATGGATTCCAGAAATGCACAGACGAATGCACCTTGAATACGGCCTTTATAGCGGCCGGAGAGTTTCAAAATTCTTGAAAACATCGCAAACATTTAGGCTCCCTCCTTTGCAGTGTGTACTTTCCATTCGGCACTGTTCTGTGCAGCTTTCCACAATTTCTGATATTCAGGGCAGGAGTGAATCAAATCCTGATGCTTACCCGCTGCCACCAATTTTCCGTGGTCGATGACACAAATCTGATCGGCATTCATAATGGCGGGCAGTTTGTGAGCAATCACCACAAGGGTCTTGCCTTTCACAAGTTCTGCAATGGCGGCTTCCATCTTTTCTTCATTTTCGGGGTCAGCATAGGCCGTTGCTTCATCAAGAACCACAATGGGGGCATCCTTTAAGATTGCCCGCGCCAGAGAAATACGCTGACGTTGACCGCCGGAGAGCATTTTTCCGGCATCGCCCGCCATGGAGTGGATGCCCTGCGGAAGTTTTTCAATGAACTCCATACACTGAGCTTTCTTTGCGGCCTCTATTACTTCTTCATCCGTTGCAGTCAGCCGACCGAGCCGGATATTTTCCAGCAGAGAAGTATTAAACAAATACTGATCCTGCGCCACATAGGAGATACGACTGTTCAATGCTTCAAGGCTCATATCGCAAAGTTTCTGTCCGCCAATGGAGATGCTGCCTTTTTGCGGGTCATAATAGTGAATCAGCAGTTTTGCCAAGGTACTCTTGCCGGAGCCAGATTCACCGACAAGAGCAGTTCTTTGTCCAGCCTTTGCCGTAAAGGAAATATCATGGAGAACTTCATCTTCAACCACCGCGGGCTTTCCATCCGGGCCGAGCCGTGTGGTCTGGTAAGCGAAAGAAACATGGTCGTAAGTAATGGTGTCATCTATTCCATGGAATCCATCGTTTGTCTGCTGAAGTTCCGGCGCATCCAAGACCTGCTCCAGTGCGGAGATTTTATAGTTGAGCTGGGGCATGGTTGGCAGAAAGCCAAGAGATTTCAGCAGCGGCATACCGATACTCAAAGAAAGACACAGCACCAAAATCAAATGGGGCAGAGCCGCCCAGCCGCAGAGGACAAACCATGCACCCACAGGCAGGGTCAGGATAATGGTACAAGGAAGCAGGCTGCTGTAAATCGCCATCCACGGCCATGCCGCCTTATACCATGCCAGCGTATAGTCCCGATAATCCGATACATCTTTGCGGAACCGTTCGTAAGAATCTGCGTCTTTATTGAAAACTTTGACGACTTCCATACCGTTGATGTACTCAATAATGGTATTATTCATTTTTTGCCCGGCCATATAGTAAGGTCCCATTTTCTTCATGCCGACGGAATACATCGTCATCATGGCAACTAAGCTAAGCGGAATGGATGCCAGAGATAACAGAGCCAGCTTCCAGTCCACAAAGAACATTGCCACATAAACTGCAATGGGAACCATCAGGTTGGCGATTCCCTCCGGCATAGAGTGGGCCAACAGAACTTCCAGACTGTCTACATCGTCCACGAACAGCTTTTTCACGGTGCCTGTGCCTTTGTCCTGAATAATACCCAGCGGAAGTTTTTCAAACCGTTTTTGCAGAGCCGTCCGCAGACGGAGCAGTGTGTCATAAGCTGCTTTATGAGAGAGATTCAGGCCCCATCCATAGAAAAGAGCTTGCAGCACCAGACATACCAAGACCAGTACGACACGCTGGATGATAAAGGAAGCGGTGACGACCTCCCCCATGACCAGCGGTGCAATTACCTGATATGCCAGCACAAAGGGCAGAACACCCAGCAGAACACTGACCAGCACGATGGCTGTTGCAGCATAGAGGCCTTTTTTATGAGGTCCGGCATATTCAAATACTTTTTGGAACATAATTCCAACCTCCTATCATGTGAAATATTTTTCAGAAAGAGATTTCAAAATCGTTGGCGATAACCGCTGATTTTGGATTGATCCATCGTCATCCAGCTGCACAACCTCTGTGCAGGTACGGACAATAAATTCAAAATCATGGGAAACCACGAACACGATCACCCCGGAATCGGAAAGCTGTTCAATCAGCTTGCTGACACGCACCATAGAATCATAATCCAAGCCACTGGTGGGTTCATCGAAGTAGATTATGGGGCTGTCCTTTACGATTGCCACTCCGATGGTGACCCGCTGTTTTTGACCGCCCGAAAGCGATGCTGGGTGTCTTTCCCGATAGTCCGACAGTTCCAATGCGTTCAATACTGCATCTATTTTTTCTTTGCAATCTTCCTGCATTCCAAGGGAAAGTTCTTCTTCCACGCTGCTGGCAAAGAGTTGATAGTCTGTGTCCTGCATAACAAGATAGGAAAGCGACCGCCGCTGCCGGGGCGTGAGCTTTTTTCCATCAAAACAAATTTCTCCATGCCGCTGTTTCAACAGGCCAGTCAGAATAGACAGGAGCGTTGTTTTTCCGGCACCATTATGGCCTAAAATGCCTATCACGTCCCCCGAATGAGCTTCAAAGCTGACATTTTGGAATACTTCTGGACCTTTCTTGTAGGCAAAGCCTAAATCGTGGACTTCTAGTAAGTGCGTTGTATTTTGAGAATGCGGCTTTTCCTGATAATGCTCTGCATCACGTTCCGGGTATGCGGTTCGCAGACCATAAGAAATTCGTGTTTCTTCGGGCAAAGAGCAAAACTGTTCCCTTGTAAACTCATGCTCAATTTTTCCATTCTGTATCAGAAAAGCTCTGTCAATCAAATCTCGCAGATAGTAAAAGCGGTGTTCTACTACAAAAATGGTATAGCCGGCACTCTTGAGCTTTTCCATGATTTCAGCAAGCCGTTTGGTGGCGGCATAGTCCAGATTGGCCGATGGTTCATCAAAGATGTAGACCTTTGGGGCAAGCGCATAAACAGAGCCAATCGCAATCTGCTGTTTTTCTCCGCTGGATAACGCAAAAATACTTCGATTCAGGTATTCGACCAACTCCAATTCTTTGGCTGCTCGTGCAATCCGGTCAATGGTTTCCTCACGGGCCAGTCCGAGATTTTCACAGCCGAACGCCAATTCTCGTGTGGTATCGGTCATAAAAAACTGTGAGCGTGGGTCTTGAAAGACAGTTCCTACCTGTCCGGCCAGTTCGGAGGGCTTCATTTCCAAAAGCGAATGCCCATCCATAAGCAGATCGCCTTTAATTTCACCGGGGTAAAAATGTGGAATAAGTCCATTGAGGGAACGAATCAACGTTGTCTTGCCGCAGCCACTTCGCCCGGTCAGAAGAATAAACTCGCCGGTCCGTACAGTCATGTCAATGCCGCGGAGGGTAAAATCTTTGCTTTCTTCATAACGAAAGCTGAAATTCTGGAATGAGATCATCGTCATACCCTCCATAAAATGATTTTGCCGATTTGGGTCTGGTCAATAAAAAGCAGTCCGACCAAAAAGAGGATACCAAGCAGTGATACCACAATTTCCGGCCATGCAAAACGAATCGGGCGCAGTGCATACCGCTTACATTCCAATTCCAGACCACGCGTTGTGCCGGAGGCCGCCAGTTCATCGGTAACTTTCAAGCAGCGCATCAGCAACGGTATCAAAATATACTCTATGGTTGCTAATGGGTGACATACCCGCTTCCACACTGTATCGCTGATACCGCGAATATCCATTGTGCTTCGGATTTGCCGATATTCAATCCGTAGGGTAGGAATATAACGGAACATGACCACAAGCGGAATCGTAACTGCCTGCGGCAGCCGCATTCTTTGGAGGGCTACCATCAAGTCATCCATATAAGTGGTCCGCAATATCCAGAGCCCCATCATTACAATGGGAATCAGTTTCAGAACGGTCACGCCAAATACGCTCATAATCACGCTCAAAACTGGAACTTGAACATAGCGGAGCAAGGCATTAAGATAAGCCACAACGATATAAGTTATTATCATTTTTGCGGCCCATTTTCCGCCATTACCTAAGGCAATGAACAGCCCATAAACCAGCATGAGCGCAAGGCTGACCACTTCTCCGGCCAGAAAATAACTGACAAAACCGATACAGACTAAGAGAAGAATTTTGCAGCGCGGGTCCAGAAGCGCAGTTCCATGAAGGGGCTGTCGCTCAATAATTTGTTTGATTTGTGTTTCATCCATTCTGATGCCTCCTTATCAACAGCAGAGCGCGGGACTACTTCCAGCCCCGCGCTCTGAAATCAGGCAGCCCGTTTGCCTGCGTTTGTATGATGGATTTTCAGGGGGCTGTTCTTGTTATTTTACAGAAACGAGTCCAGCCTTGATGAAATGCTTTTTCAATGCTTTCTGGCCGATAAATCCGCCAATCAG
>OGOV01003614.1_pt1 | contig 10066 bp, 9 predicted proteins | sample 1552711 | NCBI WGS metagenome assembly OGOV01 (sample SAMEA2580216, study PRJEB22360) | human gut metagenome | biome: human gut; feature: human-associated habitat; material: faeces | place: Denmark | collected 2008/2010 | reverse complement strand
CGATTATCCTTATGCATATGCGCGGTACGCCGAAGAATATGCAGCAGAACTGCGAGTACAAGGATGTTGTGCAGGAGGTTGCCGTTTATCTGGCGCAGAGAGCACAGCTTTTGCGTGAGCGCGGTGTGAGTGCGGATAAGATTATTCTTGATCCGGGTATCTGCTTTGCGAAGAATGTGGAGCAGAATTTGTTGTTGATGCGTGATTTGAAGGCTTTGACGAGCTTTGGTTATCCTGTGCTGCTGGCGGCGTCGCGCAAGAGTACGCTTGGTGCTGTGCTAGGCGGTGTGCCTGCGGAGCAGCGTTTGGAGGGGACGATTGCGACGAGCCTGCAGGCGATTTACGCGGGGGCACAGATGGTGCGCGTGCATGATGTTGAGGAGAATGTGCGGGCGATTCGCACAATGGAAGCTATTTTGCGCGGCAGTGCGGAGTAATTTCGTTAAAGTGATTACTTAGCAATTATCTGTCGCGCTGCGACGGAATAGTGACATAAGCAATTATTTATCGCGGTGGAAGCATAAAAATTTTAGGCAATAAGTGCTTGGAACAAAAGAAATTGCAATACTGTTTGAGCGCTAAGCTGACTTGTGTAGAAAAATACTACGCATAGCGCGAGTTTATTGCAATTTCGTCTTTGTTCCGCACGAAATTGCCGTTAAGAAATTTTTCGCTGTAACGCGATAGATAATTGCTGCGTCTACCATCATCACATCAAAAGAACAGGAGTCGGATATGGCTATTGCATATGTTGCCTTGGGCAGTAACCTTGGCGATAAGAAAAAGAATTTACAGCGCGCGCTGATGCTGCTGATGCAGCAGGGCGTGGAGGTACTGCAGGTTTCGGGCTATTTTGCTACGGAGCCTTACGGTGTGACGGACCAGCCGCAGTTTTTGAATGCTGTATGCAAGGTACGCACTAATCTGGAGCCTGTGGCGCTTTTGCGTACACTTTTGGCAACGGAGCTGGCGATGGGGCGTGTGCGCCTGCGTCATTGGGGCGAGCGCAATATTGATCTGGATTTGCTGCTTTACGAAAATGTCGTGATGCAGACACCGGAGCTTACGCTGCCGCATCCCGATATGCAGAACAGGGATTTTGTGCTTTTGCCGTTATTGGATATTGCGCCGGAGCTGGAGCATCCGCTGTTGCATAAAACTGTGCGTGAAATGGCGGCGGAGCTGAACAAATAATGCTGCGGTACGAACGATTTGTTTTACAGCAAATATGCGCTTGTGCTATAATTAAGAAAAAACATCTGGCAGGAGGTAGCTATGAGAATAGATGGTGCCGGCGGTTGCTTTGATAACCGTCTTTATGAAGTTGATATTGACGTAGCCTGGAATATTGCCTTGCTGTGCGTCAATGAGATGGGTGTAACTATTGATGAGCAGGATGATGCTGCACATCAGCTGCACTTCCATAACAAGAAAAAAATTATGCAGCTGGCTATGCAGTCTTTGGACGAGGAAACCGTACAGGTTATCATGGACTCCACTAAGGAGCGTCTGCAGATTTATAACTGGAAGCGCGAGGACAAAGAGGTTAACCAGTTCTATGAGCTGTTCGAAAAGAAGCTCACAGAATACCGTGCCTTTATTTTGTGCCCGAATTGCTCCGCAAAAATCAGCTCTTTGGTTAAGTTCTGCCCCGAGTGCGGCTGCAAAGTAAAATAAGCGCAAAAAAAGAAACCAAATACCGATTGGTATTTGGCTTCTTTTTAAATCCGAACGGATTAGATTGCGCGGTTAACTTTACCGGAACGCAGGCAACGGGTGCAAACGTTCAAGCGTTTAACAGAACCTTCAACAACTGCTCTTACTTGTTGAATATTCGGGTTCCAAGCACGTTTGGTGTGTCTATTGGAGTGGCTGACGTTGTTGCCAGCGAGTTTTCCTTTACCGCAGATTTCGCAGATAGATGCCATTGTTTCCCACCTCCTTAAACGTGATAAGACATAAGGCACATTCAAATTTAACATGAGTATCATACCATAAAGAGCGCAGAAAATCAAGGGAATTTTAAGATAAAGAGGGTATTTTTATAAATGTGGTGGAAAGAACCTGTAACAACACTAAAAGGTGTAGGTGTAAAAAAGGCAGCTGAGCTGGCTGCTCTTAATATTTTCAGCGTGGGTGATTTGCTGGAATTTTACCCGCGTCAGGGGGCTTATCTCGATTATGCCAAGCTCAAAAAGATTAAGGAGCTGGATGTAGACAATAGTAAGCAGATTTTCAAAGCGACGGTTTATCAGGTGAAAAACGGCTATGGTGCCAGCCGTCGCAGCTATACGTCCGTGACGGTGCGTGACGAAACAGGCTATGCTACGCTGTACTTTTTCGGTGGGCAGCGTTACAAGGCGCAAAAGCTGAAGCCGGATACAGTGCTGCAGATTACAGGCCGCGTAAGGCAGGGGCGCACTACGAAGTCCGTCAGTGAGGTGGATGTGCAGCCTTTGGAGCAGGATGATGGCAAAACGCCGGGTATTGTCCCGGTATATGCTTTGAGCGGTAACCTGACGCAGAAGAATCTGCGTACCTGGGTGAGTGAGGCCTTGCGACTGGCAGCAAAGGATTTGCCGGAAAGTTTGCCGGCGAAGGTTGTGAGCCAGTGCAATTTGCCCGACCGCTATACGGCGCTGAAAAATATTCACTTTCCGGAAAGCTGGGAAGCGTTGCGACGTGCCAAGCAGCGCTTTGTTTTTGAGGAACTGTTTTTGCTGCAGTGCGGCCTGCTGTATTATCGCCAACAGAGCCATGACAACAGAGAGGGCATAAAGCACGCTGCAGACGGTGCGCTTGTTAAAGACGTAATGCAGGGACTGCCCTTTGAGCTGACGGCGGCACAGCAGCAGGCATGGCGTGAGATTTCGCTGGATATGCAGGATAAGAAGCCTATGCACCGCATTCTGCAAGGCGATGTAGGCAGCGGCAAGACGGTTATCAGTGCGTTGGCGTTGGCTAAGGCGGTGGAAAACGGTTATCAGGGCTGCATTATGGTGCCGACGGAAATTTTGGCGGCGCAGCATTTTGAAACGCTGGAGCAATATCTGCAGCCTTACGGTGTGCGTATCGCTTTACTGACAGGCGGTATGCGTGCCAAGACAAGGCGTGAGCTGCTGCTGAATCTGGAGCTGGGCCTTGTTGACGTGGTCGTGGGTACACATGCACTTTTGGAGGAGGATGTGCGCTTTGCCAATCTGTCGCTGACGGTGACGGACGAGCAGCACCGCTTCGGGGTAGAGCAGCGTGCACGCCTGTCCAACAAGTCTGCCAATGCTCCCGATGTACTGGTAATGACGGCAACGCCGATTCCGCGTACCTTGGCGCTTACTGTTTACGGCGATTTGGATATTTCCGTAATGAAGGGACGTCCGCCGCAGCGTAAGCCGGTGCGGACGCTGTGCTATACGGATGAGCGCCGCCGTGAGGTGTACGCCGGCCTGGTGCGTCAGGTGCAGGCAGGAAGGCAGGCTTACGTTGTCTGCCCGCTGATTGAGGAATCCGATGTTATGGCTGTGCATAGCGCTGAAAGAGTATACGAGGAGCTGAAGCGCGATTTTCTGCAGGATATTCCCTGCGCTCTGCTGCATGGCAGGCTGAAGGGTGCGGAGAAGGATGCGATTATGAGCCGCTTTGCGGCAGGCGAGCTGAAGGTGCTGGTGAGCACTACGGTTATCGAGGTTGGCGTGAACGTGCCCAATGCTACGCTGATGGTGATTGAAAATGCGGAGCGCTTCGGCCTGGCGCAGCTGCACCAGCTGCGCGGACGTGTAGGACGCGGCAGCGAGCAGTCCTACTGCGTGCTGCTGACGGGTGCCGATTCGCCGGAGGCACTGGCGCGTCTGAACGTACTGCATGAGAGCGAGGACGGCTTCTATCTGGCGGAAAAGGATATGGAGCAGCGCGGCGCCGGTCAGCTCTTCGGCCTGAAGCAGCATGGCTTGCCAGATTTACGAATTGCTGATATAATGCGAGATGTTGACGTAATTGCGCAGGTTCGTCAGCTGGCGCAGGCGCAGCTGCGTACGCCGGAGGACTGGGCGGAAATCCGCCGTCTGGTGGAAATGCAGTTTGGTGAACGCTTTAATATGATTTTTAATTCTTAAAGAGGTTATAAATACATGAAAAAAGACTGGTTAAAAAATCCTGATGTTTGTGCTAAGGTGACGGCGGCAGTTTTGCTGGTGGCCTTGGTTTTGGGTATTCACTTTTTTGCCGATGATTTCTTCAACAAAACCTTTACGCTGGCAATCAGCGGCAATGTCAACGGTTTGGTGGAATATCTGCGCTCCTTTGGCCCATGGGCGATTTTAATCAGTTTTGTGCTGGACGTGCTGATTAATGCCGGCAGCGTTTTCCCGTCGATTTTTCTTTCTACAGCCAATGGTCTGATTTTCGGCCTGCCCTTGGGCATCACAATTTCCTGGCTGGCGGAAACAACCGGTGTGGTTATCAGCTTTTATCTGATGCGCTTCTTCTTCCGCGATACAGCGCAGAAGCTGATTGAAAAAAGCAACTCGCTGAAATCCATTGATGAGGCAAGCAGCAAGCACGGACTGGAGTGGATGGCCTTCGCCAGGGCGCTGCCGTATTTCCCGTCAGGCATTTTGACGGCGGTGGGTGCTGTGAGCAGCATGAGTGCGCGTGATTACATTATTGCCAACCTTATCGGCAAATTTCCTTCTACAGCGTTGGAGGTTGTTATTGGTCATGATGTAGTTAACTTTCAGGAGCACAGCCAAAGATTAACGATTTTGATCTTGGTTGTGGGCGCTGTATTTTTTGCTTATAAAAAGTGGTTCTACAAAAAGGGAAAATAAATTTGCTTAGGCGTCGCTGCAGTAATTTCTGTGGCGGCGTTTTTTCAAGATACGGAGAGGATAAATGATGATGGAAAATAAAAATGTGCGTCCCTGGCAACAATATCAGGCGCTGTATCTGCATATACCGTTTTGCGTACAGAAGTGCCTGTACTGTGATTTTGCTTCGTATGCCGGCTTTGACGAGCAGGCGAAGCGTGAATATACCGATGCTGTGTGCAAAGAAATTGCCCTGCGTGCGGATGAGGCGGCAAATATGGCGGCGAACGCCAGCATTTATTTTGGCGGCGGTACGCCGAGCGTGCTGCCGACGGAATGTATCGCGAAGATAGTGAATGCATTGAAGCAGTACGGCTTTTGGCAGCAGCCCTGCGAGGCAACGATTGAGGTGAACCCCGGCACGGCGGATTTGGCCAAGCTGCAGACATTGCGCAGCCTTGGCTTTGACCGCGTCAGCTTCGGTGTACAGTCGCTGCAGGATGACGAGCTGCGGGCGATAGGACGCATTCACAACGCGCAGCAGGCACTGGAGGCGTTGGCATTGGCACGCAAAGCTGGCTTTGCGCGCGTCAGCGCGGATGTGATTTACGGCCTGCCGTCGCAGACGCTTACGAGCCTGCAGGATACGCTGGAGCGTCTGACCGATACGGGCATAGAGCATATTTCTGTTTACGGCCTGATTGTGGAGGAGGGTACGCCGTTGGCGAGTCTTGTGGATAAGGGCAGAATAACTTTGCCGGATGATGATACGGCGGCGGATATGTACGAGCTTGTGCAGAGCTTTTTACGCGAGCGTGGCTTTGAGCGCTACGAAATTTCCAACTATGCCAAAAACGGACAGTATTCGCGGCACAATACGGTTTATTGGCAGTATCATCCCTACATGGCCTTCGGCGCTGCCGCCTGCGGCTTTGACGGCCAAAAACGGCGCACCGGGCTGAGTACGGTTAAGGAATATATCGGGCAGCTGCAAAGCTTCGGCGGTGACGATTTACGTGCAAGTGCATTATATAATGTAGAAGAGTTATCTTGTGCAGAGCTGTTGGAGGAGTTTATGTTTATGGGACTGCGCCGTAGCGAAGGTGCTAGCCTGGCGGAGGCACGCGAGCGCTTTGACGTGGATGTGCTGCAGCGCTTTGTCTCCGAGCTGGCGCCGCTGTTTGAACAAAAGCTTATTGCGTATGATGCAAGCACGCAAAGACTGCGCCTGACAGAGCGTGGTATGGAGGTCGGCAATCAAATATTTGAAGTTTTTGTGATAACTTAAAAATAAATAAAAAAGGTGTTGACAATAAAGTAGGCTAGTGCTATTCTAGTATCAAGATGTTAGCACTCCTAATGATAGAGTGCTAACAATCAAAATGAGGTGGGAATATGTTAAACGAAAGAAAGAAAAAAATTCTCCAGCTCATAATTGAGGATTATATTTCAACTGCTGAGCCTGTAGGTTCAAGGACGATTGCCCGCAAATATGATTTGGGCCTCAGTCCTGCGACCATCCGTAACGAGATGAGTGACCTGGAGCTTCTGGGTTATCTGGAGCAGCCACACACCTCGGCCGGACGTGTACCGTCGGCTCAGGCTTATCGTCTTTATGTTGACTCGCTTGTTGAGCCGGGCACTCTGACAGATAATGACAGAGCACTGATCAATGGCTGGTTCAGCGAAAGACGCAGAAGCATTGATGAAATCTTCCAGTCAACGGCGAAAATCCTTTCCCGGATGACGAAGAATGTTTCAATGGTGCTGGCTAACCGTGATGCCGGTGCGTGCTTCCGTTATATGAAGTTTTTACCTCTGGATGAGCACCATGCCATCCTGTGCATTGTAACAGATGACGGCAATGTGGCCAACTGCGTGGTAGAAATTCCTTTGGGAATGCGGCCGGAGGAGCTGGACTACATGGCAGGACGCGTCAGCAGACTGCTGGAAGGCAGAGCGCTGGCGAACATTACCGAGGACCTGCTGCAGGCGGTGCATACTAATATAGCAGATGATAAGCTGCTGTTCACATCGCTGGTACAGTCCATCCGCCAGATGCGTCAGAAATACCAGCAGCAAAAGGTTTTTCTGGGTGGCACCAAGCAGCTGCTTAACCAGCCGGAATTCCGCGACGTGGAGCGTGTGAAGAATCTTCTGGGTATCCTGGAGGAGGAGCGCGTAGTACGCGATTTGCTGAAGGCAGGCGAGGACAGCGGACTGAAGATCACGATTGGCAGTGAAAACAAATTCACCGGCATTCAGGATTGCAGCATGGTACAGGCAACCTACCGTCTTAACGGTCAGATAGTCGGTACGATGGCAGTTCTTGGCCCGACGCGTATGGAATACGGCAAGGTAATTACAGTAATGGATTACCTGCATAAGTATTTGAAAACGATGTTCGAGCAAAAGCCCGACAATAAATAAAACTAAGGAGGAAGAGCCTTGCAGGATAATGAAATGAAAGAAAAACAGGCTGAGCAGGAGGCTGCGGAAGCGAAGGCTGCCGAACAGGAAACTGCGGAAGCTGCAGAAGCTGAAAAAGCTGAAGATGCAAAAAATGCGGAGGAAGCCGCTGAGCCTGAGGTTGACCCGAAGGATGCTAAAATCGAAGAGCTGCAAAATCGTTTGTTGAGATTGCAGGCCGATTTTGAAAACTTCCGCCGTCGCACCAATATAGAAAAGGAACAGCTTTCCACCTTTGTAACAGCAAATGTGGTTGGCAAGTTCTTAAAGGTTTTAGATAATTTTGAGCGTGCCGAAGCAAGCGTCGAAAAGGGCGATAATGTGGATGCAGTTGTAGACGGTATGAAAAAAATCCGCCGTCAGTTCGAAGATGCCTTCAAGGATCTGAAGGTAGAAGAAATCGAAGCTCAAAATGCTAAATTTGACCCGAACATCCACGAAGCCGTAATGCGCGGTCATAATCCGGAGCTGGATGATGAAATCGTAGATATGGTTTTCGAAAAAGGCTATAAGCTGGGTGACAAGGTTATCCGTCACAGTAAGGTAAGAGTAAACACCAACGAATAAAGCTGGCGTGCTCTTCACAATAAATTTAAAAAATATATCACATCGATTCGGTAAAAATGCGGCAGCTGCCGCATCACCGAAGGATAGTAATCAGGAGGATAAAAATCATGGCTAAAGTAATTGGTATTGACTTAGGTACTACTAATAGTGTTGTTGCAGTTATGGAAGGCGGCGAACCTACCGTCATCACTAACCAGGAAGGCAGCCGCTTAACCCCGTCTGTTGTAGGCTTTGCTAAAAACGGCGAGCGTCTGGTTGGTCAGCTGGCAAAACGTCAGGCAGTTTCCAACCCTGACAGAACCATCAGCTCCATCAAACGTCACATGGGCGAAGGCTCTTACAGAGTAACTGTCGATGAAAAAAAATATTCCCCGGAAGAAATTTCCGCAATGATTCTGCAAAAACTGAAAGCTGATGCAGAGGCTTATCTGGGCGAAACCGTATCCCAGGCAGTTATCACTGTTCCGGCATACTTCAATGACAGCCAACGTCAGGCTACTAAAGACGCAGGCAAGATTGCAGGCCTTGAGGTTCTGCGTATCGTCAACGAGCCTACCGCTGCTTCTCTGGCATACGGCATTGATAAAACCGACGACCATACCATCATGGTATACGACCTCGGCGGCGGCACCTTCGATGTATCCATTCTGGATGTCGGCGACGGCGTATTCGAAGTAAAAGCAACCAACGGTGATACTCATCTGGGCGGCGATGACTTCGATAAGAAAATCATGGACTGGATGGTTGACGAATTCAAGAAAGCTGAAGGCATTGACCTTTCTACAGACCGTATGGCTATGCAACGTCTGCGTGAGGCTGCTGAAAAAGCTAAAATCGAATTGTCCGGCGTTATGAGCACCAACATCAACCTGCCGTTCATCACTGCAGGTGCTGACGGCCCGAAACATCTGGATATGGACCTGACCCGTGCTAAATTCGAAGCTATGACTGCAGATCTGGTTGAACGCACCATGGGCCCTGTTCGTCAGGCTATGAGCGATGCAGGTCTTTCCACAAGCGATATCAGCAAAGTAATCTTGGTCGGCGGTTCTTCCCGTATCCCGGCTGTACAGGCTGCTATCAAAGCATTCATGGGCAAAGAGCCTTACAAAGGAGTTAACCCGGATGAATGCGTTGCAGTAGGTGCTGCTATCCAGGCCGGCGTTCTCTCCGGTGAAGAAGGTACCGGCAACGTACTGCTGCTGGATGTAACTCCGTTGTCTCTGGGTATTGAAACCCTCGGCGGTGTATTCACCAAGATTATCGACCGTAACACCACCATCCCGACCTCTAAGAAACAGGTATTCTCTACCGCTGCAGATAACCAGCCTTCCGTTGATATCCATGTTCTGCAAGGCGAACGTGAAATGGCTGCAGACAACAAAACTCTGGGCCGCTTCGAGCTGTCCGGCATCCCGGCTGCACCGCGTGGAATTCCTAAAATCGAAGTTTCCTTCGACATCGATGCTAACGGTATCGTTAACGTAAGCGCTAAAGACCTTGGCACCGGTAAAGAACAAAAGATTACCATTACCTCCTCCGGCACCCTTGATAAGGACGAAGTAGACAGAATGGTTAAAGAAGCAGAAGCTAACGCTGAAGCTGATAAGAAACGTAAAGAAGGCGTAGAAGTTCGTAACCAGGCCGACAACATGTGCTATCAGGCTGAAAAGACCATGAAAGACATGGAAGGCAAAGGCAAAGACGAATTAATCGCTAAGGTTAAAGCCGCAGTTGACACCCTGAAAGAAACCATGAAAGGTGACGACCTCGACAAGATTAAAGCTGATACCGAAGCTCTGACCAAACCGCTGTACGAGCTGAGCGCTGAGCTTTACAAAGAAACTCAGGCACAAGAGGGTGCTGCAGGCGCACAAGGCGCTGCAGGTGCTCAGGGTGCTCAAGGTGCTAAAAAAGCCGATGACGATGTAGTAGATGCGGAAGTAGTTGACGACGATAAGAAATAATCCTGTCTATAAAGCACCGTCTGCGTTGTTAGGACTCCTCGACGTACTAAAAGTACGCCGTCGTCGTCCTGCCTAGCATCCGGCACTTTCTAGCCAGTCTTTTATGAAAGAGGATGGCATCATCTGCGTCGTTGAAACTCCTCGACGTACTAAAAGTACGCCGTTGTCGTTTCGCCTAGCATCTGATACCTTCTCACCAGCCTTCGGGTTAGGTGAAAGGTACCGTCTGCGTTGTTGCTGCAGACGTAAAAAAGTAATATA
>OGOV01003611.1_pt1 | contig 10069 bp, 8 predicted proteins | sample 1552711 | NCBI WGS metagenome assembly OGOV01 (sample SAMEA2580216, study PRJEB22360) | human gut metagenome | biome: human gut; feature: human-associated habitat; material: faeces | place: Denmark | collected 2008/2010 | reverse complement strand
TGCCGTCCTCATTCATCGGCATGCAGCCGTGGTACAGCAGATTTCCATTGTAGACGCGGTAGAGGCTTCCTTTTTTGAGCAGGAAATCGACGTGCGCCTGCAGTTTTTCGCTGTTTCGGAAGGCGAAGATCAGCTTATCGAGCACTTCTGCCTCTTTTTCTGTCAGCTCGTCCGGATGCGCCAGGTCGATCGTCGGAAAGCTCTTGTCGCGCAGAGCATATGTTTTCTCCCCAATCGTCACCGTTCCGTTCTGGTAATCGATCTTTTCCAGCAGACGGCGGTTTTCCATGCCATACTCCGGGTTCTCACGGATCAGACGGTTCTCAAGCTTTAACTGCATTACGGTGATGGCCTTGTGCATGCGGCGCTCCAGCATCTGCTGGGAATTTCCGCTGTCCTCGCCGCCTTTTGCGGCAAAACATTCGCACGGATCATCGCCGTACGTCTCGAGAGCAAAGGTGGCAAGCGGAAGCATATTGATGCCGTAGCCGTCCTCCAGCACATCGAGATTGCCGTAGTGGAGGCAGATGCGGATCGTGCTGGCCACGCACGCCGGCTGGCCGGTCGCAGCGCCCATCCAGAGCACATCGTGGTTGCCCCACTGGATATCCACATGGTGGTGGCGCATGAGCTGGTCCAGTATGATATCAGGCCGGGGGCCGCGGTCAAACAGGTCCCCCACGATGTGCAGCTTGTCCACAGCCAGCCGCTTGATGAGCTCACACAGCCGGACAATGAACCGGTCGGCGCGGCCATTTTCGATGATACTGCCCACGATCTGCCCGTAATAAAGGTCCTTGTCGTGGTCCTCAAAGTGGGCATGGAGCAGCTCATCCAGAATATACCCGCAGCTGGACGGCAGGCAGGAGCGCACATGCTCCCGGGTATGCTTGGAGGACACCAACCGGCAGATATCAATGAGCTGAAGCAGAGTCTCCGTGTACCAGTGGTCAAGCGCTTCTTCATCCGCGCACCCAGCTTTGAGCTGGGGCAGCTTCTCGTTGGGGTAATAGATGAGCGTTGCCAGCTCGGCACGGGTCTGTTCCGGCACACTGTCCCCCAGCACGATGTCCACCTTCTCCCGGATGACACCCGAAGCCGAGTTCAGGATGTGGACAAAGGCCTCGTTTTCACCGTGCAGGTCGCTCATAAAATGTTCGGTGCCCTTGGGCAGCTTGAGCAGGGCCTGGGTGCTGATGATCTCACTGGCAGCGGCCGCCTGCGAGGGGTAATCCCGTGCCAGCAGGGAGAGATATTTCAAATGATCCCGGATCTCCTCGTTTTCGGTGCGCATGACATCCTCCGTCTGATATGTAGTATTTTTGCATGATATATAATATTCTATCATAGTATACCACATTCCATGTCATAAATGGTATAATAAACAAGAGTAATTCTGTCAAATCTTTTGCAAAGGACTTGGATATTATGCCCAAAACCATTTCTGTTGCCGTGCCGGAAGCCTGCACTCTCTGCCCCCGGCAGTGCAAAGCCGACCGGGCCGCCGGGCAGACGGGCTTCTGCGGGGCGGGCCGCACCTTGAAAGCGGCCCGCGCGGCCCTGCACTTCTGGGAGGAGCCCTGCATCAGCGGCACCCGGGGCAGCGGCACGGTGTTCTTCTCCGGCTGCACCCTCAAGTGCTGCTTCTGCCAGAACTACCCCATCAGCGCCGAGGGGCTGGGCAGGGAGATCACGGTAGAGCGCCTGGCCGAGATCTTTCTGGACCTGCAGGCGCAGGGAGCCCACAACATCAACCTTGTCACGCCCGGGCAGTGGCGGCCCTGGATCATCGCCGCCCTCGACCTGGCCCGGGCCCAGGGGCTGCATCTGCCCATCGTCTGCAACACCGGCGGCTACGAGACCGTGGAGAGCGTGCACGCCTGGCGCGGTTTCATCGACATCTGGCTGGCCGACCTGAAATATGTTTCTCCTGCCCTTTCGGCAGAGCTTTCCGCCGCGCCGGACTACTTTGCGCAGGCCAGGCCCGCCATTGAAGCCATGATAGCTCAGGCCGGGCACCCTGTTTTTGACAGCGAGGGCATCCTGCAGCGGGGCGTGATCCTGCGCCACCTTGCCCTGCCCGGCCATGTGGACGACAGCTTTGCCGTGCTCGATCAGATGGCGGCTTGGAACAAGGCCGACCCCGGGTGCTTCCTGCCCAGCGTGATGAGCCAGTACACCCCCTTCTATCAGGCGGCAGACCACGGCATCGGGCGGCGCATCACCACCTACGAATACCGCCGGGTGGTCAACTACGCCATGGATCTGGGCCTCAGCTCTGGCTATATGCAGCAGAAGAGCAGTGCAAAGGAAGAGTATACGCCCAGCTTTGACCTGACGGGGGTGTGAACCCCACCGTCATCCCTGCGGGATGCCACCGCCCCTAGTAGGGGCGGCCTTGGCAAAACCATAAGGCTTTACGCAATGCCAAGGGCCCCACTATTAGGGGGGCTGTCACCGCAGGTGACTGAGGGGTTCTTTCGTCAAAACAACCAAAATTTCTTTTTCTTTTTCTCTCGGCCGAAACAGCATTTGCTTGCTATCCGGTGCGCTGTGCGGTATAATGGATACAACAATGTGTTCTCACATGAAATGGATCCCAGAAACGACTTTTTAGGAGGAGCGTTATGGAACACTACAATCCCATCCTCGGCAGCGAGCCCAACGGCCAGAAGTTTATCACCTGCGGCGAGATCATGCTCCGTCTGACCCCGCCGAACTACGAAAAGATCCGCATGGCATCCAGCTTTGAAGCCAGCTACGGCGGCAGCGAGGCCAACATTGCACTGGCCCTGGCCAACCTGGGTGTGGACAGCACCTTCTTCAGCGTAGTGCCCAACAACAGCCTGGGCAAGAGCGCGGTGCGCTGGCTGCGCTCCAACGATGTGCATTGCACCCCCATGATCCTGACCGAGCCCAACGAGACCCCCTCCAACCGGCTGGGTACTTATTATCTGGAGACCGGCTACGGCATCCGCGCTTCCAAGGTCATTTATGACCGCAAGCACAGTGCCATTACCGAGTATGACTTCTCCCAGGTCGATCTGGACGCTCTGCTGGACGGCTACGACTGGCTGCACCTGAGCGGCATTACCCCGGCACTGGGCCCCAACTGCCGCGGCCTCATCATCGATATGCTCAAGGTGGCCAAAAAGAAGGGCCTGACCGTCAGCTTTGACGGCAACTTCCGCTCTACCCTGTGGAGCTGGGAGGAAGCCCGCGATTTCTGCACCGAGTGCCTGCCTTACGTTGACGTTCTGCTGGGCATTGAGCCCTACCACCTGTGGAAGGACGACAACGATCACAGCAAGGGCGACTGGAAGGACGGCGTGCCCCTGCAGCCCAGCTATGAGCAGCAGGACGAGATCTTCCAGCATTTCATTGCCCGCTATCCCAACCTCAAGTGCATTGCCCGCCATGTGCGCTATGCCCACAGCGGCAGCGAGAACAGCCTCAAGGCCTTTATGTGGTACGACGGCCACACCTTTGAGAGCAAGCTCTACACCTTTAATATTCTGGACCGCGTGGGCGGCGGCGATGCCTTTGCCAGCGGCCTGATCTACGCCATGCTGCACAACTATAAGGCTATGGATATGGTCAACTTTGCCGTGGCAAGCAGCGCCATCAAGCACACCATCCACGGCGATGCCAACATCACCGACGATGTCAGCTCCATCCGCAACCTGATGAACATGAACTACGACATCAAGCGGTAAGCTTTCCGCTCTCAACCCGTTCCCGGATTTTCCCCGGGGACGGGTTCTTTTTTATTGCCCGCGATGCTGGAAAAACCTTTTCTTGTACATTCCTCCAAACTTTTTTGTGAGTTCCTACAATTCCATTGACAGAGAATTCCATGCATGGTATTCTTCAAATTGGCATTATTCCTTTTTTTGCCATTCACTCTATGTCGTTTTTCTGCGGCACTCATCCATGAAAGCGAGGAAATCCATGAAAAAACGGTTTGTCAGTCTATTAGTGGCACTCAGCATAACGTTAACATTCCTACCCATCGGAGCAGTAGCAGCGGCTCCGATTAAGATAGGCAACCTCAAATATACAGTTAACGCCGATGAAAATCGGTTACAGTTTCCGGTACATCAAGAAACCCTAAACAACTTACCATTGAGAGCTCAATTTCAGATGGTTATGGTAATTCATATACTGTAACCAAAATTGGAATGGGGGCTTTTAATAGCACGCTTGAGGAAGTTACATTGCCTCCTACGTTGGACGAAATTGAAGACAGTGCATTCTTTAAATGTTCCAGTCTAACTGAGATTACAATCCCTGAAGGTGTTACAAAAATTGGCACAAATGCTTTTTATGGTTGTTCTCAGTTAACAAGCATTACGATTCCGAGTACCATCAAAAATATGGATACGGCTTTTCCAAGCAATCCCAAGTTATCTCAAGTCACCTTAACAAATGGCATTTACAGAATCAGTAGTAGCGCTTTTAAGGATTGTACAGGGTTAACAGAAATAAAGATACCTACAAGTGTGTATGAAATCTGCTCAGACGCGTTTAATGGATGCACAGGTCTTACAAGCGTGACCCTTGAAAAGGGTATTAACATTATAAATAGAGACGCATTCAAAGATTGCACAAAACTAAATGATGTAAAATATAATGGACATAAAACAGATTGGGAAAACGTCAGAGTTAATATCGCAGGCAATGATACACTAACCAGCAGAGTTCAGTATCTGTGTGATATCAACTTTGATTTGGACGGTGGCACTATAAATGGTAGTGACACTATGGCCACGCAGACTGTTTACAGCAACGAGAAGCTAGGGACTGCAAAATGCTACCCGAATGACCAGACGTTTGAAATTCCCACCGACCCTGTAAGAGAAGGTTATACATTTCTTGGCTGGTATACACAGGCAGAAGGCGGCATAAAATATACATTTACAGAAGCCGTCAGCAGCAACATCACCTTGTATGCCCATTGGAACGCACATAGCCATACTGTAACACTGGAGAACGACGAAAACAAGAAAACGAACTCGTACGACTATGGTTCGTCCGTTTCCGTTCCTACACCCACAAAGAAAACCGGCTATAACTTTAATCATTGGGAAGTTACCGTTCCTGATGGAGAAACCGCCCCATCCTTGAACGGCCCAGATGAGAACGGCAATTATAGTTTCTCCATGCCGGACTATGATATAACCTTGACTGCAAAATGGACACAAAAAGATGTGATTGACCCGGATGTTGACCTCAAGTTTGACGCGGCAACCGGAGAAGTGACATCGAACAATGCTAAAGTCAATGCTGATGATATCATCAATAGGAAGTTTTATGATGATAAGGGAAATGAAGTTCCCGGTGAGAAATTGAATGACCGCGGGCTCCCTACGGAACCGGGCGATTATATCGTCAAAGTTGATGTCAAAGAGACCGAAAATACCGCTCCCGCGAATCAAATCACTGGCAATCAGATTAAGTGGAGTTACAATGTTCCCCAGAAAGAAGAAAAGGTCACCTACACTCTATCCCTTCTTGGCGGTATTGCAAAAGTAAACGGCAAGGATACTACTATCAATGACAATGGTAACATTACCATTGAAAAAGGTGCAACAGTGGAAGTAACCTTTGATAAGAGCATTCTTTCCGATGCTCAGACTTTTGACCAGTGGACAATTAAGCCTGCCAGCGTGCTGAACGCTGTTGATCCCAAGGCTGAAACCATTACCTTTACCATGCCGGGTGAAAATGTTATTATCGAAGCCATGACAAAGGATGCAAGCATTGAGGAAGAGCCCAACATTCTGGGCACTACCCTCATCATTGGTACTGCCGCCGCGGGTACCGCGGTGCTGGCCTACCAGACCTATCAGTTGGGTACTGAGTTCTATCTGATCTGCGCCCTGCCAACCGGTACAGCTATTCCAACAAACCGAGGTGAGCTGGCTGAACTGGTGTGGAACAATGCAGGAAAGCCTGAACCCGCCGCCGTGCTGAACGCCAATGCCACTGAGACTGACAAGGCCATTGCATGGGCCGTGGAGAACGACCTGCTCAAGGCCGCGAAGAACAACGGCGAAACCTATGAAGCAACTGATCCTGTAAGCCGCACAGAGGTTATCAAGGCATGGAATCAGGTGCAGGCGTTCAAAAAGTAATTCGTACCGTAACGAGAAGAACAAATAACACCGCAAACCCAATACTCTAATAGAGAACCCCCCTGCCGGTGATCTCCTGGCAGGGGGGTTCTCTATGCTTTAAGAATCAACTACTTTATTGCCGCTTCATCTTTTTTAAGAAAGGATCATGCGGTCGTTGGCGAACTCGCCGCCGGACGCGATCTGGAACTTGGCCAGCAGGTCGGAGACGTGCAGGTTCTTCTTCTCTTCCCCGGAGACATCATAGATGATGTGGCCCTCGTGCATCATGATCAGGCGGTTGCCATACTTGATGGCATCCTTCATGTTGTGGGTGATCATCATGGTGGTCAGGTGGTTCTCCTCCACGATCTTGGCCGAGAGGGTCAGCACCTTGAGCGCCGTCTTGGGGTCCAGAGCGGCGGTGTGCTCATCCAGCAGCAGGAGCTTGGGCTTGTTCATGGTAGCCATGAGCAGGGTCAGTGCCTGACGCTGACCGCCGGACAGCAGGCCCACGCGGGCGGTCAGGCGGTCCTCCAAGCCCAGGTCCAGGCTCTTGAGCAGTTCACGGTAGCGCTCCCGTTCGGCCTTGGTGATGCCGATCCTCAGGCCGCGGCGCTTACCGCGCCGGGCGGCCAGGGCAAGGTTCTCCTCGATCTGCATGGTGGCGGCGGTGCCGGTCATGGGGTCCTGGAACACGCGGCCGATGTAGGCGGCGCGCTGGTGCTCCCCCAGTTTGGTCACGTCGGTGCCGTCAATGATGATCTTGCCGCTGTCCACAGGCCACACACCAGCCACAGCGTTCAGCATGGTGGATTTGCCCGCGCCGTTGCCGCCGATGACGGTGACAAAATCACCTTCGTTCAATTTCAGGTTCAGACCGTTCAGGGCCGTTTTCTCGTTGACGGTACCGGCGTTGAAGGTCTTGGAAACATTCTGGATCTCAAGCATTTTTTGCATCCTCCTTCTGTGCCTTCTTTGCCGCGGGCTTTGCGAAGTACTTGCTCTTCCAATAGGGCACGGCCAGGAACACGGCCACCACGGAGGCGCTCAGCAGCTTGAGCAGGTTTGCGTCAAAGCCGAGGGTCAGCACCAGCTGGATGACGATGTAGTAGATGATGGCACCCAGCGAAACGGACACCAGCTTGAGGGCAAAGTTGTGGAAGATGCGGCTGAACAGGGCCTCGCCGATGATGACAGCGGCCAGACCGATGACGATGGCACCACGGCCCATGCTGACATCAGCAAAGCCCTGATATTGGCTCAGCAGTGCGCCGGACAGGGCCACCAGACCGTTTGAGACAGCCAGACCCAGCACCACATTGAAGCTGGTGTTGATGCCCTGGGCGCGGCTCATGGCGGGGTTGGAACCGGTGGCGCGGATGCCGCAGCCCAGCTCGGTGCCAAAGAACCAGTACAGCACACCGATGACCACGGCGCTAACCAGAATGACCATGATGATGGGGTTGTGCAGGGCAAGCTCCTTGACCCAGCGCAGGGAGATCAGCAGGTCGTACTTGTCCACGTTGATGGACTGGTTGGCCTTGCCCATGATCTTCAGGTTGATGGAGTAGAGGGCCAGCTGGGTCAGAATACCAGCCAGAATGGCCGGGATGCCCATAAAGGTGTGGAGCAGGCCGGTGACAAGGCCGGTGGCCAGACCGGCCAGCAGGGCGATGAAGAGCGCTGCCCAGACGTTCATGCCGGAGAGCAGGCACATAACGCAGACCGCGCCGCCGGTGCCAAAGGAACCGTCCACGGTCAGGTCAGCCACATCCAGGATGCGGTAGGTCAGGTACACACCAATGGCCATGATGCCCCAGATGAGGCCCTGCGCACAGGCACCGGGCAAGGCACCGGGCAGGTTGGCAAGTCTTGCAAGAATATCCAAAACGTTTTCCTCCTGTAACTACACTTTTTTCTGATACGGGAAAGCGGAGAAGAGCAGAAATTCACTCTTCTCCGCTGATTTTATTGTAAAGTCTCTTCGTTACTGCAGCGTGAACTCTGCGCCCCTATCAGGGGAGCTTTCTGCAAAACAGACTGAGCGCCTGTTACTCCTCAATGGCCTCGTAACCCTCGGGAACGGTCATGCCCAGGTCATCGCAGATGGTCTTGTTGTACTTCTTGGTCACGTTGGTGTACTCAACGGGCATGGTGGAGATATCGGCCTCACCGGTCAGGACCTTGGCAGCCATCTCACCGGTGGTGTAGCCCAGATCGTAGTAGCTGATGGACAGGGTCGCCACGCCGCAGCCGGAGCAGATGCCCTCCTCACCGGCGAACACGGGCTTCTTGGCCGGGCGGCAGATGCCGTCGATGATGCCGGTGTTGGCAGCGCAGGTGTTGTCGGTGGGGACATACACTGCGTCGTTCTCGTCGGCAGCCTTCTGGCAGACAGAAGCCAGATCGTTGGAATCAGAGAAAGCGTACTGGGTGGCGGTAACGCCCTTGGCCTCAAGGTACTTCTGGACCTCGTCTACCTGATACTGGCTGTTTGCCTCGGCAGAGCAGTACAGCAGGCCAACCTTCTTGGCCTCCGGCATCCACTCCACGATCATATCCGCCTGCTGATCCAGCGGAGCCAGATCAGAGGTGCCGGAGACATTGCCGCCCACGGTGCCATCGAAATCGGTCAGGCCCAGAGCAACACCGTACTCGGTGACGGAGGTGCCCAGAATGGGGATCTCACTGGTCGCCGATGCGGCAGCCTGAAGGGCGGGGGTGGCGTTGGCCATGATCAGGTCCACGCCCTCGGAAACAAAGCCGTTGACGATCGTGCCGCAGTTGTTGGCCTCGCCGGAGGCGTTCTTGTTTTCAAACTCCACCTGGCCGGGGAGGGCTTCATTCAGAGCGTCGATAAAACCCTGGGTTGCAGCGTCTAGCGCAGGGTGCTGCACCAGCTGGCAGATGCCGACCTTATAGGTGGCGCCCTCGGCGGAGGAATTGTCAGAGCTGGCAGAGGAATTGTCAGAGCCGGTGGAGGGTGTCTCCGTCTTGGAGCCGCCGCAGGAGGCAAGGGACAGCGTCATGGCCGCAGCCAGAACAAGAGCGAGCAATTTCTTTTTCATAGTGATCTTCTCCTTTTGTCCGTATCCGGACGAATTCATAAAGTTGGATGCCTTCCAAAAAACAAGGGGGACTCTGTCCGTGGAACAGAGCCCCCTCGCGTTTAACGAGTGCAAGCCTTATGCCCGGCAGAATGCCTGTTCCGTTTCTGCATTATGAAAGAAGCCCGCAAAATAGCGTGCGTAGCGGTAAATATAGGTAAACATTCCGAAACGCATTGTGAACTCCTTTCTGCCGCACTGAGCTTTGTGATGTTATTACCATACAGCTTTAAACGATTAAAGTCAACTGTGATTTTCTACAAAATGCGGTGAGATTAAATCCGAACTGACGAGCCGCTTTGACAATTTTGTGAAATTCTGCTACACTGCTCATCACAGAGGGCCGGTTACACCTGATATGCTGCGGCTCTCAGAAAAAGAGGATCTGTTATGAACCATTTCAAAAAAATCGCCGGTGTACTGGAGGCCCACGGCCTGGACGCCGTGCTACTGACCTGCGAGGCCAACCGCTTCTACGCTTCCGGTTTTCACTCCTCCGGGACGGACGGTGTGGCCATCGTCACTCGAAACCGCAGCTATTATTTCACCGACAGCCGGTATACGGAAGCTGCTGCGCGCTATGTACAGGGTGCGGAGATCCGGCAAACGGACCGGGAACATCCCTACTCCGCCCTCATCAACGAGGTCATCGAGAAGGAACACATCACCCGCATGGGGTATGAGGATGAATATATGACGGCGGCGGATTTTCACCGCTTTTCGGAGAAGCTCCACTGCGAGCTGGTCCCCGCCACGGAGCTTTTGTGGACGCTGCGGGCCGTCAAGGATCAGGCGTCAAGCCCCTGCGGTTCGACTATTTCAATCCGATGATGATGGCGTGGG
>OGOV01003608.1_pt1 | contig 10080 bp, 10 predicted proteins | sample 1552711 | NCBI WGS metagenome assembly OGOV01 (sample SAMEA2580216, study PRJEB22360) | human gut metagenome | biome: human gut; feature: human-associated habitat; material: faeces | place: Denmark | collected 2008/2010 | reverse complement strand
GGAATGCTGTTTAGTTACAATATCCCGCAGAAATGTGCTTTTTAAGGAACGACTATATATGTTTTGTAGACTCAGATGACTGGCTTGAAAAAGACACCATTAAAAGGATGTATGATAAAGCCATTGAAACAGATGCAGACTATGTAGAAATTGGAATGCAAAGAGTGTTGGACCGGCATAAAATAATTAAAAAGAAAGCCCATTCAACAATCAGGGGATTAATAACACAACCCCAATTATTTGATTCATATTATATATCCTTCTTTGGAGTAAATATATTATCTGTCAATATCTGGGGAAAATTATACAAAAGCAACATTCTTAAAAATCCCCCTCAACCAATCGGATTAGCTATGGGAGAAGACTTATATTTCAATTTAGAACTATTCCCTCACCTACAAAAAATTTATATCGATGATTATATAGGATATAATTACCGTTTTGGAGGAATGACTACACGATACAATAAAAATCTCCTACCAAACTTAAAAGTATTATATAGTATAAAAAAAAGGAAGATAAAAGAATATAAATATGATGAATTAGACAACTTAAAAAAAGTTCTTATGTCAAAGAAGTCAGGAAGTACAACTAATAACTTACAGGCCAATGAAATAGCAGGTTACAATGCTCTAAATGATATAGTTGGTATAGGTGAGTTAAGAGGAACACGATATACATATACATATGACAAATATGGAAGAATAGTAGAAATAGCATGTGGAGAAAATAATAAAACGTTAGAAAAATATGGCTATAAAGAAAGAAGTAATACATATATAGATTCAATAATATATGAACATGAATTAGGAAACAATACTGGGAAGAAAACGAAATATTATTACGATGACGAAGATAGAGTAATAAAAATAACCAAACAAGCAGAAGATGAAGAAGAAATAATAAATTATCAATATGACGAAATGGGGAATGTTTCACAAGCACAAGAAGTAAAAAATGGCACGGAACATTATTACAGTTATAATGAAGATAAACTGATAAGATACATAAATTCAAACGATGAACAAATAGAATATGAATATGACAAGTTAAATAATGTACAAAGTATAAATTATAGAGATAATCAATATCAAAGAACATATGATTACTTTTATGATTATGAAACAACAAATAAAACCATAACTAGTTATTTTAATAAATTAAATGAAAAATACCAAAATGAAATAGTGTTAGCGGGAAAGACTGGAAATGGAATGTATGGTCTTTATCAAAAAGAAAACACTGCTAAAATAAATAGCGAAAAAAATTATGATACATATGTATTCAAAGATAAATATGATAGTATAAGTTATGATTTGGATACAGCAAATGTTAATAGGGCAAATAACTATTTTAAGAGCGAGTTTATAAGTGATAAAACGATATTATTATGGATATTACCAACAAGTCAAACAATAGTTGGGCAAGAAAATATCATAATATTTGGGAAAAATATAGTAGATTCTCAGGGAAGTTTAACAAATAAATCAATAGCAAACTTGTATGTAACAGAAGATGGTAAACTTGCATATCGAACATCAGGAAGTACTACATTAAAAGGCGAAACAACTAGTATGATAAAGCCAAATGAATGGAATTTAATAGGTATTAGTATAAATAGAAAGAATCAAAACAAAAAATCACATTGCAAAATAATGTTAAATGAAGAAATAACAAGTAGTTTTGAAATAGATGAAAAAGTTGAAGATATAAAATATCTAACAATTGCAAATAAACTAGAAACAAATACCACCATTCAAACAACTTCAAATCAAAATCCAAATGACAATTTATTAAAAATACCATTTGAATTAAGCATGATAATAATAGGAATAGACCAATATACTCAAAGTGATATCAAACAAATATATAGAGAAGGAAAAGAAGTATTAACAGCTAACATATCAACTCAAGGTTATGGAATGAGTTATGAACAAAAAGATAAGATAAAAGAAGGCTATGAATTAATATCATTAAACGGAAATGCAGTATCAACTAATGGTAGAGTACCAACTATCAATAAGACAGTAGAACTAACAAGCAATGATAAAGATGGAATGTTTATAACTGATACAATATTAAGAAGAATGGTATATTATAATAATATAACAAAAACAAATCAAAATGCACTATCAGTTTTAGCATATGTGTTAGGATTAAAAGAAAATGGAACAGTTTCATTAAGATTTAAATATGATGAAAAATTAGCAAGAAATAATAATACCATAATAACATTCAAAAAAGAACAAACAGAAATTTTATCATTTTATTTTAGCGAATCAAAGAACTTAAAAGTATCAATAAATGGTAAGGAAGTTGCATCAAACATAATAATAAGTGAAGACTGGAATAGTTTAACATTTACATATAAAAATAATATGTTATTGTATTACATAAATGGAGTAAGAAAAAAAGCAATGACATTAACAAAAATAGATCTTACATCCTCTACAACATACATAGGAAATATTAACGAGTATGGTGAAAAAACGTATAGTGGAAGATTTGAAAAATTGATATTTAACAACGAATATTCAAGCGATATAGAATGTCAAAGACTGAATAAAATTGATACAATAAACATTTACTATGGACAAAACCAATTAGGGCAAGTAGTAAGAAAAGAAATAGATACAGGTAAAAATAAAATACAAATAAATTACGAATATGATAAAACAAGAATAAGTAAAGAAAAGCATAAAGATGAAGATATAGCATACACGTATAATGAAGTTGGCAAAATATCAAGAAGACAAGTAATTAAAGCAAATGAAGTAATAGAAGATGTGTCATATGAATATAACGAACTAGGAATGCTAATAAAAGAACAAAATAATTTAACAGACCAAATAAAAGAATATGAATATGATGGAAATGGTGATAGAACTGCTTATTGCGAAAAAAAGGGCGAAATAGTAGAAAAAGAATATGATTATTCATATAATGATGATGACGAATTTGATGCATTGACAAGAATAAAGGATATCAAAAATAACAAAACATATTATATAACATACGCTGCTAATAAATGTGGTCAACCAATAAAAATGTGGCTAAAAGGAAAAGAACAAAATCTATTATGGGAAGATAAGAACCTAATCCAAATAGGAGAACATATTAAATATAGCTATAATACCAAAGGAATAAGAACAAAGAAAGAAACTGAAGAAGGAACTACAGAATATAGCCTAATAGGTAGTAAAATAATGAAGATGGAAAAAGTAACATCGAGTGGAAAAATAACGATGTACTTTACATACGACCAAAGAGATGAACTACAAAGTGTAACAGAATCCAATAAAGAATACTATTATATAAAAGATATAACTGGAAATATAATAAAGATTAAAGATGAAGAAGGCAACAGCATAGTAGAATATAAATACGATGCATATGGCAAAGTAGAAAAAACAATAATAGAAAATAATAATGTATCAAAATATAATCCATTTATATATAAAGGATATTATTATGATGAAGAAACAGAATTATATTATTGTAATACAAGATATTATAGTCCAGAAATAGGAAGATGGATATCAATAGATGATGTAGATTATTTGGACCCTGAAAGTGTAAGTGGACTAAATCTATATTGTTATTGCATGAATGATCCAGTGAATTACAAACAAAGACCCGTTTCTTCTAGTGGTTCAATTACTGTTTCATCTATTTCTGTAGGTGGTTTTACAGGAGGTAGAATAAGTGCTAATGCAGTTAAACAGATTGCTAAAACATTGTCATCAAAATCCAGCGGTTTTAATTTGTTTGGATATGAATTAAGAACATCTGCCGGATGGAATACGTCTCCAGATATCGCTACAAGTTTTTTTGGAAGAATTGGATTTTCTTCTTATATTACGCATACACAAGGACAATCAGGAGTGCTATATGCTTTTGCAGGAAGCACATCTGATGTAATGAACTGGTTTGGAACAACATATTATGCTGGTGTAGGAATAAATTTATTTGATATTCTAGGTGTAGAAGCATATGTAGAAACTGTAGGAATTGGTGCTCAAGTTAGTATTGGAAATTTTAGTGTTGGTGCAAACATTAATTTAATTGGCGGAACTTCTATTACATTTGGTTGGGATACTGATTTAGGAAATGGTATGACTAGAACAGCTGGGTTTACTATAGGTGTAAATACTGGCTGTCTAGTTGCAGTAATTTGCTGGATTTATAAGTTTGTTACAACAGGGGATCCAAGCCCAGTGCCAGGATTACAACCTGCATAGAAAGGAAAAAAACATGAAAAAAGAAAAAGTTTTAGGTAATATATTATTTTGGATGACATTAATTTCTCCAATGATTTCGTTTTCATTGGCAAGTATGATTGGTGAAGCAGAAATATTTGGCGTTGCAGGAATAATAAGGTACTCATGGTTAATGATATTATTTATTCCGGTTGGAATTTTATCAATTTTAATAGGATTACAACTTAAAAAAAACAAACAAAAATATAAAAAGAATTTAATTGTTGCATTTATTTCTTTGCCATTGTTAATAATTTTTGGCTCATATAGATTTATTGATTCAAACATTTCATATAATACTGATAATATAATTACTATCGAAAATAAAATGAACATTGAGCTCCCAAGGGAAATAAAAATTGCAACAAGTAAAAGGGATTCATATGACATTAGTTATGTTAAAATCACTGATGACAAAAGTAAAGAAAAATTTGAACAAGAAATCAAAAATAGTCAATTATGGGAAGATGAACTAGATTTTTATATTAAATCTGTACTACCATATGAAATTCAAATTCAGTCAGATAATTTTGAATATTTTATATTCTATAATGTTACGACTGGTCAATATAATGATAGTAATTTTGCAAAGGGAAATTATAAAGTTATGTTTATTGCATATGATTGTGATTTGCAAAAATTAGTTATTCTAGACAATTATGAAATTAAATCGAATTCAAAATCAAAGGTATAACAATGTGAATAAAAAACGTGGTTTTACAATAACCATTATTAATGTAAATACTAAATTAATCAAAAAAAGAAATTGATATTCTAATAAAAATGCTATAACTATTTTATTTATATTGATAGTGCTTAAATAATCAGATTTCTTATTGTAATCTTAGTGAGCAGTATGGTTAATTAGTGTAGCAGCAATAGTTGGAGAAATTATATATTGTTTTTCGCAATATTGGTTTTTAAACTATTTTTACTAATAGGATTTTTTGTTAGTTTAAATTATGAACATAATTTTGGATGGGTACTATTAATAATATCTTTATTCATATAATGATGACGAATTTGATGCATTGACAAGAATAAAGGATATTAAAAACAACAAAACATATTATATAACATACGCTGCTAATAAATGTGGTCAACCAATAAAAATGTGGCTAAAAGGAAAAGAACAAAATCTATTATGGGAAGATAAGAACCTAATCCAAATAGGAGAACATATTAAATATAGCTATAATACCAAAGGAATAAGAACAAAGAAAGAAACTGAAGAAGGAACTACAGAATATAGCCTAATAGGTAGTAAAATAATGAAGATGGAAAAAGTAACATCGAGTGGAAAAATAACGATGTACTTTACATACGACCAAAGAGATGAACTACAAAGTGTAACAGAATCCAATAAAGAATACTATTATATAAAAGATATAACTGGAAATATAATAAAGATTAAAGATGAAGAAGGCAACAGCATAGTAGAATATAAATACGATGCATATGGCAAAGTAGAAAAAACAATAATAGAAAATAATAATGTATCAAAATATAATCCATTTATATATAAAGGATATTATTATGATGAAGAAACAGAATTATATTATTGTAATACAAGATATTATAGTCCTGAACTCGGACGTTTTCTACAAGTATCCGATGTAAGTGAATTAAATCCACATTCTATCAATGGATTAAATCTATATGCATATGCAAATAATAATCCAATATCTTATTCTTACAACAATGTAAGTAAAAAAATTGTCCCAACATTAAGTAGTTCTGCTATGTCAACCAATATGAATGTTGTTTTAATTCCGAGTACTATAGGTGGTTCGCTAATAAAACATCAACTAACCCATTGAGTTTCTCTGTTGGATTATTAACTCCAGAAAAATATGAAATGCCTTCTTGGATGTCGGTTTATGCTTTTTATGCTAAAGGAACATTAGGTTGGGGATATACATTTGGAGATGGTTATTCACTAGCTTCGTTTAGTACAGGAGTATTAGACGCAACTTTTCATACACCAAAATGGTTTAGTTCACTTCCAAATGATCATTTGGCTAATCCAAATATTTATTTAGGATTTGGAACTTGGAATGTAAATGCATCTGTAGGTGCTGGTATTTCTGGTACTGCTGAGATAATTTCTGGAACAGTTGGACTTCAGTTTGGAGATGCTATAAGCATTGATGTTAAAGGATATGTCGGAATTGGATTTACAATTGATTTTACTAATGGTATTAAATTTGGCATAGGTTTGGGCTTAGGATATGAAATATCTTTAAATATCGACTGGTATGAGTTATTTCATTAATCGGAGGAAAAATAAATGAATAAAAAAATTAATTATTTAGCTATTATACCTATTTTTGGAACTATAATTTTATTATTTTGGTTATTTATAAAGATGGCAAAACAAGAAATTAATAAGAAAAAGTTTCATGCATATTTTATTAGTAGCGCATTATTTGGCTTCTTATCCATTTTGATAACAATCTTGTTTTTAAATTTTATAAATTCATTAGTAGATATATCTAATTTTATAAATAGTTATGGAATATTAGTTGCATTTATTGTAGGTGGTTATTTAATGAATCTATTTACATTTACTCTAATTAATAAAAAATGGAATGATTTAGAAAAATTTTAATTGTAATTGGACTTAGACAAAATATAAAATAGAGGCGATCTTACTTAATAGGGCTCTGTAAAAAAATTCTACTGAGGGATAGAAAAAAGTTTATTGATAAATTATATTTATAAGAGCCTGTAAAAAATTCTACTGATAAAAACCCCTATCCACTTCAAAGTAGGTAGGGGTTTTGTCAAACAATGTAAATCTTACTTTTTAGTTATTATAATTTTATAATTTAGCATATTACTGCCGACTTAATTTATAACATAAATTACATTTTTATAACTGTCAAAAAGTCTACTGATATCAGTAAATTTATTTATATTACTACAGTATTTTAGAAAGTTGTTTTTACATTTTTGCAAATTATGCTAAAATCTCATAGAAATTATTGCAATAAAGAAAGATATATGTTAGAATGTAAATGTATGGAGCAAATCTAAAGTCATACTAGTAATAAAAATGTAGATTAAGATGCAAATTATTTGGAGATTAAAAGTACTAATGAATTGAACGTATATGCGTGCAGTATAAATATTTCAATTAGTAACTATGTTTCAATAGGACGTTTTCACTACCTAACTGGGTTATTGATGTGTTAGAGCAACAGGTGCCTGGTATGGTATGGAATTGTTAAAAGTAGATTAAAGAAAGTGTTTCTATATATCTACATTCAAATCATTATATTCATATATTAAGGAGAGGATAAGAATGATTAAAAATTATTGGGCATTATTTTACTTAACTTTAATTGGAATGATTATATTTGTTTCATTATTTATTTTAGGGTTTGTATTTTCAAAAAAAATATTTTTAGATAAGAAATATGGAGCCATTCTATTGATTATTTGTTCATGTATTTCATTTGCTTTAAGCACATTGTGCGCTAGTAAATTTACATTATGTTGCAAGGATTATAATTATGTATCTAACAATACATATATAGAAGAAAAAGCAAAGGTTGTTAATTTTACTGTTTCTTGTTTTGATTATGATGGAAGTGGTAGACAAGAAAATAATAAACCAAAATTTTATTTAATTGAAAAAAATGAGTATATAGTTTTAAATGTAAAAGATGTCGAATTAGGAGAAACATATGTCATTAGATTTTATCCTAATACCAAAATATGTGATGTAATTGAAAAAATTAGTTAATGTTCCCTTTAATGGGGCAAACATTACTAGATAAAAAACTTCTTCAAAAGTTATTTTTACATTTTGACAAATTATGCTAAAATCTTACAAAAATCATTGCAATAAAGAAATATGTATATTAGAATGTAAAAATATGGGGTAAAGTTAAAATCATACTAGTAATAAAAAAGTTGGTTTCCTCATTAAAATATAGAACTAACTTTTTTAATCATCCATATATTTCAGATGTAATCTCTGAAATGCAAGATGGATTTGATTGGTCTGATTTTAATGCATTTGAAGATAATTGGCTCAAATATGCTGGTGCCACTTTAGATGGAGCTATAGTTGGTTTAGGAGCAGGACTAGGAACTACCATTTTGCAAGTGGTTTTGGCAATTTGAAAATTGGTAAACATGGTATAACTACCGTACATGAAAAAATGTATAAAAAATTAGGCTTTGAGGCATTGAAAAAAGGATTGTCATATGGTTATGATATAATTGTAGGATTTATATTTTAGGAGGAAAATATGGGAATAGGAATTTTATTAATCACTTTGACAATAATCAATATCTTTCTATTAATTTTAGGTATAGTCTTAATATTTACATATTTTTATTATTATTCAATTGCAATTTTCTTTGTAAATATTATGTTATATTTAGTTATTTCTATAATTTTCTTTAAACATACAAATAAATAATAAAATTCTACAATTAGAAAAAGAAAAACACATTTTAAAATCTTTTAATTTAACAAAATGTATTGATAGAGAAAATGGTGTTAATGTCATTGAATTTAATTTTAATAATAATAAGTGGATTAGCAAGAAAGACAAGAATTTAGAATTTATTTTAGAAAATTATTTGTTTAAAAAATCATTTGTTATAGCTAGAATCATAAGGGAATTAAGATATCCAATAGTTAGTAATCGACTTATTTTGTCAAAACTATTAAGTTTAAAACTTAAAATTAATAATCTAGATAACCTTGTTGTGAGGTTCGTTAATAAAAATAAAATCAAAGAGTATGTTCTTGTACGGGAATATATTTCAAGAAACACAATACTTTCGCGAGCTATTAGTAAATCAAGATATTATGATCTTTATTTGAGCAATAGATCTTATAGTGAATATATGAAAAAAATAGAAAAAATAAACGAAAATATATATTTAAATTAATAAAATTTTAAACATCTCATTGGCTAGATGCATTAACCGTATCAGATATGGCGGAAATATTTATTGATCCTAAAGAAAACATCTACTTTATGGGTGCGGAGGCAAAAGCTACAGCATTGAGCGGAAGAGTTGGTGGACAATTTGATATATTTGGTCTTCAAATAGAAACTGGATTATCTGGAGAACTTGGTTCTATTGGCGGAAGATTAGGTATTGGTTTGAGGCCTACCAATGATGAAAAAATGGAATTTTATTTTGGCTCTAGATTTGCGTTGGCGTAAGATGGAATTTCTATATTAGAATCCGATTTGATGGATTATTTTAATAGGGAGGATTGAGTTATGAATAAATATTGGTACAATTATGGTAACACCTTTAAAGTTAAGTTTAGAGAACATTTTTGTTATAAATGTGGCGAAAAATTAATGATTGTTAAACATCGAAAAATTGTAGATCAAAAATCAGAAGAAGCAAAATATTATGACTTTGATGCTGGTGGAGATGGAGCGATAATGATTGGATCATGCGAATTTATGCATAAAGTATTTTTCTGCCCTAAGTGTTCTCAAAATATTGAGTTCATAACTCAAATTAATCAAGAAGATATTGAGATAATCATTAAAAAAGTTATAAGTTATTTTAAAAAAAGAAATAGAGAAATATTTATATCAAAGAGTTATGAAACAAAACTAGGCAGATTTATAGAGAACAATTTTAATTTTAATGATGATATTATTCTATGTTTACATATATCTGAAAAAACAAAGAGTCTAAAATATATAAAATTCCAATACTAAGAAGAAAGTTTTGGGAACGTCCATATTATTTTGATATATCAAAAAAGAAATTAATTAATTTTATTGAGAAAGTAGAGCATAGTGAGGAATGCTAGAAATAGATTATTTCC
>OGOV01003590.1_pt1 | contig 10121 bp, 6 predicted proteins | sample 1552711 | NCBI WGS metagenome assembly OGOV01 (sample SAMEA2580216, study PRJEB22360) | human gut metagenome | biome: human gut; feature: human-associated habitat; material: faeces | place: Denmark | collected 2008/2010 | reverse complement strand
ACCTGTGTGCTGATCCATGATAAAGAAGGATGCCTGAGGCTGCAGGATCAGGTTCTGACGTTCTGCGATCACATCATCCCCGTCTTTTAAAAGCCATTCTTTGTACCGGTCAATATCTGCCTGGACTTCTTCTTTGCTGTTGTAAAGTCCTTCGAAAGAAGTGTCTCCTAAAGTGTTCTTACGGTAGGCACGTAAATTTTCTTCTGAATAATGCTGGGTAGTGCCATCTGCATGGTTGACAGAAAGACGGTATTCCACAGAGTATTTAGCGACTGTATAATTGCCTGGATCATTGACTTCTTCATCTACGATTGCCTGGATCTTCGGATCCTGGGTGGTGTAGATCTTAAGTCCGCCGGAATATACCAGATTGCTTGCCTGGCTTTCGGTGTAGCCTAATTTCTTCATTAAGGCTTCTGTCACCTGTTCGATCAGTTCGTCTGTAAAATAGCTGTAGTGGGAGTTGGTCTCCTTGGTAGCGGTATTTACATTCTGGATCCGGTCATATACATCATCAGAAAGAGCATTTTCCATATCCTGTTTGGAGATATAATTCTGGTCTACCATGTTCTGAAGGACGATCTGACGTCTTGTATTGTTGTTTTCAGGATTGGTAATGGGATTATATCGGGAAGGATTGGAAGTGATAGATGCAAGGACGGTACACTCTGCAAGAGTAAGGTCAGAAACTTCTTTATTAAAATACCGCCGTGCGGCAACCTTAACTCCCAGGGTATTGCTGCCCAGGTTAATGGTGTTCAGATAGTTGGTGATAATAGTTTTTTTTGTTTCTTCTTTGTTTAAACCGGAATTTTTTTCCAGCTGGACTGCCAGGTACTGTTCCTGGAGCTTTCGCTCAATACGGGCGCCCCAGCTTGTCTCCATACCGCCGGAAAAAATATTATTTTTGATCAGCTGCTGGGTAATGGTACTGCCGCCTTCTACAAAGCGTCCGGCCTTTACATCATTGACCATGGCTCTTGTAATGGCAATGGGATCAATACCAATATGTCCGTAAAATCGGTGATCTTCCACAGAGAGGACTGCATCCGTATACGTTTCCGGAAGATCAGAAAATACAGTATAGCTTTCCTTGGACCGTATCTCGCTTACCTTATCTTTCAGGCTGACCTGGGCAATGGCATCCTTATACATATCATAACCACGGATACCGGTAGTCACTGCAAAATACATAGCCACTGCACAGAGCACAGCTGTTACTCCTTTAAGCCAGTTAAACGCTGCACACTTCTTTTTCCCGGTGTTTCCTGCTGTATTGTATTTTCCATTGTCTTTTGTCCTCATCTGCTCACCTTCTCTCCCGTGCTATATACTCAGGCCCACGCAATTATGCAAGCGGGTTTCTCTCCTATGCTCAGACCCACGCGCTTATGCGCTCTACTGCCTGCTATCGCAGGCGGGGTCTTCGTTAACCGCTCGTGAAAAACAAATGTCTGCTTCGCAGCCGCTTGTTTTTCTCTTCACTGGTTATAGTATAGCACATCAGTATAAGCAAGTCTTTGAGGCTCCCTTAAAGAACTCTGACTAAAATCTGACTATTTCTAACGTTTTTCTAAAGAAGTATGGAAATAATTTGAAAACTGCATCTGGGCATCGGAAAGGGCCTCTTTTGGGGTCACAATTCCGGTATAAGCATTCTTAACTGCCAGTCCCAGGATGCTCAAAAACTTACGCTCATCAAAGGGTACAGAAAGCTCCGCCGGAAGCCGGTTCCCTTTTGCAATGGGGAAGCAGTGTCTGGTAAGCTTCAGCCATGGATAGTTATGTAAAACCTCATAATTATCATAGGTCCTGCGGCATGGGGATGTACTTCCCAGTAAAGCCGACGCTGAACAAAGCGGCTCACTGCACATCCATTTAATAAAAGAAAGGGCATCCTTCGGCCGCTTACAATATTTAGAAACACCTAAACTGCCGCCGCCAAGCACCGGGTTATTTCCCGGCATCATAGAGTACCCTACATTTCCTACTACATGGGAACTGTGAGCCGACAGGTCACTGGCATAGTTGCTGTACAAAATGGACATGGCAAAATTTCCTTCTGCAAACCGCCTTGCAGTCTGGGTCCACCAGCCACAGTACTCCGGCGATGTACAACGCCGCAGCTGTACTAACTCCGCAAGAGCCTGCTGGCACTGCGGGGAGTCTAAATGGATCTGTCCGTCCGCACCGTACAGGTTTTCCTGAATGGCAAATAATCTTGCCAGAAACTCAGAACCGGCCACACCGGTAGAGCCCAGTGTAATCGTCGATCCATAAGGAACCGGTGATGAGGGTGTCAGATCTCTTGTGAAAAATGCAGCGATCCTGTTATATTCCTCAAATGTCTTCGGCGGCTGCAGTTCTTCATGGAACTGCTCAAAATAGGTCCGCTTGCAGATAGGGCTTTCAAACAGGTCCTTCCTATAATAAAGGATCTGCACGCTGGGCGTAACCGGCAGCGCATAGATCTGACCATGTACCCGGCAGTAATGCTCCGGAACTCCTTCCACGTACTGTCCCAGGCTGTTTTCAATATTTTCATCGATCTCTGACAATGGCCGGAGAAGCTTCTGGGCAAACCAGGAAAGCCAGGTCACATCCAGTCGCAGGATATCAAAACGGGAGGTTTCATCTAACGAGTTAAATGCCTCATAGATTTCATCATAAGAGAGAATGCACACATTTACATCAATTCCCGTTTTCTGGGTAAACAGTCTGGAAAACGTTTTCATAATATAAGCTTCCGGGCTGTCCAGAGTTACAATATTTAATGGCTGGGTACTTTCCGGCTTTCGGATATTCACGAACCAGTTCTGAAATCCGTCTCCCGGGATCATCCAATTGGCATGTCCCTCTGTCCCGACATTATCCGGTATTTTTTCTGATGCCGTATTTTCTTCCGTTGCACTTTCCTGTGCTGTGCTTTCTTCCGCACCGGACTCCTCTGCCTTTCTGATCAGCATCTTTGCCGCCCTTTTTCCTAGCTGGCGGTAATTCATTTCATATTTAATAAAGTCATTTTCCGGAATGGTAAACAGCGGCGCCACCGTATAGATATCCGGTGAGCCCTCTTCTTTTCCATAAAAAGTGGTACACATATCCTTGGCACTTTCTGCAAATCCATAATTGGATATAAAGAATGCCTGGGGCAGTGTTCCGTTAAATATCTGCATGATATTCTGGTATTTTCTAAATGAGTCTGTCCAGATCTGGATCACCTGGCAGGTAGAACCTTCCATCATGGTCAGAAAGCCCCTGCAAAAATCCTTTTCACTGGAATAATCCGGATTTCCTGTAAGCAGGCAGATGCTGCGATACCCCGCCTGCAGTGCTTTCTCTGCCATAGCCTGTCCCGCTTTTTCATAATCAAACCCAATAAAATCAGAAGGGAAACCTGTTTTCCGGTCTACAAAAAGTACCGGAATATCCGAGCCATTATTCTGGGCCGGTTCCATTTCCCCAAAGATCCCATTATTTTTATAGATCGCCGCCTCGCTGGCAGTTCCCGCTACTGCGGAAATGCAGGCGATCCCCTTTACCTGCTTCACTTTTGCCTCTGAAAATGCAGTCGCTTCACTTTCCGGTGAATTTTCATTGGTCAGATGGCGGGATACAAGATAACCATGTTCCTGGGCATAGTCTTTAAAACTGAAATAAAAATCTTCATACTGCCTTGCCCGGGAATCCGGCATGATCAGAGCCAAGCAGTCATTGGTTCCCTTGCGCAGCAAAGCTGCTCTTTCATTTGGAACATAGCCCAACTGCCTTGCAGCTTCCATTACCCGGCGTATTTTGTCACTGCTTACGTTCCCTTTACCATTTAATACATTGGAAACCGTTCCCTGGGCCACGCCGGCCTTCTTTGCAATATCTTTAATGGTTGCCATATGTGTTCCTCCTGATATACGGTGCTGGTGTGGTCTGCATTTTACTGTCAGGTCCACTCTATGACCGGACCTTCGTTGCTGCTCTCACTTGTATTAACTATAACATATATCTTAAAAAATCACAATTCTGCCCCAGAAATTGAACCTTGTTCAATCGTATTCCCTGTAAAGAAAATGTAAAAAATGTATAGCATAGGTAAAATTGTTAAAGTAACATGTAAATTTAAAATATTTATTGTGCAAAAAATCAAAATAATATTTGACACGTTTCAATAATGATGCTATAGTGAACTTAAGAGCAAATCACAGACCTTAAAAAGTCTATCAATGCGAACAAAAAGGAGGAGTATCATGAAAAAGAAACTCGTACTTGCATCATCTGCCTGTTTAGTAGCCTCTGCTATGGCATTAGGCGGCTGCTCCGGCGGTTCCAAACCAGCCGAAACCAGCGCAGCAGCTGAAAAATCTGAGGCAGCAGCCGATGCAACCACTGCAGCAGCTGAAGGCGGTTCATCTGACGCAATGCACCTGTCATTCTACTACCCAGTAAACGTAGGCGGCGATGCTGCAAAGCTGATTGAGAAGATCTGCGCAGACTTCAATGCTGAAAATCCTGACATCGTTGTAGATCCTGTTTATACCGGAAACTACGATGATACCGTTACAAAGATCCAGACTGCTATCCAGGGAGGCACACCACCAGATGTATTCGTAAGCCTTGCTACCCAGCGTTTCACAATGGCTTCCACCGGTATGGCAATGCCATTAGATGACCTGATCGCAGCAGACGGAGACGAAGGAAAAGCTTACATCGACGATTTCTTAAGCGGCTTCATGGAGGACTCCTACGTAGACGGCAAGATCTACTCCATCCCATTCCAGAGAAGTACAGAGATCCTTTTCTATAATAAGGATGCATTCAAGGAAGTTGGCCTTGATCCTGAGAAAGCACCTGCAACCTGGGACGAACTGGTTGAAGACGCAAAACTGCTGACCAACGAAAACCGTTACGGTGTTGGTATCGCATTAAACTCCGGTTCTGCACAGTGGACCTTCACAGGCTTCTGCTTACAGAACAGCAAGAATGGTGAGAACCTGATGGCTGAAGACGGAAAATCCGTTATGTTCGATACTCCAGAGAACGTAGAAGCACTTCAGTTCTGGCTTGACCTTCAGAACAAGTACGAAGTAATGGCTCCTGGCATCGTACAGTGGACCGATCTTCCTACTCAGTTCTTAGCTGGCGAAGTAGCTATGATCTATCACACCACAGGAAACCTGGCAAACATCAGCAAGAACGCTACCTTTGATTTCGGTACCGCATTCCTTCCAGGAAATGCTCGTCAGGCAGCTCCTACCGGCGGCGGAAACTTCTACATCTCCAATGGTATCTCTGAAGACCGTGTACAGGCAGCTTGGAAGTTCATCAAGTTCGCTACTGAGCCAGAGCGCGCAGCACAGTGGGCACTGGATACAGGTTATGTAGCAACCAGACAGTCCTGCTTTGATCTGGACATTATGAAAGAATACTACGACAAACTGCCTCAGGCTAAGATCGCTTACGAGCAGATCCCGATCTCTAAGCCAGAGCTTACTACTTACAACGCAGCAGAGATCTGGAGAGTCTTAAATGACAATATCCAGTCTGCAGTAACTGGTGACGCAACTGCTGAAGAAGCATTAAGCGCAGCTCAGGAACAGGCAACAGAAGTTCTGTCTGAGTATCAGTAGGATAAAATGATACTTTTGAAATGAAGTTGGTGCTGTCGTGCTTCACGGCAGCGCCAATTTGTTTCATATTTTTACTGTTCTCTCGAAATCTGATAAATGGGGAATAAAAGATGAAAACACATACAAAAAAGCAGCGTGAACTGCGAAACACTCTCATAGGATGGCTGTTGGTAATGCCTTCCCTGATCTTTATGGCAGCCTTTACTGTATGGCCGGTCTTTCGGAGCATCTGGCTCAGCCTTACAAAATATAAGCTCGGTATGAGCGCACCGGAATTTATCGGTCTGAAAAACTATATCAGTCTGGCCGGATCTTCTCTTTTCTGGAAAGTAATGGGAAATACGCTGTTTTTTGCGTTGATCACCATTGTTCCCAGTATGGTCGTTGGCCTGTTTTTAGCAACGTTAGTCAACCGTAAAAGCCGTCTCATCGGTTTTGTCCGTACTTCCTATTTCTATCCGGTAGTTATGCCTATGATCGCTATTGCAAGTATCTGGATGTTTATTTACATGGCAAAAAACGGCTTACTTGACCAGATGCTCATCAGCATGGGCCTTCAGCCTATGAATATCTTATCCAGCAAGAAGACCGTTCTTCCGGCTATGGCCTTTATGTACGTCTGGAAAGAAGCCGGATACCTGATGGTATTCTTCCTTTCCGATATCCAGAGTATTTCCACCGATGTAAATGAGGCAGCCCGCATTGACGGCGCTAACTCCTGGACCATTTTCCGCAAGATCACTTTACCTCTTCTTGCACCAACCTTCCTGTTTGTATCCACCATTGCTCTGACCAACAGCTTCAAGCTGGTGGACCATGTAGTCATTATGACAGAGGGCGCTCCAAACAACGCTTCCACACTGCTTCTGTACTACATTTACCAGCAGGGATTTACAAACTTCAACTACGGCGTATCTTCTGCACTGACAACGGTTATGCTGCTTCTGCTCATGGTAGTAGCACTTCCTCGTTTCTTAAGCCAGGACAAGAAGATCCAGTACAACTAAAGGAGGCCTTACACCATGCAGAAAAAACATTTGATCGGTGCCGGGATCACCGCATTTTCCGTTATTTTAGGCCTGCTTTGGCTGATCCCACTTATCTGGCTGATCGGAACCGCATTTTCCGTTCCATCCTTCCATATGACACTGTTCCCGACAACAGCGTTCACACTGGATAATATTAAATATGTATGGAATGCCATTCCATTTGGCACCTATTACATCAACACACTGACACTGGTAGTATGCACCTTTGCCGTACAGTTCTTTACTTCCACCCTGGCTGCCTATGCACTGGCAGTTCTGGATTTCAAGGGACAGGCGCTGGTATTTGCTGTGATCTTTATGCAGATCATTATCCCAAATGACGTTTTGATCACACCAAACTTCATGACTCTGTCTGATCTGAAGCTCATCGACACCAAGATCGGTATGATGCTTCCATTCTACGGCAGTGCCATGGCTATCTTCTTACTCCGTCAGCACTTTAAATCCATTCCAAAGGCACTGGCTGAGGCAGCAAAGATCGACGGTGCCAACACCTGGCAGACCATCTGGGGTGTATACATGCCATGTGCAAAACCGGCATATCTTTCCTTTGCCGTTATCTCTGTCAGCTACCACTGGAACAACTACCTGTGGCCTCTGATCGTGACCAACTCTCCTACCAACCGTACACTGACCGTAGGACTTGCTATTTTCGCAAAATCCAAAGAGGCTAACATGCAGTGGGCCAATGTGTGTGCTGCAGCCTTTATCATCATTGTTCCGCTTCTTCTGGCCTTCTTAGTCGCTCAAAAACAGTTTATGAGCAGCTTTGTAAGCGCCGGTATCAAGGAATAAAATATCATGGCTGAACTGTAACAATAATACCCATTAAGGAGGAAAGGCATGGAATTAAATTTTACCGGAAAAGGCAGCGCTTTTTATCCTCCCTTTAAGAATACGGGAGCATACATGCTTTCCGGAAAAGCGCTTTATCTTATTGACTGCGGAGAGACCATGTTTGATGTGCTTTATCACAAACTGGACCTGGCTTCCATTGAAGATGTTTATGTTATCCTGACTCATATGCATGCCGACCACGTAGGAAGTCTTGGAACCCTGATCTCCTATTTTTACTGTCTCTTTAACAAAGCCATTCATGTAGTTTATCCACAGGAGACCATTAAGCAGCTTCTTACATTAGAAGGGATCACACCTTTAGGCTACCATTACCATGAAACACTTCCCGAAAACCCGGCCGGACTGACTGCAGTTCCCGTGGAAGTGAAACATGCACTGGATATGAAATGCTACGGCTATGTTTTAAGTGATGGAACAGAAACTATTTACTACAGCGGCGACTCCTCAGAACTGCCGGAAGATATCAGAACCCGCTTCCTTGCAGGAGAGATCGGCCGCATCTACCACGACACCAGCACCCACGATTCACCAAATCCATCCCACTGCTACTACGGCAAGATGGAGAAATGGATCCCCCGGGAAGAACGCCACAGAGTATACTGTATGCACCTTGACAGTCCCTGTGAGGATATGTTGAAAGAGAAGGGCTTTAGTATTGTGGAAGTTGTAGAAGGATAAATCCACAAACGCAGAGACGTTAAAAAGGCGGTCCGGTTTCGATAACCGGATCGCCTTTTCGTATACTCTCTCCTCAGTTCAAAATACAGCAAAATCCCCTGGATTTTTAAAACATTCAGATAGTCACTTCACAATACATATTGATATACTCTTCAAATCTTGGCAACGCCAAAGTCAGTTCCCCATGTCTTGAACCATCAACTACACCTCTCTCCATAAGACGTTTCCGATACGTACTCCCAAACTTTCCCGTATGTCACCTGTTTTATTTACTCCCTGAGAAATAATATAAACGATTTTGCGGTCCAGTTCTGATAACTCACTCCATATTTTTTCATAAGCATAAACCGTCAGTTCTTCATCAAATTTTGGTAAAATATCGTCTATAGTCCCATCATTTTCCCATTTAAGATATCCAAGTATCTGAAATGCAAATGGATATCCTTTTGTGAGCCGCGCCATGGAAGCTGCCTCTTTAGGCGGCAGTCCAAATACAGTTCTGTAACTGGTAGTCATAGCCGGAATGCTTAATGGTTCCAGAAATATTTTGGGAGCGCGGTATAAAAATGTCAGGCTTTTTTCATTTTGAAGATTGCTGATATTATCATATAATCCAGCCATTACAAGATAGACCGGATAATTTTTTGTAATGTAGATCTGAAAATTACTTACGAAAAGTTTTACATATTGATTATTAATGATCTCATCAATAATAAAAAGTACTTTTTTCCCCTGTTCTTTTACCTTTTCCAAAATATCACGCAGCATTGTCTCTTTATCTAATGTATCCCGTTCTTTATTGAAAGCAATTTCCGCAATCCCAATATTAATATTAATTCCCAAATCTATCCCCCGGATCTTCAGAATTCGGTTTAATTCCGATACCGCCCCTGAAATCAGATCCATATCTACACTTAAACGCAATACGATCCAGTCTTCCTTTGCATTATAGTGATCTCCTATCACTGCAAGAGAAACTGTCTTCCCAGAACCTCGAACCCCGGCGATCATATAAACCATATTAGACGGATTTTCCATATCAAAGGTATTTATGATCTTTCCAATCTGATCTGTACGGGAAATAAATTCTACCGGCTTCTGCCCAAAAGTCAGTGTAAATGGATTTTCTCCTTTCATACGTATTCCTCCACATCTATATTTATTTGTATTTATTCATGTTTATTTGTATTTTTCATGTTTATTTATGTTTATTTTAGTTTATAAATATATTATACCCACATTAATGCAAAAAACAAGGTCTGCATTCAAAAAGATCCCCCTGGCATATTCAAAATACGCCAGAGGGATCTTTCTCCTTCACAAATGATACATTTTACTAATATTTTCCAATATTACTTTGCAAACAGCACTGCTTTATAATGACGCTCCAGTGTCACTAACAGGATATTTCCAAGTACACCAATAGCTAGGATCTCTCCAATCCCTACAGTCAGCATGGCATATGGGATCAGGTCTGTAGAACCATATGCATAGCGCAGTACCCATGGAACAATAATGGTGTTGGAAAGGATAGGTGGAACACATACCAGCCATTTATTCTTCTTTCCAAGATAGTAAGAACCAACTGCTCCAATCAGAGTTGCAATGCTTCCGAACACTACATCCAGTGATGCTGCACCGCAGAGCAGGTTAGCAAGAAAGCAGCCAATGGTAACGCCTGGAACTGCACTGGTTAAGAAGTAAGGCAGCACGCATAATACTTCTGAGACTCTGAACTGGATCGGACCAAAAGCGATCGGCGCAACGATCATGGTCAAAACCACATAAAGGGCTGCGATCAGCGCACTCTGGGTAATAAAGCCAGTTCTTGATTGGTAATACTGTTTGTTCATTTTTCAATTCTCCTTTAGTTTTGTTTTACGAGTGGAAGGTCACGAACACTCGATTCATTTTA
>OGOV01003580.1_pt1 | contig 10159 bp, 5 predicted proteins | sample 1552711 | NCBI WGS metagenome assembly OGOV01 (sample SAMEA2580216, study PRJEB22360) | human gut metagenome | biome: human gut; feature: human-associated habitat; material: faeces | place: Denmark | collected 2008/2010 | reverse complement strand
ACAAAGCCCAGAATAAAGATTTTCAGCGTCCGAAGCGGAGTCAGGGACTGCCTCACGTCATCGAGCACAACCAGAACCCAGGGCATATTTTCCAGAGGAGTGAAGGCGGCCAGCAGGCTGCCGCTTCCTTTCTGCTGGGTGTCTGCCGTCTTCAGCGTACGCAGCGCGATGGAATCGCGCTCCCCGGGGCCCAGAACTTCCCCGAAGTTCACCTTCGACATGGCTTTTCCATAATAGATGGAATCGGTCTGCAGAATGCCATCCCTGGTCATGAGAAAGGCGTCGGCGCGGCTGCCCGAATAAATACGCTGCAGAAGTGACAGAATGGCTTCGGTATCAATAGTAGCGCGCAGTATGAAACTGTGCGTCCCGTCGTGGCGCAGCACCGCGATGATGAAATGAGGAAGATTGCGTTTGCCAAGGAAGACGTTGCTTACGTACGTGCCCCTGTGCAGAACTTCGGAAAACCATTCCGCATCGTGATAGTCCGCGTTGAGGAGGTTGTAGGGCCCCACATAGGCCTCATGGCGTCCCTCGAGATTGATGACACCTATGTCAACAAAGGAACGGCCGTTCGTCTGCAGCACGGAAAAGATGCTGCTCAGTCTGCCGGGATTGCTGAGTTCCTCATAGCTGTGCGTGAAGGCCAGCGTGCGGATCTGTGAGATGCGCTCTCCAAGGAACGTATCCAGAGCCCGGCGCTTGGAACTCGTGAGAGCTTCCAGTCCGGCACTGATCTTCTCATCGTAGACGCTGTCGATACGGTTGATGGAAAACCATCCCAGAGCCACCAGCGGGGTTACCGCCAGAAGCAGAAGAGTGATCAGCACATTGCGGTATATCCGCCGGTACTCCCGTCTGGGGTTTGTTTTTTCAGACATTGCCCTGACTCCCGGCATTCCCGGTGCCGTCCCGGAAAGCCATGCAGATTCGGTTATTACCTGCGCCCCGTGTACAGAGCACGGCACTGCTCCAGAATTTCTTCCTTCTTGCGGGCCCGCTGCTCTTTGTCGAGCATAATCATGTCAAGCTGGCGCGTATGCGTGGTCAGATGACCGGCGACAGCCAGAAGCGCTCTGCCCTCCTCGAGGGACATTCCCTCGAGCCTGGCCGTAAGGGAATCTCCCCGGATGTCCGGCTTGAAGCCGAATTCCCACAGAAGATCTCCCACAAAATTCACGCGCGAAACGCGGCGCTCGATATCCGCAGCACCGCCGCGCAGTGTAAAGGACACATAGTTCTCACCACGGCGCTCGCTCACGCGGGCCTCCACGGAAATAAAATGGAAGCCGAACCGGGCGAACATGCTCATATAGATTCCGGAAACAAGAAAATAATTCTTTTCCGTGAAGTACTGTGTCTGGGCAGACGGTTCGAGATTCGGATTTGTGGTCGCCTCGAAGAGGACCGACAGAAAACCCTTGCCGTCCACAGGCGGCGGTCCTTCCCAGTCGTAGGCGTTCATGCCGTGCCAGAAGGACTGCATGGGAACGGATGTGATGTCCCGGATATCGATGAGCGGTCCTTTATGTGTGATTGGAGCGAATCCCCCGCCGAGATTGATGACCCAGAACTGTTTGGGAACCTGGTCATACAGCTGGCGCACGCGCAGTTCGGTTCCCTTCTGCTCGGACCCGAGGGCGAACATGGCATCCAGAGCCTTGGCGTGACAGTACACGGCGATGTCACGGTATGTGCGGCAGTTGGCCGCTGTAAAATCGAGGCTCTGCGGATCCACGGTCAGGGGAGAAATATACTTCGATGCCTTATCCAGAATGCGGTATACCGGTGAAGTGGGCATGTAGTCTATGGGACGTACGGCCTGCGCGGCCAGAACGTCCTGCAGGCCGGCGTACACGCAGCCATCGCTGGCCGACACGGTCACCCATTCCAGTTCCTTCAGCTTCTCCATGGCTCCCGGAAGCTGGAAAATAGTGGGAATGCGGAACTCGCGGCAGATGTCAGCAAGGCGCGAGCTCATCCTGCCCTTCTCCACAATGAGGGCGCTGACGCTGTCCAGGGCTGAAACCCAGAGGTAATGATCATCCGGAACGACAAGGACAGCATGAGGTGGAAAATTCCTGAGATCATTCCATTTTCTGGCAATGACGGGATGTCCTGCGGCAACCCCCTGATTGGCCGTCATTCCTCCGGACAGAATCGGATCTGGAAGTTTGTCCAGAAGCTCGTCCTCGGCATAATGCTTCTCTTCAGGCCCCCGGAGACCTGCCTCTTCTTCCTTCTTCATCACAGGCGTGGCTGCGCGCTGCCTGAGCAGGAGGTCATGGAGGGTATGAATGTAAATTCTTCCATCCGGCGTGACGAAATAGGACATGGACTGGGGACAGCCCTTGTCGGCCGCCAGCTCGGCAGCAATGCCAGCCACGCGGGACACCGTCGCCTTATCAAGACTCTCAGAGAAATTTGCGCTCTCCCTTGTCACGCGCACGGCGTACGGTGGATTCGGGGAGACGGAGAACCGGTCGGAATCCTTCTTTTCCCTCGGCTGGCCATGGAACACGTACACCTGCAGAAGCGAGCCTTCCGGCTGCAGAGGATGCGCCGTTTTCACGACGCCGCGTTTTGAGCCGCTCTCCATGGCGATGCAGGAAACGGAAAAGCCCGTGCCCGATCCGGTGAGGCCACGGGCGCGGCGGTACACAAGCGCCTGCGCACACTGCTTCAGGGAGAGGGCCCGGTGCACAGCCTCCAGTATCTCTTCGTCAGGGGAAGAAAGAGGCAGGGCCTCAGGACACATGTACAGCCCGTCAGACTCGTATTTTGATTCCGGAGGCCAGAGGCGTACCTTGAAGACCAGGAGCATAGGCCCGCTGTCACGGCACTCTTCCCTCAGCTCATGCAGCGCTGCCCTGACTGCGTCCTGCAGTTCCTGAGGCATGGGAGTTTCTCTGACCACCTGCTCGGCGCCGAGGCCCAGCCTGAGCACACGCTTCGTCTTCAGCCCCCCTTCCGACTGAATGCGGCGGTTGATTTCCTCGCGTATTTTTTTCTCTCCAAGGAGAAGGTCACACCCCGCTCCCGTGATCACGAAACCGCGGGGAACGAGATCCCGGTATTTATCCGGGAGCGTGCTGAGCCGTACGGCCTCGGGGGAAGCCAGGAGTGTGCTGGAAGCGAGTTCCGGGGAATTCAGGGGAAGAATCAAAGGCCCCTGTATGCGTCTGTGGAGATCATAGACGAGGGAGCTTACTTCTTTCTGAAGGACGCTGAAGCGCTTCACCAGCTCGTCCGTATGCCTGCCATCCAGGGCCTTCAGCTGGCGCACGCACTGAAAGACCTGCAGGGCAACATCCGTGCACAGGGCCCGCACTTTGTAAATGCCGAACGGATGTTCACAGCAGAGCGTGTATTCGATCTGCGACTCTATTTCCTGGAAACGGTTCCAGGCTGTGAGAAACATACGAAAGCGGTTGCTCAGGATAGCAAAATTTCTGTCCTGCTGCTCCTGTTCCGGTCCTGTCTTCTCTTCCTTCCTGCGGGAAGAGAGCAATGATTTCAACCAGGTAAAAGCCATGCGTACCACACTCCGGAACCGCCAGTACGAAAAGGGAAAGCCGGTCTGCTCTTCTGGAGAAGCTAGCACCTTACAAAATCTAGGGCAAGGCAGGTACAAAACATTTTAGAAATTTTTCACAAGCAATCCGGCCAAGAAACCGGTGAGCAACAGGTCAGGATGGATAACCCCGGGGCCGGCCCCAATAAAAAACGTATAAAGATCCTCAGCCCTGCTGCTGGGAAATGGAAATCATAATCGTTTTTTCCGCTCTCTTGCTTTGCGGGCCGGACACGATCGGAATCTTCCTGCTTACGCTGCTCGTCCCACCGGCGGATAAAAAAAAAGCCTGCACAACGGGTGCAAGCTCTGCCGTGCGGAGGAAGGGGGCGTTTCAGATGCGATCGATGAAGCAGTTGTTCAGGAAATCTTCCATGGCCTCATCGGCTTTTTCAATAAAATCCCTGAGAGGAAAGGTCTGACCGCAGGAAGGACAGACCATGTAGGCCCTATGGCAGGTCCGCGCGATCTTGAGTTTCTTGCCGCAGGCAGGGCAGGATAGCGAGGTCTGAGCCTCACGTGCTGCAAAATATCCCATTTCGGTTCTCCAGTGTGGAAGCTGTTCTTCCGGTATGCCGGAAGAACGCCGGCTCAGGGGGGCCCGGGCGTGGGCCCCCCAGGGGCATTTCAAGGCTGAAGAGGCGGGGCCTTGAAAAATCAGAGATCAGGCTGGACTTAGTCCATCTGCTTCCTGATGAAAGTCGGCATGCTCAGGTCATCCTCATACTGGAAGTCGAGCTCACCGGGGCGATGGGCGTTCATGCCATCATGGTCGCCATGACGGGACTCGGTTTTCCAGCGCTCCTGGGCATCGCGGACGAACTGGCTGCGGGCCTTGCGGGCGTCCTGCTGGAATCCCTGGGCCTGCTGTACATCGCTGAAGTCCACGCGGTTACCCATGGGCTGGGAAGCCGGCTGATAATAAGGGGGCTGGGGAGCGGGCTGATAGGCTCCGGCCTGGGCAGCGGGCTGGCTGGGACGGACGGAGGGCTGGGGACGGACCACCCGCTGCGTGGGGCGATCGTAAGAAGGCTTGACCTCGGGAGTGACGGACGGCTCGATACCGGTGGCCACCACGGTGACACGGATCTCGTCCTCGAGTTTTTCATCGAAGAGGATACCGAACTTGATGTTCGCCTCCTCGGGAACCTCGCTGCGGATCTTTTCACCGATAAGTTCCATTTCCTCGCCGGAGATATCGTCGGAAGCGGTGATGTTGTACAGGATGGCCTTGGCGCTCGACAGGGAGACGTCCTCGAGGAGAGGAGAGGTAATGGCGCTGCGGACAGCTTCCTCAGCGCGGTTTTCGCCCTTGCCGGAGCCCATGCCCATAAGGGCAAGGCCGGACTCGGCCATGGCAGTACGTACGTCAGCGAAGTCAACGTTCAGGTAGCCGGGCTGGGTGATGACGTCAGAGATACCCTTGACGCCATAGTAAAGCACGTCGTTGGCCTTGCGCATCAGTTCCTTCAGGGGAGTCTTTTTGGGAGCGAAGGTCATGATGCGGTCATTGGGGATAGTAATGAGGCAGTCTACGTGCTTGGAAAGTTCTTCTATGCCCGTTTTGGCGTAGTTGGCGCGTCTCTGTCCCTCGAAGGTGAAGGGGCGGGTCACGACAGCCACGGCAAGAGCACCGCAGGACTTGGCGACTTCGGCCACGACAGGCGCGGCACCGGTTCCAGTGCCGCCGCCCATGCCGGCTGTAATGAAGACCATTTCGGCACCGGTCAGAGCTTCTTCAATGGCCTGCTTGCTTTCTTCAGCGGCCTGTTCGCCAACGGAAGGATTGGAGCCGGCTCCGAGACCGCGCGTCAGTTTTTCACCTAGCTGAATATGTGTCTGGGCAGGATTCTTGTTGAGGGCCTGCAAATCGGTATTGGCGCAGATAAAGTCAACACCGGAAAGGCCTGACTCAATCATGTTCTGCACGGCGTTACAGCCGCCTCCGCCCACACCAACAACCAGAATCTTGGCGTTGCCGCTCATTGCTGGAGTCTCAACAATCTGATCCATGATAGATTCTGACATAAAACCGCTCCTCTACATTACTTGAAATGCCCGATTGAATGTTTCTGCCGAAATGCCCCGTGCGTATTTTCCCCCAGCCGCCCCGGCTGCGCAGCACCGCGTAATGCCCCAGCTCATGGCACAGCGCCGCCAGCAGCACCGCCCCCAGCACCTCCGGAGACGACAGCCACACAAAAACCGCCAGCAGTGCCGGGGCCCCCGGCGATACCCGTATCCGGGTCCGCTCAGGGGGCCGCATAATAGTAGATGGGATTCACATACACCCCGTCTTTATGAAGCTCGAAGTGCAGATGCGGTCCCGTGGCGTTGCCGGTCCGGCCCACCTCGGCGATGGGGTCCCCGGGCCGCACCTGCTGGCCGGAGGAGGCAGTGATGCGGCTGCAATGGGCATACAGGGTGGCAAAGCCCCCCTCATGCTGCACCGTCACATAGTTCCCCAGCTCTGCGCTGTCTCCCACCGCCGTGACGGTGCCCGATGCAAAGGCCGTGATCACCGCACCCTCGTCGGCGGCGATGTCCAGCCCATAGTGGAACCGGGTCCCGCTGCCGCCGGGGTCCTGCCGATAACCGAACCGGTCTGTCACCGTTCCCGTCAGGGGGTTGGCATAGGCAAAGCCCAGCACCTGCTGGGTCAGACACACGTCCCCGGGGGTAGTCTCCGCCGAATATGCCGCCGGGTCCGCCGTCCCCTCCGGAACCGTCTGCTGGGGGCCGAACACTGCCGTATATGCGTCGTTCAGGGCCTGGCCCACGGCACCCTGTCCGGATACCGCCCGCCCCACGGCGGAAAATGCCGCCCGGAAGTCCGTCTGCCCGCCCATCAGGTCCAGCAGCTTGTCCCGGCACTTGTCCATAGCCGCCGGAGCGCTGATTTTCACCAGCACCACCGCCAGCAGCACCACTCCGCTGACGGCCAGCTGCCGCAGATGGCGGTCCCCCCGCCGGGAGGCGGGCTGCTCCCGCTTGCCCCGGGCCGGGGCCGCCGTCCGATACCGCCGCCCGGTCTGCGGTCGATTGGTCATAGCACATTCCCCCTTTCGGAACAGTGTATGCCGCCGGCCGGTCCGTCAGAACCGAAACGTGCGGCCCCGCCGCGCCGCTGTCCGCCGCGCCGCCTCTGCCAAGGCGATGGCCCGGGTGCAGAACCGTCTGCTGTCCCGCCAGGCCGCGGTGCAGTCCCGCCTGACCCGCACCCTGCGCCAGGAGCAGGTGGAATACGGCTATTCCTATACCGCCCTGTTCAACGGCTTCTCTGTCCGCACAGCCCGGAAGAATCTGGAAGCCATCCGGAACACCAAGGGTGTCACCTGTGCCTTTGTGGCCGGGTCCTACGCGCTGCCCACCACCCAGCAGGCTGATACCCAGGCTCTGCAGGTGGCCCTGGCCAGCAATCGGTTTACCGGTAAGGGCATGACCATCGCCGTGCTGGACACCGGTCTGGACACTGCCCACCCCGCCTTTGCCAACGCCCCGGCGGACGCTAAGTTCACCAAGGACTACATCAGCGGCGTCCTGCAGGCCGCCGACCTCAATGCCGAGGTCCTGATGCCCGGCGTCACCGCCGACGATGTGTATCTCAGCGCCAAGATCCCCTTTGCCTTTGACTATGCCGGAAAGGACGCTCAGGTGGCCCCCGGCAGCAAGTGGGAGGCAGAAAATCTGGAGCACGGCACCCATGTGGCCGGCATCGCCGCCGGCTATGCCGTGGACGGCGAGGGCGCCGTCACCTTCTCCGGTGTGGCTCCCGACGCTCAGGTCATCCCCATGAAGGTCTTTGACGACAGCGGCACGGGCGCTGCCACGACCACCATTCTGGCGGCTCTGGAGGATGCCTACCGTCTGGGCGTGGACGCCGTGAACCTGAGCCTGGGCTCCTACGGCGGCTTCACCGTGGACGAGGACGCCCTCATCAACGACGTGTACAACAAGCTGGATGACGCCGGCATTATGGTCATCACTGCCGCCGGCAACGAGACCTCCTCCAGCTATATGAACAGCTACGGTACCGACGCTCCCCTCACCGGGGACCCCGACAACAGCGTGGTGGCCGCCCCCTCCGTGTACCCCGCCAACCTGTCCATCGCCAGCGTGGAGGGCCAGGAGGTCTATGCCAACTACGTGCTGCTGGGCGACGAGAAGATCACCTACACCGACAGCCAGACCTCCTTCCTGGGCCTGGACGCCTACGTTTCTCTCCTGAAGATATACGGTGACGTATCTGACGATCTGGCCGCCCCCTATGACTATGTCATGGTTCCCGGTTACGGCGCCGATTCCGACTATGAGGGCATCGACGTCACCGGCAAGATCGCTGTGGTGCAGCGCGGCGGTACCGACGAAAACGGCGAGCCCATCACCTTCGTCACCAAGATCCAGAACGCCCTGTGGAAGAACGCCATCGGTATTCTGGTGTACAACAATGACACCGAACATCCCGATGACTGCTCCATCCGCATGTCCACCAACTACTACCAGCTGCCCGCCGCCTTCATCAGCTATGACGCCGCCTCCATGACGGAGAACCTGATGATGTCCACTGCCTCCCCGGTCGTTGACCCGGAGACGAAGCTCCCCTACTCCCCCCGCCTGCAGGGCAGCGGCCTCATTGACCTGTCCGCCGCCACCTCCAGCGATGTGGTGCTCTACACCGACGCCGACCGGTACGGCGACACCAAGCCCGTGCTGAATCTGGGGGACGACGTTGCCAAGGACGGCAGCTACGACCTGACCTTCCACGCCCGGAACATGGGCAAGACCGCCGCCCGGTACGACGTGTCCGTTATCGCCATGTCCCCCGCCGTGCTGGAGCAGGACGGCAAGACCTACATGAGCAGCCACGACGAGGCGCTGGATGTCACCGTTTCCGGCGACAAGACCGTGACGCTGGCTGCCGGGGCCACCGGCGACGTGAAGGTCAGCGTCTCCCTCTCCCAGAGCCAGAAGGCCAAGCTGGACGCCGCCTATGAAAACGGCATCTATGTGGAGGGCTTCGTGGTGCTCACCGCCAAGGACGGCGGCGCAGATCTGTCTATCCCCTTCCTGGCCTACTACGGCGACTGGTCCGCCCCCGGTATGCTGGACTACGCCACTATGCTCAATGAGGATACCGTGCCTTACAGCCAGCTCGCTACCGAACTGGGCGCATACTTCACCAGCAGCTTTGCCTATCGTCTGGGCGCCAATCTGTCCGTGACCATGGACGGGGCAGAGAAAACCTCCCTGAAGGCCGAGCATATCACCGTCTCCCCCAACGGCGATACCTATATGGACGGCGTGGAATTGGTCAACGTCAGCCAGATGCGCAACGCCTCCGCCCTGCACTTCACCGTCACCAACGCCGACGGCCAGGAGGTCTGGAGCGACGCCGTTACCAACGTCCCCAAGACCATCTATGTGTCCTCTCAGGGCGGCCCCATTCCCGCCACCATGTATCAGGATATGGCTCCTGACGCCTGGTACGGCACGGACAACCAGGGCAGCGCCCTGCCTGACGGCCAGTACTACTACACCATCACCGCCGATCCCGTCACCGATCACGAGAGCCGCAATGTCCGGGATACCCTGACCTTCCCTGTGTACATCGATACCCAGGCTCCCCAGCTGGATCAGGGCTGCGTGACCCTGAGCACTGGCGCCGACGGCCGCACCACCCTGGGGATGCAGGTCTCCGACGAGCATCTGTATCTGGATACCGAGATCTTCGTGGCCAATGACGACGGCACCATCAGCCCCAGTTCCGAGAATATTCTCCACAAAAACGTGGGTCTGACGGATATGCCCGATGTCACCTCCGACGCCGTGTCCGTGGATGTCACCGACTACGCCGGCAAGCTCCTGTATGTCCAGCTGACCGACTGGGGCTACAACCACGCCGCCTATCTGGTGCAGCTGCCCGACACCTTCGAGGGCACCACCCTGTCCCTGTCCGATACCACCGCCTTCCTGTTCACCGGTGAACAGCAGCAGCTGGTGGCCTTCGACACCGATACCGATACCGCTCTCACCTGGACCAGCAGCATTGCCGACGTGGCCTCCGTGGACGGCAGCGGCCTGGTCACTGCCAAGGCCCCCGGCGTCATCACCGCCACCGCCACCAGCACCACCCAGGATACCGTCCAGTGCTTCGTCACTGTGGTGCCCAAGTGGTACGACGGCATTCAGGCCACCCAGGATACCATTCAGCTGAAGCTGGGCCAGGGCGCGGACCTCACGCAGTACCTGACCCTGCTGGACGAGTCCGGCGTGATGATTCCGGAGCTGAACCCTGTGAACTATGCCAGCCTGGATGAGAGCATCCTCTCTGTGGATGCCAGCGGGCATGTCACCGCGCTGCACACCGGCACCGGCATGGTGCGGGCGCTGCTGAACACCGGCGACTACGCCCTTATTGCTGTGGAGGTCACCTGCGATCACGATCACACCACCCGCACCGAGACCCCCGCCACCTGCACGCAGGACGGCTCTGTCACCGTCACCTGCGATGACTGCGGCGCGGTGCTGTCCACCGAGACGATGCCCGCCACCGGCCACGACTCTAAGGACGGCAAGTGCACCGTC
>OGOV01003576.1_pt1 | contig 10169 bp, 10 predicted proteins | sample 1552711 | NCBI WGS metagenome assembly OGOV01 (sample SAMEA2580216, study PRJEB22360) | human gut metagenome | biome: human gut; feature: human-associated habitat; material: faeces | place: Denmark | collected 2008/2010 | reverse complement strand
GGGCATGGCTCATCATGATGAATGCACGGCAACTGTGGGCGAAGGCGTGACGTTGTTCGCGTCGGTGAAGGAGGGTGCGTGATGGCGGAATCGGCACGGCACTCAGGGCGCAAAACTCCCTGGAAGACGATCCTGGCGGTGTTGCCGGTGGTCGCGATCGCGGCCGGCGACTACAAGGACGCCGCGGCCGGCGAGGCGGCCCGTAGGGTCGAAGCTCACAAGGCCCTCGCCGTTGCGCACGATGCGGCGAAGCGCGCCCTTCCCAAGGGTCGCGCCGCAGCCGATGCAGGTGCGCTGGCGCTTTGTCGTCTGTGCTGCCATCAGGTTCTACCCCTTAGGCCTCTGCCTCGGCATCGGCATGGACGCCGCAGTACTGGCTGTTCGGTCGGGCGTGGTTGCGGCAGCGGTTGCCGTCCTCGTCGACGAAGATGCAGAAGCCGTCGTCCTCCTCCACCTCGTCGTCCATCTCGACATCGACCAAAGACGCGCCCTGGAAGCTCTGGGGCTTGATGTCGATGTGCCAGCCGGTGAGGCGGGCGGCCAAGCGCGCGTTCTGCCCCTCCTTGCCGATGGCCAGCGACAGCTGGTCGTCGGGCACGATGACCGTGGCGTAGTTGTTGTCCTCGTCGATGCTCACATGGCTCACCTTCGCCGGCGACAGGGCGTTGGCCACGTAGACCGCCGGGTCGGGGCTCCACTGGATGACGTCGACGCGCTCGTTGCGCAGCTCCTCGACCACCATGCGGACGCGGGAGCCCTTCGGCCCCACGCAGGCGCCCACCGGATCCAGGTTCGCCTCACGGGAGAACACGGCCACCTTGGAACGGGCGCCGGGCTCGCGGGCCACGGACTTGATCTCCACGGTGCCGTCGTAGATCTCGGGCACCTCCAGCTCAAACAGGCGCTTCAGCAGGCCGGGATGAGTACGGGAAACCATAATCTGCGGTCCCTTGTTGGTGCGCTTAACCTCAACAATATAGGTTTTCATACGCTCATGGTATTGGTAAATTTCACCGGGAATCTGCTCGTTCGGAGTCAGCACAGCTTCAACCTTGCCCAAATCGATATAAACGTTTTGGTTTTCCATGCGCTCGATAATACCGGTAACGATATCGTTGGCACGGCTTTGGAAGCGTTCATATACCTGTCCGCGCTCTGCCTCACGGATACGCTGTACAACAAACTGCTTAGCGTTTTGGGCAGCGATACGGCCGAAGTTTTTCGGTGTAACCTCAACCTCTACGATGTCGCCTGCAAGATACTGCGGGTTGATTGCCTGAGCATCCTCCAGAGTCATTTCGTTAATGCCGTCAGCCTCGCCTTCAACAACAGTGCGCTGAGCATATACATGGATTTCACCGGTTTCTTTATTCATTTCAACACGGACATTCTGGTTTGTGCCTGTGTTCTTCTTGTAAGCAGCAACCAAAGCGTCATCAACAGCCTGGAACAAAAGCTCGGGGTCGATACCCTTTTCCTTTCCTAATTCCTGGATTGCTGAGATAAAATCTGCGTTCACTTAATAAGCCTCCTATTTCTTAAATTAAAAGTCTATATGCGGTCTGATATTCGCAATCAGCCTACGTTCAATGCGGTCAGGATTTTTGAATTCCTTACCTTTAATAATCTTTTTAACCTGTACAGCTTCGTCATCATGTGCTACCAAAATGCCAGTCAGATTTTTCATTCCCTCCCACGGAGTATAGAACATAATGTCAACCTTGGTGCCGTAGGCAGCTTCAAAGTCCTTGTCCTTCTTCAGCGGACGATCAATACCCGGAGAAGAAACCTCCAGAAAATACTTGTCGGGAATAGGATCCTCGGCATCCAGAATCTCCGTCAGCTTTTCGCTGACCATCTGGCAATCATCAATTTCTACTCCACCAGGCTTATCGAGAAAAATCCGTAGGTACCAGTCCTTTTCGCGCACATATTCTACATCAACCAGAGTAAGCCCGGTATCCTGCAGAAGCGGTTCTACCATTGCGGTAATCAGTGCTTCAACTTCTTTTGCCTGCATCATTTTCACCTCCATATTAAGTTTTTCTTTCTGTATTAACCTTGCGGCCAACACCTGCCTCTGCCGCAAATGCGTCAGAAACATCATAATAAGCGGAAAGAGCGGGTTTTAAACCCACTCTTTCACAAGTCATACTTATTTTGGCTATCCTTATTATAGCATCTGTTGACAAGTCTTGCAAGTAGCTTACGCTATATCTAGTTATTATATGTTAAATTTTATACAGAAAAATGCTAAATCTGCCACGTGAAATGTATACACTGCGCTTTCCCTTGTCAGTCGCAAAAATATCTGCTACAGTAATACAGTAAACAGATAGAGATTGTGGAAAAAGTGTCAGTTTGGACAAGGGCGCTTTATCGACAAGCTTTTTATGAAAGGTGGTATTTTTATGTCCTATAATTTTGATGCTGCTGTTTCTCCCTTTATTAAAGCACTGCCTCCCTCCGGTCTGGCAAAGTTTCTTGATATTATGGCCGCTAACCCCAACATCGTACCTCTCAGTGTCGGTGAACCGGATTTTGATATTCCGCAGGCTGTCAAGGACGCTGAAATCAACAGCATCTGCGAAGGCAAAAGCTGCTACACTCCTACCCTCGGCCTTTTGGAGCTGCGCGAAGCAATTGCGGATGATATCCATAAAAACTACGGCGTGAAATACGACCCGAAAACCGAAATCATGGTAACCGTCGGTGTCAGCGAAGCACTGTACACCACTATTACTACAATTATGCATCCCGGTGACGAAATTATTCTGCCTGAACCCTGCTACGTTGCCAACAAGGCCTGTGTTATTTTGGCAGGCGGCAAGCCTGTTTCTGTAGAAACTTATCAGGAAAACGGCTTTGTGCCTACTATCGAAGATTTGGAAAAGGCTGTTACGCCCAAGACTAAGGCTATTATGCTTGGCTATCCCAATAACCCGACCGGCGCTGTTATGAGCAAGGAACAGATTAAGGCTATCGGTGACTGGGCTGTGAAGCATGACCTGATTGTCATCAGCGACGAGCTTTATGCTCATCTTACCTACGGCGGCAAAACACACACCATGTTCACCTCCTTCCCGGAATTCCGCGACCGCACCATTATTTTCAACGGCTTCTCCAAAGCCTACGCTATGACCGGCCTGCGTCTTGGCTATATCATGGCACCGGCAGCAATTATCAACGCTATGAACATCCTGCATCAATATGTTGTGCTCTGCCCCAACGTTACGGCACAGTACGGCGCGATTGCGGCACTGAAATACTGCCGTCAGGACGTTGACAATATGGTTGCCGAATACAGCCGCCGCCGTCAGATTATGATTGACGGCTTCCACAAGATGGGACTGCCGCTGTATGAGCCCGAAGGCGCCTTCTATGTTTTCCCCTGCATCAAGGAAACCGGCCTTTCCAGCATGGAATTTGTTGAAAAGCTGCTTGAGGAGCAGGAGGTTCTCGTAATCCCCGGCAATATCTTCGGTGCCGGCGGCGAAGGCTATATCCGCTGCTCCTATGCTTACAGTGAAGAAATCCTGCATAAGGCACTGGAGCGCATCGCCCTCTTCGTAACGAAATACAGAAATCTGAACAAGGCGAAATAACTGTTATGCTGATTCCATATTAGACAAGTTCTTTTATCATATAGTATAATATGCACAGCTGATAAAATATCAGCCGACGATTTTTGTATTTATCTAATCCCTTCCACTTCGTCTCACTCCTTCCGTGAGACACAAGACAGAAAAAACACGGTGCATAATGCCCGTGTTTTTTTCTTTTGCATCGATATAATCATCTTCTTAAACTCGATATTTCTCCCGAAATTAAAACTGCTGTCTCCGGCTTCATCCGAAGACAGCAGCTTCTTTGCGTCAAAGCATCTATGCATTTTTATCTTAAGTTAAAGCTTACTGCGCGCGTAACGCGACAGCGTGCGTTCTGCCCGTACTTGTCTTTGGCAGGACTGAAGCGCCATTTGTTGACTGCCGTCACAACGCTGTTATCCATAGCACCGTTGCCGGAGGAACCGACAACCGTTACATCCTCTACACTGCCGTCAGCACCTACCAGAATGCGTACCGTTACCACACCGGTAGCACCGCTGTTGCGTGCGGACGCAGGATATACAGGCGCAACCTCACGCAGCAGGCGTGGCGGCTTGACCGGCACGGCGCGGCCTTCGCCGCTGCCATTACCGCTACCGTTGCCGCTTCCGCTGCCACTGCCGCTGCCTGTTCCGGTACCAGTGCCTGTACCCGTACCGCTGCCGGCAGGATTACCGGCAGGAGCCTTCGGCCCGGGGGCTGCAGTTGCTTTTTTCTTAACAATCTTCTTTTGTGGCTTAGGCTTCAGCTTTTGGTCAATAATATCCTCCAGGCTTTGGATGATAGGCTCTTCCTGCTGCTCCTCCTGTTCTATTTCTTCCTCCTGAGCTTCAGCGCCGCCACCGCCGCCCTCCAAAGAAACCTCCAAAATTTCCGGAGGCGTATGCACAAAGCGGTAGCCAAAAATGCCAAGGCCAGCGGCAAGAACAAGATGCACAGCCAGAGCTACGGCAAAGCCCTTGCCAAATCGCTTTTGTTCATCCTTCATTTGCTCTCACCTGTATCCGTAGCCAAACCGAAGCGTGTGACACCTGCTCCCTTCATTTTATCCATCAGCTGGATAATAGTTTTATAGGGCGCTTCGTCCTCTGCTCTGATAATAACCGAGAAAGAGGAATCATGCTTGCTTTCAATCGCAGCATTCTGAACCAGCATATCCATCTCGATTTTATTTTCATCAAGATAAAGGCTGCCGTCCTTTTTGATTGTTACATTAAAATTGCTCTTGCTGACATTCTCCGAATGCCGAGCAACAGGCAGGCGGATAGGAATCGTCTTGACCTCGCTCATATACATAGTGCTGACAATGAAAAATACCAGCAGCAGGAAAATCATATCAATCATAGGACTAAGCATGATTTCCGGTGACTTCATCACTCTTTTACGACGTCTGCGCATTTTTCAACACCGCCCCTCATTTGCTCTGCTCGTTAGCTTTGAAAATATCAACCAACGTATCCGCTACTTCGTTGATATTCAGAGTTTCGGTTTTGATTTTACTTGTAAGATAAGCATGGATACACATACCCATAATGGCAATACACAGGCCGAAAACGGTAGTAATCAGCGCTTCGCCGATACCTGCGGTAACAGCCATCGGATTCTGGGTTCTTTCGTTCAAAGCATTAAAAGAAGAAATCATACCGGTAATCGTACCGAGCAGACCGAGCATCGGGGAAAGACCGATAACAACGCTCAAATAGTTGATATTTTTCTCCAGGCTGTCGATAATACGGTCAGCCTTGGTATAGACTATAGTTTCCAGACGCTGGCCGAGGTCACCCTTAATATCCAGAATTTCCTTAGCCATGGCAGCAGCCTCGCCCTTGCTCTGCTCTGCCAATTCACTGGCGCCAACCAGATTAAAGTCATTCATCATGCGGCAGAAGCTGCTCGCGAACTTTTCTCCGGAAATAGCCTTCTTATAGAAAAGATATCGTTCCACACCAATAGCAATAGCGGCAAAGGAACACATCAGCAGCGGCCACATGCAGGGACCACCCTTAACAAAATAATCAACAGCTCCGGCAAAAATACTCATACTTAAACCTTCTTTCAAAAAATAACGCTGCAATTTTTTATTTTGCGGCAAACTACAAGCTCAGTATCCGCTTATACACAGCGGAAGGAAGTCGGCATAGCTCCCATATCTGATACTTGTTGCTATTTACTAGATGTTTATATTATAGCCTCTTTACTAATCTGCGTCAAGAAAACACAAACTATATAAACAAAGGCAGTACAGGAAAAATTCCCCGTACTGCCACAAGCTTTATGTTATTTGAAATACTTGGCGAAGGCCTGCGCCGCCGCCGACTGTACCTCTGTATTGAAGGCTGTATACCGCTCGAGCAGCAGGCGTCCCTCCGGCGTCAGCACGCTGCTGCCGCCGCTTTTGCCGCCTGCCGTACTGCTGACCAGCGCAAAGCCCAGGTCTGCCTCCGCACGTCGCAGAATCTTCCACGCCTTGCTGGCCGACATCCCCATAGCCTTGTAGGCAGCACTCAGCGAACCGGTGGCCTCAATGCGCTGCAAAAGCTCCGCCACACCCTTGCCGAAATCAATGCTTTCGTTATAAACGCGCACCTTCACATGATAATGCTGCGGGTCTGCGTAGGTCATTTTACCACCCCTTGCCAAAGCCGCAGGCAGGATAGGTGCAAACGGCGCAGTTCAGGCACAGTCCGCCCTCGCCCAGAGCTGCCAGCTCGTCGGCAGTAACAAGGTCACAGGCCAGCACACGCGGCAGCACCAGGTCGAAAACAGTGCGCTTAGCATACATCACACAGCCAGGCAGGCCCAGAACAGGCACCTGGTCTTCGCCGTAATACGACAGCAAAAACATTGCCCCCGGAAGCACAGGCGCACCGTAAGACACAATGCGTGCGCCGGTGTTTTTTATTGCCAGCGGTGTGCGGTCGTCCGGATCAACGCTCATGCCGCCGGTGCAGAGCACCATTTCCGCGCCCTTTTCCTCAATTGCGGTTTTTATAGCAGCGGTAATCTGCTCCGGTTTATCATCCAGAACCTGCTTATATACTACCTCCACGTTGAACTCTGCCAGCTTTTCCTCCAGCACAGGCGTAAAGGTATCCTTAATACGTCCGTGGAAAACCTCGCTGCCTGTCGCCAGAACGGCAGCCCTTTTGATTTTATACGGCAAAAGCTGCAGCAGCGGTTCATCACCGCAGAGCTCGCGCACACGCTGCATCTTTTCCTTTTCGATAATCAGCGGAATGATGCGTGTACCGCAGAGCTTGTCACCTTTTTTCACCGGCGTATTGCCGTGACGCGTCGCAATCATCATCTGTCCGAAGCTGTTCACCAGACGCAGACGCGCGCTGTCTACCTTGAACAGACCGTCAGCAGCAGCAGCCAGTTCTATTTTGCCCTCTTTCACAGGCGATTCATCCATCATAGTGTTTTTGCAGATGTCGCATAAAATACGTGCGGCATCATTTTCGTGCAGCATATTTTCGTCTGCCTCCCACACATATAAATGCTCCTTGCCGATGGAAAGCAGCACCGGAATATCCTCCGGCTGCACCACATGTCCCTTGCGGAACACGGCATCCTTAGTAACGCCCTTGATAATTTGTGTCAGGTCATGGCAGAGAACACTGCCGACCGCATCCTCAGTACGAATTAATTTCATGTTTATCTACCTCTTATTTAGCCTGCGCAAAGCCGTAGGCGGCAAAAATCTTCATAGCTTCTTCGGTCTGCAGGAAGGCAGCAAAATCCTTGGCAGCCTCAGCCTGAGGAGCCTTCGCCAGCACGCCGATAGGGTAAATTACCAGCTTCTTTAAAGAGCCTGCCGGAGCTTCAGCCACAACAGTTACCTTATCCTTCAAAAGCGCTGCATCGGTAGCGTAAACAAGACCTGCATCAGCACTGCCTTCGGCAACCCAGTTCAAAACCTGCGTTACGTTAGTGCCAAGGCTTGCCTTACCTTGAATACTGTCCCATTGGCCCAGCTTGGTCAGCGCTTCCTTGGCATATTGGCCTGCAGGAACGCTTGCCGGATCACCGATGGCAGGATGCTTAGCCTTGCTGAAATCAGTGAAGCCTTTAATTTCGCTGCCGCTTTTAGGTACAATCAGCACCAGCTTGTTTTCCAGCAGCGGCTTTACTGTGCTTTTATCCATATAGCCCTTGTCGCTCAGCGCATTCATCTGCTTGTTGGCCGCAGAAATAAATACGTCCGCTGCCAGACCGCTTTCAATCTGTGCCTGCAGCTTGCCGCTGGCATCATATACGCCTTCAATTTTGATTTCCGGATGCTTTTGCTGATACAGCGGAATGAGCTTTTGCGTAAACACCTTTTCCATGCTGGCAGCAGCAGCCAGACGTAAAGTTTTGCCTGCCTGCGGTGCAGCAGCCTGCTTCTCACCGCCGCCGCAACCTGCAGCCATAACAGCTACCATTAAAGAAAATACTAAGCATAAGAGTTTTTTCATTTTACTCCCCCCGTTGTTGTTTTGTTTTATATAAGTAAACATTAAGACCGATAACAACTAATAGGCAGATACCTACAATTACGGCCACATACCAGCCTGCAGCCTCCCAATCGCCTGCCGCGACGGCAGAATAAACTGCCAGCGGCAGTGTGCGTGTGCGTCCTGCGATATTGCCGGCAATCATTGCCGTAGCGCCGAATTCACCCAGACCGCGGGCGAAGGCCAGCAATCCGCCGGCAATAATACCGGGCAGTGCATTCGGCAGATGAATGCGCCAGAAAATGCGCCATTCCGTCATGCCCAGTGAACGTGCCGCCTCCAGCATGCCCTTATCAACCTGCGACAACGCTCCGCGCGCACTGCGGTACATAAGCGGCAGCGAAATCACCGCCGCTGCCAGCACGGTTGCCAGCCAGCTGAAGGCTATTTTTATGCCCGTCAGCTGATAAATGAGCTGGCCTAAAAAGCGGTTGTTGCCAAAAAAATATAAGAGAAAGAAGCCTGCTACCGTCGGCGGCAGCACCATGGGCAGCGTTATGACAGCGTCGGCAAAAATCTTCAGGCTCTGGCTCTGCAATTGCTCCACCCACCAGGCAATAACTACGCCGATAAAGAAAACTATTGCGATTGTTGCTGCCGCAGTTTGCAGCGAAATCCACAGCGGCGACCAGTCAATAGCGCTCATTTTCTCGCACAATCATGGGCGCTGCCCTTTAAGATGCGCAGTCCATGCTCCAGCTCGGGCAAAACGATTGCCAGCGCTTCCTCCACCGCCTTGGTACTGCCAGGCAGATTCACTATCAGCGTCTGTCCGCGCACTACACTAACACCGCGGCTCAGCATTGCCCGCCGCGTAATCTTGAGTGATTCCGCACGGATGGCCTCCGCGATACCGGGCACATTGCGTGTAGCCACCGCCATTGTTGCCTCCGGCGTAACATCGCGCAGCGAAAGTCCCGTGCCGCCTGTGGTGATGATCAGATCAACCTGTCTGCTGTCCGCCAGACGCACGAGCTCGCGTTCGATTTTCTTCTGCGCGTCGGGAAGCAGCACCTGCTCCACGATTTCATAGCCTGCCTCTGTTAGCAGCTGTGCTGCCCGCGGGCCGCTGGTGTCGACACGCTCACCTGCGGCACCCTTGTCCGAAAGTGTCATTACCGCCGCACGCAATGGTGCGTCGGCTGCGGGCAGAGTCACCTCCAGTTCCATACCGCTGCGCAGGACTCCGCCATGCTCTACCGTCGCAAAAACACCCTCACGCGGCATAATGCAGTCGCCTACACGCGCATAAATCGTGCAGTGGCTGTGGCATTCCTTGCCAATCTGCGTCAGCTTCATCACTACGTCACCGCTGCGAAGCACGCTTCCTACCGGCAGCTTTTTGAAGTCAATGCCGCTTACAAGAATATTTTCACCGAAGGCACCGATAGCGGCATCACCGCCGCGCGCATTGAATTCATCCACCTTTTCCGCACTCAGCAGACTCACCTGACGGTGCCAGCTGCCGGCGTGGGCATCGCCCTCGATACCGAAATTTTCTTTGAGGACTATTTCCTCTACAGGATGCTTTTCCGTCCCCTTTTTTTCGCTGATACACACAGCCTTGATTATGCCTCTGATGCTTGCTTCCATATAAAATCACCGCTCTTTCCGCCTGCCTTGCTCAGCAGATGCACATCTGTAATCACCATCGCCTTGTCCACGGCCTTGCACATATCGTAAATCGTCAGCAGCGCAATCTGCACGCCGGTCAGCGCTTCCATCTCCACGCCGGTCACACCGCTGGTCTTGACGGTGCACAGGGCTTCCACAGCCTGCCGCTCGGGCAGCAGACGGAACTCGATGCCTACCTTAGTCAGGGGCAGCGGATGGCACAGAGGGATCAGCTCACTGGTGCGTTTGGTGGCCATGATGCCCGCAATGCGCGCCACGCCCAGCACATCGCCTTTTTTCACGGTGCCGCTCTGCACGGCGGCAAAGGCTTCGGCGTTCATGGTAATAATGCCGTGTGCAGTAGCTTCCCGGGCGGTAACGGGCTTTGCGCTTACGTCCACCATCACGGCATTGCCGGCGGCATCAAAATGTGTCAGATTATTTTCAC
>OGOV01003570.1_pt1 | contig 10199 bp, 8 predicted proteins | sample 1552711 | NCBI WGS metagenome assembly OGOV01 (sample SAMEA2580216, study PRJEB22360) | human gut metagenome | biome: human gut; feature: human-associated habitat; material: faeces | place: Denmark | collected 2008/2010 | reverse complement strand
GTTCTTCTAACATTAAACGTGCTTCTTCTCCAATTGCTTTGATCTTATTTGTATTTCTGTCAAATGCCACTACGGATGGCTCTTTTAATACGACTCCCTTACCTTTAACGTAAACTAAAACGCTGGCGGTTCCTAAATCAATTCCAATATCTGTTCCTGCTGCCATGGCAAAAAATTCCCCTTTCGCTTTCTCTTATCTATCATTATTATGTTATTTCTACTTTATCCGTATACGTGCAGTTCTACACACGTACACATACTCTCTTATTATAAACATTTTCCAAGAAAATTCAACGATTTTTTACATATTCTGCGAAATTTCAGTAAATCTTAAGAACTTACTTTTCCCAGCGTCCAGATGCCCCACATGGAAGGACCAATCCGTTGGATGAAACTGGTAATCCAATCTCATCTGAGACTACTTTTCCACCAAATTTCGCTGCTACCTGAGTCTCTAACATATAAGTTAAAACTGCTGGCTGTAAACCTGTTGTATAGGAGTTTACAAGGAAGAATAATGGGTCATCGGACAGAATCTTTGTACATAGTTCGATAAATGGATAAATCTTCTCCTCAATCTTCCAGATCTCTCCCTTTGGTCCTCTTCCGTATGATGGAGGGTCCATGATGATTCCATCGTAATGATTTCCTCTTCGGATCTCACGTTCTACAAACTTCACACAGTCATCTACTAACCAGCGGATTGGTTTCTCTCTTAATCCAGAAAGCTGTGCATTCTCCTTTGCCCAATTTACCATACCTTTGGATGCGTCAACGTGTGTGACTGATGCTCCTGCTGCTGCCGCTGCAAGTGTTGCCCCTCCTGTGTAGGCAAATAAGTTTAATACTTTTACTGGACGATTTGCTTTTCTGATTTTATCTGAAAACCAGTCCCAGTTCACTGCCTGCTCCGGAAATAATCCGGTATGCTTGAAGCCGGTGGGCTGAATCTTGAATGTCAGCCCCAGCGGTTCATATTCCATTTCCCAAAACGGCGGCAGCTTCTTGGAAAACGCCCAGCTTCCGCCGCCGGAGGACGAGCGGCTGTAATGTCCGTCCGCCCTGTTCCATGCGGGGTGCTTTTTCGGGGTCTTCCAGATGATCTGCGGATCAGGGCGTACCAGTGTGACACCATGCCAGTTCTCCAGCTTTTCCAATTGCGAAGTGTCTAAAATGCGATATTGTTTCCAACCATTTGCTACTCTCAATTCGGGCTACTCCTTTATCTATCCTGCATTATGATGCGGCAAAAATCTTGACCTGTTCTGTGATTTCCTGTGCAGCGGCTTCGATCTGACCGGCGTTTTTTCCCTCTACCATGACGCGGATCAGCGGTTCGGTACCGCTTTCCCGCACGAGGATTCTGCCGTTGTCGCCGAGGATCGCGGTATGCTTTTCAATGACTGCTGCAATGTCGGCATCGTCCTGCCACAGTCCCTTTTTCTGGGGCTGAATGGTCACATTGTACAGCACCTGCGGGAAGCACTCCATCAGACCTGCCAGTTCGCTCATCTTCTTGCCGGACTTCTTGAGAATTTCCAGCAGCTTGATGCCGGACAGTTCGCCGTCGCCGGTAGTGGTTTCGTCCAGAAAAATGATGTGACCACTCTGTTCGCCGCCGATGTTATAGCCGCCGGAGAGCATTTCCTCCAGCACATAACGGTCGCCGACCTTGGTCGCCTTTGTGGCAATCTGGTTTGCCTTGGCAAAGTGGAAGAAGCCCAGATTTGTCATCACAGTCACTACGGCAGTATTCTTTTTCAGCTTGCCCTCCTGCTGCAATGCGTGGGCACAGATAGCAATGATCTTATCGCCGTCCACCAGTTTGCCGTTCTCGTCCACCGCCAGACAACGGTCTGCATCACCGTCAAATGCCAGACCCAGATCGCACTCGTGGGTCTTTACATATTCCATCAGGTTTTCCATGTGGGTGGAGCCGCAGTTCTTATTGATATTGGTGCCGTCCGGTGATGCACTGAGCATATGTACCTCTGCACCCAGACGAGTGAACAAGGATTCTGCCGTTGCGGAGGAACTGCCGTTGGCACAGTCCAGAACCACACGCATGCCGGTACAGTCTGCGGCAATACAGCTTGCCAGATAAGAAATATAGTCTTCCTTGGCGTTAGCGTATTCCGAAATGGCACCGACTGCGGTACCGGACTGCAATGTGATCTGCTCCGGATGATCCAGAATCAGTGCTTCGATCTCTGCTTCGATCGCATCCGGCAGCTTATAACCGGTAGCGGCAAACAGCTTGATGCCGTTGAATTCCACACTGTTGTGTGATGCGGAGATCATCACGCCGGCATCTGCACCGTGTGTCCGCACCAGATATGCCACAGCCGGTGTGGGGACAACGCCCAGCTTTACCGCTTCTGCTCCTACCGAACAAATGCCGGCACAAAGAGCCGCTTCCAGAATATCTGAGGAAATGCGGGTGTCCTTGCCGATGAAAATCTTCGCACGGTGCTTTGCCTCTTTTGTCAGCACCAATGCAGCGGCACGGCCGATCTGCATTGCCATTTCACATGTCAGTTCTGTAATTGCGACACCTCTCGCACCGTCTGTCCCAAACAATCTACCCATGATTCTTATGTTCCTTTCATACATACGGAGATCACTCCGATGTTTTTGTCAATGATTTGATATTTTTAGGCAACACCGCACAAAATGCGATTGCACGCAAAGCCGTCAGGCAAGCTTTGTACAGTGTTGCTTTAAGATTCTTCTGTGGAAAATTTCATCTGACCGTCCATACCGCCGCCGGAATCCGGCTGTTGATAGCCCAGATGCTGATACGCCAATGCAGTAGCACAGCGTCCCCGCGGCGTTCTCGCCAGAAAGCCCAGCTGCATCAGGTACGGCTCGCACACGTCTTCCAGTGTGACCGTTTCTTCACCCAGTGCAGAAGCCAGCGTTTCCAGTCCTACCGGTCCGCCGCTGTAGCCCTTGATGATCATCTCCAGCATGCGGCGGTCATTGCTGTCCAGTCCCAGTTCGTCGATCTCCAGACGATCCAGTGCCATGTGGGCGATTTCCTGTGTGATCTCACCGTTGCCCATGACATCGGCAAAATCCCGCACCCGCTTGAGCAGGCGGTTGGCAATACGGGGTGTCCCTCTGGCACGCCCTGCAATTTCCATTGCCCCGTCAATGGAGCACGGGATCTTCAGCAGCATTGCACTCCGGCGGACAATGTCCGTCAGCTGTTCTGTGGTATACAGTTCCAGCCGCAGAATTACGCCGAAGCGGTCACGCAGCGGGCTGGAAAGCTGCCCCGCTCTGGTGGTTGCCCCTACCAGTGTAAACGGGTTCAGATCCACCCGTAGCGAACGTGCTGACGGCCCTTTTCCCATGATAATATCAATGGCATGGTCTTCCAGTGCCGGATACAGGATTTCCTCTACCTGACGGTTCAGGCGATGGATCTCATCGATAAACAGCACGTCATTCGGCTGCAAATTGGTCAGGATCGCCGCCAGATCACCGGCTTTTTCAATTGCCGGACCAGTTGTCACACGAAGATTCACGCCCATTTCGTGGGCAATGATCGAGGACAAGGTCGTCTTTCCCAGTCCCGGAGGCCCGTACAGCAGCACGTGATCCAAAGGGTCTCCACGCCGCTTGGCTGCCTCGATATAGACTGCCAGATTTTCCTTGACTTTATCCTGTCCGATATATTCCACCAGCGTTTGCGGACGGAGTGTCACTTCTGCTTCGCGGTCTTCTTCCACTTCGCGGGGTGTCACCATACGCTCCTCAAACTGCATATCACTGGTTTCAATCATTTTGGTTGATTCCCTCTCTCTCAAAAGTTACGCTGTTTTCCGAATTCCTGTAACGCCAGCCGAATCAGGTCGGAGGACGACAGGGACGGATCCAGCTTTGCCACGATCGGTGCCACTTCGCTCTGGGTATAGCCCAGTGTGACAAGAGCTTCGATAGCTTCGCCCACATTGCCGCCGGACTGGGTCGCCGCCGCAATCTCTCCTGCACCGGCAGTGCCGGAGAGCAGCCCGGTGGCATCGCCGGCGATCTTATCCTTGAGTTCCATGACGATTCGCTGGGCAGACTTTGCCCCGATGCCCTTGGCACGTGTCAGTGCCTTGCTGTCACCGGAAGCCACTGTCAACAGGAACTGATCCGGTGTCAGATCCGACAGAATGGAAAGGGCTGCCTTCGGTCCCACGCCGGAAACCGAGGTCAGAAGCTGAAAGCACTGCAATTCCTGCTGTGTGGAAAAGCCAAATAATTCTACGGCATCTTCCCGCACGCTCATGACCGTATACAGCAGAACGGTTTCACCGAGATTTCCCACCTGCCCCAGTGTATGCAGAGTGGTACGGCAGGCATACCCTACGCCGCCGCATTCCACCACTGCCATTGCCGGTTCTTTGGCGATCAGTTTTCCATGTACACTATATATCATATTGTATCTCCTGCTTTGATGATTCTCTTTTGCAGCTGCACGCCGGTCGCACAATGTCCGTGGCAAATCGCAAGGGCAAGGGCATCGGCGGCATCGTCCGGCTTCGGGATCTGTGCCAGCTTCAGAATTCGCCTTGTCATATCCATGCCCTGCCGCTTTTCCGCCTTTCCGTAGCCCACGACCGCCTGCTTGACTTGCAGGGGTGTGTACTCATACATCGGAATCTGGTGCTGCTCCGCACAGAGGACGATAACACCGCGTGCCTGTGCCACATCGATCACCGTTTTCTGGTTGGAAGTAAAGTACAGCCGTTCAATCGCGATACAGTCCGGCTGAAACCGTTTCAGCAAAAAATCCAGATCGTCATAGATCGCCGTCAGACGTGCTGCAAACCGTGTGCCGGCTTCTGTGGTAATTGCCCCGTATTCCAGCGGCGTAAAATCCGCCCCGTGATAGGACACCACTCCAAAGCCTACAATGGCATAGCCCGGATCGATTCCTAAAATCCGCATTTCCAGCCCTCCTGTTTGCAGGTCAGTGCCTGCCTCGTTTCACACGTACATTTCATTATAGCACAAAATGATTGCTGTTTTCAATAGCTATTCAAAATTTTATCTTGATTTTTGAAAAATAATTGTGTATAATGGAAGTTAGCATACTTTGCACACGGTAGCAGAAGTTGTTCTCACAGAAAGAAACCTCCCGCAAATTTCAAGGGCAACACCGCATCTGCACCGAAAATCCCTTCACAGAAAGGAATACAACATGGAATTACAGGAAATCCGCAATGAGATCGACCGGCTGGACAAACAGATCCAGTCTTTATTTGAAGAACGCATGCTTCTCTGCCAAGATGTTGCAAGATATAAAAAAGCACACAACATGCCGGTTTTTCAGGCAGGACGGGAACAGCAGATCCTCGACCGCGTAGAACAGAATGCCAAAGAGGGGCTGGGACTGGCTTCCCGCACCATGTTCGCCAACATGATGAGCATCAGCTCCCAGTTACAGCAGAAAATGCTGGTCGCTGCCGAAGATGCCCCCAATTTCAAAACGCCCCGCATGAAGGAAGCCGTCCGTGTCGGCTGTCAGGGCACCGTGGGTGCAAACTCCGAAACCGCCGCACAGGCATTCTTTCCGGAACGGCACATTCAGTTCTATCCGACCTTTGAGCAGGTCTTTGAAGCAGTAGAATCCGGCGAACTGGAATACGGCGTTCTGCCAATTTACAACAGCACCTCCGGAACGGTTACACAGACTGTAGACCTGATGGGAAAGTACAGTTTCTTTATCACCGCAATGAATCAGGTAGAAGTGATGCACTGTCTGGCTGCCCTGCCGGATGCTAAAATGGAGAACATCACCGAAGTGTATTCCCATCCGCAGGCACTCTCTCAGTGCAGCGATTTCTTAGATGCACGTTCTCTCCACAGCCACGACTACAGCAACACCGCCACTGCTGCCAAAATGGTGGCAGAATCCGGTGACAAGACCATTGCCGCGATCTGTTCCGAAGACTGTGCCAAGCACAACCGCCTACAGATTCTGGCTTCCCGTATTTCCAATGTTGTCCCGAACTTCACTCAGTTCATCTGCATCACCAAGGACATGCAGGTGGCGGAAAATGCGTCTGTGATTTCCGTGATGCTGTCCATTTCCAACGAGCCCGGCAGCCTGAGCCGAATCCTGAACAAATTCTTCCTGTATGGACTGGACATGACCAAAATCGAAAGCAGACCCATTCGGGACGGCAGCTTCGACGTTGTTTTTCACATCGACTTCAAGGGCAATCTCCGCGACCGGAGCATTGCCGCATTTTTGAATGATCTCTGCAAAAGCTGTCGGGATTTCAAGCTGTTGGGAAATGCTGTCGTCATGGTATAATCTGATCTATTGCAAAAACAGTTTCAAAAGCAGTCCGTTTGCCGCGGACTGCTTTTTGTCATTCCTGTTCTCCACGCATCAGTTTTGAACGAAATTCCGCCTCCCGAAACTGCTTCGGCGTAACACCGACTTTTCTGGAAAAGACCTGTATGAAATGGCTCTGGGAAGAAAACGCCAGCAGGTTTGCAATTTCAGCGTAGCTGCGGTCGGAAAATTGCAGCATGCGTTTGGCAGACTGAATCTTTTGATCTAAAATATAATCATGCAGCGTACAGCCCATTTGCTCCCGAAACAGACGGGATAAGTAACTGGGGTGCAGGTGCACTTCCGCAGCAAGTTCCTCTGTGGAAATTTTTTCGTGCATATGTGAATAGATGTAGTTCAGGCACAGTGAAACCGGCTTGGAACAGACCTGCTTGATTTTCCGCTGCTGCATTCGCTTGGCATAGTCCATACAAGCGTCATCATGCAGTTTCTCCACCTGATCGATGGTCGTTGCCGTGTCAATTTTACGAATATAGAAATCGCTCATACGATATGCCTGTTCCCCCGGCATGCCGCCTTCAATACAAAATCGCGATACCATTGACAGACAGATAATACAGTGATACCGGAAATTCTGCACCAAATCGTCAGAAAGCCTTACTCTCATGGCGATCTGCCGATATAATCCGGATCGCAGATTTTCCTGCACTGCATCCACATCGCCCTGCTGCACTTGATTATAAAAGCCAAATTCGACTTCCGGCGGTTCGTGCTGGTGCGTATCCTCCTGCCGTTCCTGCTCTGCTTTTTGCCATTCTAACTCCAATGTCATGAAAATCTCCTCCTACTATTTTATATCGCCTTAAATGTGAATAAATATAGAATTCCTTTCAGAAACAAATCTATAACAAAATCCTGCTCTATCCGTTCTCTTCGGCAACCTGCACTGAAAAAAGTACTGTATTTTCCAGAACAACTGGAAAATACACATCGACCTCTGCTGGTTTTTTACGGAAACATGGGAAAAATAAGAAATCCCTATAATTACTCTATGATTTCAGGGCCCAAAAAGTTGCATTTATCCTGTACAGAAATATTGTATCACATTTCTATCAAAAAAGCAAGTTTTTTGGTATCATTTTTTTGATATTCCTCGTAAAATGAAAATGCAGATATTTTAAAGGGGCATTGACTCTGGAATTATTTGGTGTTCAGCAGCATTCCCCACGGCTCTCGTTTTCACGTGTCCGCTTCATAAGCATAGCGGATTCAAAGCAATTCAAATAGAAAATTGCTTCCGTAACAGACAACAGCCACTGCTATTTCGATTGACAGGAGGTCACATCATGCGTATTTGGAAAGGCTATCAGCATGGTATCAATTTTGGCGGCTGGTTTTCACAGAAAGAGCATACCGAAAAGCATTATCAGACATTTATCACGGAAGCGGACTTTGCAACAGTTGCCCGCTGGGGACTGGATCACGTTCGGATTCCGGTGGACTATGAATTGGTAGAATCCGAGGGCGGCATTCTCAAGGAAGACGGTTTTCGCTGGATCAAGCAGTGCATTCTCTGGTGCAGAAAATACGATCTGCACATGATTTTGAATTTACACAAAACTGCCGGCTATTCTTTTGCCGACGAGTCAGATTCCGGCGAATTCTTCACCAATCTGGCATTGCAGGCTCGCTTTATCTCTCTTTGGCAGGAATTTGCAAAACGCTTTGGAAATGACAGCGATGTTGTCGCCTTTGAACTGCTGAATGAAGCGGCAGACATGCACACCGCAAAAGACTGGAACCAGATCGCTGCCAACGCCATTGCAGCGATCCGCTCTGTTGCACCGGATGTTTTTATTCTGGCAGGCGGCATTCACTACAATGGTGCCGACGGTGTGACACTGCTGGATGCACCGGCAGATTCCCGCATCGTCTACAGTTTCCACTGCTATGATCCGATCATTTTCACGCATCAGACTGCACAGTGGATCAAGGGTATGCCGAAGGACTTCCACATTGCATATCCGGACACTCTCGCCAACTATCGCCGCTGGTCCGCTGCATTCAGCAAGGAATATATCGGTTCACTTCTGCATGAAGGGCTCACAGATGTGGAAACTTCTTTCTTTGAAGCAAATCTTTCTGCGGCAATTTCTGCTGCGGAAAAATATGATGTGCCTCTTTATTGCAGCGAGTACGGTGTCATTCATCAGGCAGATCTGGAAAGCACTCTGCATTGGTATCAGACTATTTCCGCTGTATTTGAAAAGCACCACATCGGACGGGCTGCCTGGACATATAAAGAAATGGACTTCGGTCTGACAGATGCGGAAGCATTCCCCGTGATGCAGAAAGTCCTGCCTTTGCTGTAATCTATAGGGCAATACCGCACAAAGATTGTGCGGTATTGCCCTAGAAATAAATTATGTTTTGATGCCCCTGCTGCTTTTTACGGCTGGGGCATTTTTGCTGCAAATTTGTCCTAACAATCTTGTCTTTACAAACGATAAATTTCATGGTATAATAGAAAAAGAAGACTTGCAATAACTGCAACGGAGGTCCATATGGTAACAAATGATGGTACGATCATTCAGATCAAACATGATATTCTGTGCGAAGTCGCAAAATTGGTTTTCGCCGGAAAATTTGAAACAGAAAAAGACGAGCTGCCCTATCGCATGATGCCCGGTCCGAAAGCAAAATACCGCTGCTGTGTCTACAAAGAACGGGAAATTGTCCGGCAGCGAATCCGCCTTGCAGAGGGGAAGGCTCCGCAGGGATCACACAACGACCTTGTGGTACAAGTCGTACAGGCGGCATGTGAGGACTGCCCTATTTCCCGCTACGTTGTCACAGACAACTGCCAGAAGTGCATGGGGAAAGCCTGTCAGCAGTCCTGTCATTTCGGAGCAATCGATATTGGCCGCACGCGGGCACACATTGACCCGCAGAAATGTCGGGAATGCGGCAAGTGTGCGGCAGCATGTCCCTACAACGCCATTGCAGACCTGATTCGCCCATGTCGCCGGAGCTGTCCGGTAGGAGCGATTTCCATGGACGAAAACGGCATCTGCATCATTGACGAGAAAAAATGTATCCAGTGCGGCAGATGTATCCACAGCTGCCCGTTCGGTGCGATCAGTTCTAAGTCCTGCTTGGTAGATGTCTGTCAGGCACTAGTGGACGGCAAACATGTCTATGCCATGTTTGCTCCCTCTACAGAAGGACAGTTCGGCGAAGGCATTACTTTCGAAAGCTGGCGGAACACTCTGAAGGAAGTGGGCTTTACCGATCTGGTAGAAGTCGGACTGGGCGGTGACATGACCGCTTATGCCGAAGCAGCGGAGTGGGCGGAAGCATATCGGGAGGGCAAAAAGCTGACAACCTCCTGCTGCCCCGGCTTTGTCAATCTGATTCGTCTGCACTATCCGGATCTAATCGACAATATCTCTACTACCGTTTCCCCCATGTGTGCGGTTTCCCGCTGGATCAAGTCCAAGGATCCGGAAGCGGTAACTGTTTTTGTAGGTCCCTGCATCGCCAAAAAGAGCGAAGTCATCGACCAGCACATTGAGGGCAGTGCGGACTACGCCATGACCTACGGCGAGATCCGTGCCATTATCCGTGCCAAGGGCGTTACCATTCACGAAGCAGAGGAAACCAATCAGCAGTCCAGCACTTTCGGCAAATGGTTCGGCAACAGCGGCGGTGTGACAGATGCCGTATTGGAAAGCATGAAAGAACAGGGCGTGACCGACGAAGTCAATGTGGAACGCTGCAACGGCACTGATGCCTGCAAGCGTGCCCTGCTGATGCTGAAAATGGGCAGATTCTCCGGCGACTTTATCGAGGGCATGGCTTTCGGCGGCGGCGGGGTGGGGGGGCCCCAACCGGATTT
>OGOV01003568.1_pt1 | contig 10209 bp, 9 predicted proteins | sample 1552711 | NCBI WGS metagenome assembly OGOV01 (sample SAMEA2580216, study PRJEB22360) | human gut metagenome | biome: human gut; feature: human-associated habitat; material: faeces | place: Denmark | collected 2008/2010 | reverse complement strand
CCGTATTAACGGCGGCGGTCAGCCGGTTCAGCTCGTATACGCCTTCCTCGGAGGCAATCTCACGGAATCGCCCGAACCATTCGGGGCTGTCGGTATTGAAGTCCTCCAGCGTAATTTTCACCTCATCCGCTGTTGTGCCGAGCCTTGCAAACGCTTTGTCGATGGCTTCCTCCTCACAGGGAAAATACAGATATTCGGTTTTGCCGCCATATTCGGCCTTGGCAACGCAAAGCACCCCCGGATCATACAAATACGCTGGGAAGGTCTGTCCGTCATATGACCGTTGGAACGGCGTGTTTTCGTCCACGAACAGCATTCCGTGTTCGGTAAATATGCCATTGCCGGACTGTATCAGCTCCCGTCCGAGCTGCGCATATTTCGGGTCATCCTCATCGTGTGCCGGTATGCAGCCGTTGACCGTGAGCAGATACTCTTTGCCGATTTTGCCCATGTCACCGATATCCCGAATCAGCGGATAGCGATTGAGATTAAAACTCAAATTGATGAGGTCGGGCAGAGTGTCGAAACCCTCTAATTTCATTGCTTCGTAAAACTGATATTCCTCATCGCCGAAGAAGCTGTCCATGCGCTTGGCGAGGTAATTCACTTCATCCAGATTTGCGAATCTGTCTTGCAGGAAGGCGAGTTCTTCGGGAAATACCACCTCGGTCACATACAATTCCAGCGGCCGTACCTGCTCTGCGCCGATCTCGGCAAGCGCCTCTTGCAATGCCTTTTCGGTGCAGGGAAAGCGGAGGTCGGTCTGGCTGTTGCCGTATTTGATTTTCAGTTTAATCATGGCATTTCTCCCTTATGGCTGCGAGTCCGAAGCGGCGGATTGCCATAGCGTTGCAGATGGTGCGGAACAGCATAGGCGGAACGAGGTCGGCGTCCGACAGATCCGACACGGTAAGATGTTTTGTGCCGATCGTCAAATCCTTGGCTGCACAGTAGAGGGTGTAGGCTCGTTCGGTGCAATTATGGAGTTTAATGTTCTCAAAAAACACGCAGCCGTTATTTATATGGTGCTTGCAGCAGCTCCACAGCCTTTGGTCTGCGGTAAGCAGATACAGCGCCGAAAGCAGTGCGTAATTCTCTCGGTGTACATTCTTTGCGGCAAGTGTAAATCTTGTCCTGTGCTTTTCATTTATATATGTCATGGGGTTTTCCTCGCTTTCTATATATTCGTTGAATCTCTTGCGGAAGGGCGGACAGCGTATCTGCCGCATGGTGGTTGTCAGCAGTTCAGAGGGTGTAGCGGCGGTTGCCGTGATGAATAGCTGTGCTTCGGTAAAACGGAAGCCCACACCTCTCGGTGCAAAATTCGGAATGGTCATCATCAGCCGTTCCATGCGTCTGTCATATGGGTTATCTGAAAATATGGTCATTTTTGTTCTCCTTGTGAAATAGAAAAAGCCCTCCGGTTTTTGTGTAACCGAAGGGCGATTGATAGTATTACATATTCTGTTGTGGTGGTGACACCTGTTCAAAGGTCGGCGGCTCGGCTTCAAGAGAGGGATATCCGTCCGTGAGCTTTTCTTGAAGCTTATCCAACTGCCGTTCCTGCTCATAGGTCAGCGTTTCGCAGTTGCCTTTGGTGAAGTCCACACAGCGACAAAGGTATGCCGATTCATTCTCACTGAACAGACGATCTTTGCTGACGAGACCGGAGCGCACGGCAAAGACTTCCTTGACATATTCATAGTTCGGAGAATAATCTCCCCAGAACACCGAGTCGCCGTCTGCATTCTGTTTCCATGTGCAGAACATAAAGCCGTTCTTTTCACTGTAGGTTGCCGCCAACACCGTATCTCCGAAGGCGGCAAGTTGTCTGTAATCGGAGACATCGGCAGCTTTCATCTGCGGTGCGTGTTCGTAGAGTCCGACATATTCTCGCACCGTAGAGATCTCATCCTGAATATCTGCAATTTTACTGCGGTATTCATCCGAGAGGTTTTGGTCGGCGTTGCTTAGAAATTGACCGTTGTATTTTATCCGGCAGAGGGGGATGCCGTCCGATGACACCTCCAGCCATTCGTTACCGTCCATCTTGGTGTCGTACCGAGCCTTGAGCCGTTTGGTTAATTCTTTTTGTAGCATATCTGTTTTCTCCTTTTTGATGACAATAAAAAAAGGCAGATAGATTTTTGCTTTCTATCTGCCTGTGTATCTGATATTTACTTTTCGGGAGTTCAAGTCTATCCACAAAGGGAAAACGGCGATTTTACATCTGCGTTTTGGTACAGAGAAAAATCGCCGTTTGGGCAGCAAAAAAGCCCGATATAATCGGGCTTTTCGCAGGAGACATCTTTTTTGTCTCCACATTATGGTCCGAGTGTTGAGATTCGAACTCAAGGCCTCTTGAACCCCATTCAAGCGCGATACCAAACTTCGCCACACCCGGATAGCCAACCGAATCACTCAAGTCAGCTTGATTACTATACCACACCTTTTCGGGGAATGCAAGGGGTTTTTTGAAATTTTTCCGTTTTTTTAGTAGCCATACCGTTTCCGCTTGGCCAGCAGGAAGATACCCGTGGCGACAACGGCCATGACCTCCGCCGCCACGATGGACATCCAGATGCCGTCCAGCCTCCACAACAGCGGGAACAGCAGCACCGCTCCCACCTGGAACACCAGGGTCCGCAAGAACGCGATGATGGCCGAGGTGAGCCCGTCGTTCAGGGCCGTGAAGAAGGACGAGCCGTAGATGGCGAAGCCCGAGAACAGGAACGAGAACGAGAAAATGGAGAAGGCGTGGGACGTCATCCGGAACAGTCCCGGGTCATACCCCACATACAGCCGGGACAGCGGCGCGGCCAGAACCTGCCCCGCCGCCAGCATGCACACCGCGCACACGGCCAGCAGGCCGCCGCTGCGCCGCAGCAGGCCCCGCAGCTCCCCGCGGTTTCCGGCCCCATAGTGGAACGACACAACAGGGGCCGCCCCCACGGAATAGCCGATATAGATGGCCTGGAAGATCATATTTACATACATCAGCACGCCGTAGGCAGAGACACCGTCCTCTCCGGCGTACTTCATCAGCTGCACGTTATACAGCATGCTCACCAGGGACATGGACACGTTGCTCATAAACTCCGACGACCCGTTGGAGCAGGTTTTCAGCAGGGCGCGCAGGTCCATCCGGCATTTGCCCAGCCGCAGCAGGCTGCTGTTGGGCCGGGCGAAGTACACCAGGGGCAGGCTGCCGCCGATGAACTGGCTCAGGCCTGTGGCCACGGCGGCACCGGCCACGCCCCAGCGGAACACGCCTACGAACAGGGCGTCCAGCACCATATTGGTGACGCCTGCCGCCACGGTGATATATAGCCCCAGCCGCGGCTTTTCCGCCGTGGCAAACAGGCACTGGAACTCATATTGCAGCACATAAAACGGCAGGGCGATCAGGTTGATGCGGCCATAGATCAGGGCCTGCTCCAGAAGCTCCCCCTCCGCCCCCATCAGCACCGCCGCCGGGCGCAGGATCAGAAAGCCCAGGCCCGCCAGCACCACGCCGATGGCCGCCGAGACGTACACGATCATGGAGAAGATGTCGTTGGCCCGTTCCCGGTCCCCCTGGCCCATGGTCTTGGCGATAAGCGCGCCGCCGCCGGTGCCGAACATGAACCCCACGCAGCCTAAGCCCAGCAGCACCGGGATGATAAGATTCACCGCCGCAAAGGGCGTCTTTCCCGCGTAATTGGACACAAAAAAGCCGTCCACCACGCCGTAAACCGCGGTAAAGATCATCATGGTGATGGACGGCAGCGTAAACCGGATCAGCCTGCCGCAGGTGAAGTGGTCCGATAATTGAATGGACGCTTTGCTCATGACTCCTCCTTGATTTCCTTCGCTTTTTCCCCCAGGGCCTCCTGAAAGCGTCGGGTCAGCGCCAGATATTGCTCCACATCCGCCTGGGGCCAGGCGGCAAACACCTGGTTCTCCGCCTGGATTACCCGCAGGGCGGTCCGGCAGGCCAGTCCCTCTCCCGCCTCCGTCAGGCACACGTCCTTGCCCCGTCCGGCGGCCTCCAGATAGATCAGGCCCTCCCGCTCCATCCGCCGCAGGGCGGAGTTGACGGTCTGCTTGCTCATGCCTCCCAGGCGGCAGACCTCCCGCACGGAGCAGCGCCCCCCGGTGTCGCACAGGGTATACAGCACGCCCATCACGCTGTCCGGCAGGCCCCAGTGCTGGGCCATTTCATGATAAACCGCGTCGGTTTCCTGCAAAAGGTGGTTATACCGCCGCAGGTCCCGGGATATATATTGCATAGGCTGCCGCCTCCCTTCTGTCCGAAATCATACCAAACGGATTATAGTACGATTTCGTACCTTTGTCAAGACAACACAAACCGCCGGTCCCGGGAAAGAGGGGACCGGCGGTTTGTTTTGTGGTAAAAGGAGAGAGAATAACAATGATAACAGCTTTCGGATTACGGGCTTATCATACCGTCCCGGCGGGAAAAAGTCAAGCGGTCCGGCCCACAGTTTACAGAACGTTCACAGGAAACCGGCAATCTGCCTATTGACGGCCGGCAGCCACGGTGGTAATATTTAGCTCGCTAACATTTAGTATGCTAAGTATTAAAAGTCAGAAGAAAGGAGAAAGCTATATGGACTGCGAGAAGAAGCCCGAGCTCATCGGCCCGCTGCTGGGCTACTGCAATCATCGGGCATATCTGAGCATGGACAAAAAGCTGCGGCGCTATGGCGTCACGCCCATCCAGTGCCGGACCCTGACGTATCTGCACCGCCAGCCCGGCCCCGTGACCCAGAAGCAGCTGCAGCAGCATCTGGCCGTGAAGCCCTCCACCGTCAACGGCATTGTGGACCGTCTGGTGGAAAAGGGCATGCTGACCCGCGCCCCCGGCGAAACCGACGCCCGCTGCCGCATCCTGCGGCTGACGGCGTGCGGCCAGCAGTTTTATGACGACTTCGTTTCCATCACCCATGAAATAGAGGCCCTGGTCCAGCGGGGCATGACCCCCCAGGAGGTGGATACGCTCCGCCGGCTCCTGCTGCGGGCGGCGGAAAACCTGACATCGGAGGAGGACAACGCATGATTCGTAAATTAGCTCCCTATACCAAGGGATATCGCATCTGGATCATCCTGGGCGTTCTGTGCTCAGCCGGCGAGGCCGTGCTGGAGCTGCTGCTGCCCAAGGCCATGAGCCAGATTGTGGACGTGGGCATTGCCAACGGCGACAAGGAGTACATTCTGGCCATGGGCCTGAAAATGATCCTCATGGCCCTGGCGTCCCTGGTGATGGGCGTGGGGGCGGCGGCTCTGGCCGCCCGGGCCGGTATGGGCTTCGGCGCCAACGTCCGCGCCGCGGAATATGCCCAGGTGCAGCGGTTCTCCTTTGCCAACATTGAGCATTTTTCCACCGCATCCCTGATCACCCGGCTCACCAACGACGTTTCGTCGGTGCAGATGACCCTGATGATGGGCATGCGCATGCTGGTCCGGGCCCCGGTAATGCTGATCACCGCCCTGGTCATGGCCCTGACCATCAGCTTGCAGCTGAGCCAGGTATTCCTGGTGGTGCTGCCGCTGCTGCTGATCCTGGTGGCCATCGTCATCCGCTATGTGGGGCCGTTTTTCACCGCCCTGCAAAAGTCCACCGACGATCTGAACCTGGTGGTCCAGGAGGATCTGAACGCCATCCGCGTGGTGAAATCCTTCGTCCGGGAGAACCGGGAGCAGGAGAAGTTTGCCCAGCGCAGCGACACCCTCCGGGATACGGCGGAGCGGGCCTACAGCTTCGTGGTGCTGTTTGTCCCCCTGGTGACCCTCATTATGGGCGGCACCATCATGGCCATCATGTGGCTGGGCGGCCACTATGTGGTGGGCGGCTCCATGCTCTCCGGCGATCTGATCGCCTTCTTCACCTACGCCTCCGAAATCCTCATGTCCCTGATGATGGTGGCCATGGTGATGATGGTGCTGACCCGGTCCATCGCCTGCGGCAAGCGCATTGTGGAGGTGCTGGAGGAGCAGCCCGAGATCACCGACTCCGCCGCCGACCCGGCCCTGACCGTGGAAAACGGCGACGTGGACTTTGATCATGTCTATTTCAAATACCACAAGGACAGCGACGCCTGGAACCTGGAGGATATCTGCCTGCATATTGAAAGCGGCATGACCGTTGGCATCTTGGGCGGCACCGGCAGCGCCAAGAGCACCCTGGTGAGTCTGATTCCCCGGCTGTATGAGGCCACGGAGGGTGTTGTGTCCGTAGGCGGACATGACGTCCGGGAATACACCATGGAGGCTCTGCGCCAGGGCTGTGCCATGGTGCTGCAAAAGAACACCCTGTTCTCCGGCACCATCCGGGAAAATCTCCGCTGGGGCCGGGAGGACGCCACCGACGCCGAGATGGAGGAGGCCTGCCGCATGGCCTGCGCCGACGAGTTTATCTCCCGCATGCCCGACGGCTACGATACCCACATTGAGCAGGGCGGCGCCAACGTGTCCGGCGGCCAGAAGCAGCGCCTGTGCATTGCCCGGGCCATTCTCCGGCGGCCCCGGGTGCTGATCCTGGACGACTCCACCTCTGCCGTGGACACCGCCACCGACGCCAGGATCCGCGCAGCCCTGCGCCAGGCCCTGCCCGGGTCCACCAAGCTCATCATCGCCCAGCGCATCTCCTCCGTTATGGATGCGGATCTGATCGTGGTGCTGGACGACGGCAAAATTTCCGGTGCAGGCACCCATGACCGGCTGATGGCCACCAATCGGATCTATCAGGAGGTCTATAAATCTCAGCAGGAAGGAGCGACCATCGATGGCTGAAAACAAGAATCAAGCGCGGTCCGGCGGTCCGGGTCACGGTCACGGCCGGGGTCACGGCTATCAGCGGCCCCAGGATCTCCGGGGCACCGTGGGCAAGCTCCTGGGCTACATTGGCCGCTACAAGGGCGCGCTGATCGTGGTGGCCGTGTGCCTGATCCTCAGCTCCGTGGGCTCCGTGGCCGGCAGCTATTTCCTCAAGCCTGCCCTGAACCACATTGTGGCCGGGGACTTCAAGGGTCTATTCTGGATGCTGGTGGCCATGGGCGGTGTGTTCCTGGCCTCCGCCGGGTGCTCCTATGCCTATTCCCGCCTGATGGTCCGCATCTCCCAGCGGACCGTGGCCACTCTGCGGCAGGATCTGTTCAACAGGCTCCAGACCCTGCCCCTGCGGTATTTCGACACCCACCAGTCCGGCGACCTGATGAGCCGCTTCACCAACGACATGGACACCGTGTCCGATATGATCGGCAACAGCTTCGCCAGCGTGGTGTCCAACCTCATCACCTTTGTGTGCACCGTGTTCATGCTGATTTACCTGAACTGGGCCCTGACCCTCATCACCTTCGTGTTCCTGGGTCTGATGCTCCTGGTGGTCAAAAGCGTGGGCGGCCGCAGCCGCGTCAGCTTCCAGCAGCAGCAGGCGGCCCTGGGCAGCCTCAATGGCTACATTGAGGAGATGATCGAGGGCCAGAAGGTCATCAAGGTCTTTCACCACGAGCAGAAGACCATGGACGAGTTCGCCGCCCGCAACAGCGCCTATCGCGACGCCGCCGCCATGGCCCAGACCTATGCCGGGTCCATGATGCCTGCCATGGGCAACCTCTCCCGCATCAACTACGCCGTCACCTGCTGCGTGGGCGGCCTGCTGTCCATCTCCGGTGTGTTCGATATCGGCTCCCTGGGCGCGTACCTGCTGTATGTCAAGCAGGTGTCCCAGCCGGTGGGCCAGATCAGCCAGCAGGTGAACACCCTGCTGGCCGCCGTAGCCGGCGCGGAGCGCATTTTTGCCGTGATGAACGCCGACCCCGAGACGGATGAGGGCCGCACCACCCTGGTGCGGGTGCTGAAGGACGGCGATTCCCTGACGGAGACGGACCGCCGCACCGGCCACTGGGCCTGGAAGAAGCCCGACGGCTCCCTGACGGAGCTGCGGGGCGACGTGCGCTTTGACCATGTGGACTTCGGCTACGACCCGGAAAAGACGGTGCTCCACGACGTATCCCTGTTTGCCAAGCCCGGCCAGAAGATCGCCTTCGTGGGCTCCACCGGCGCGGGAAAGACCACCATCACCAACCTGATCAACCGGTTTTATGACATTCAATCCGGTTCCGTCACCTATGACGGCATCGACGTCCGGGACATCCGGAAGGACTCCCTGCGCCGCTCTCTGGGCATTGTTTTGCAGGATACCCACCTGTTCACCGGAACCGTGGCCGACAATATCCGCTACGGGAAGCTGGACGCCACCGATGAGGAGGTCCGCGCCGCGGCCAGGCTGGCCAACGCCGACACCTTCATCCGCCACCTGCCCCAGGGGTACGACACCGTCATCACCGGCGACGGCGGCAGCCTCAGCCAGGGGGAGCGCCAGCTGCTGGCCATTGCCCGGGCCGCCGTGTCCGATCCCCCGGTGCTGATCCTGGATGAGGCCACCTCCTCCATCGACACCCGCACGGAGAAGCTCATTGAGCAGGGGATGGATTCCCTGATGGCCGGGCGCACGGTGTTCGTCATCGCCCACCGGCTCTCCACCGTCCGCAACGCCCAGGCCATCCTGGTGCTGGAGCAGGGCCGCATCATCGAGCGCGGCGACCATGCGGAGCTCATGGCCCAAAAGGGCCGGTACTACCAGCTCTGCACCGGCCAGGAGGAGCTGTCCTGACCCAAAAAACGCAGGAAACAGCCGCCGCAGCTTGCTCTGCGGCGGCTGTGCGCGTATCAAGCGGCAAAAACGCCGGTATCGCAACGATACCGGCGTTTTTGCTATAGGGGGGAAGGGGGAAATCAGCGAAGTCAGGCAGACCGCCGAGCGGTCCGGCTTCGGTTCCAGAGCCTCGGAGGTGGCCCTGAATATAAATTCATTATACACGGTCGATATTGAAAAATCAACCTGAATTTTGAAAAAATTTCAAAATTTCTGTATGTCACCGCAGCACCGCGCACAGTAAGGTCAGGTATCGCGGCAGCTTATCCCGCCGGGGCCACAGCAGCTCCCAGCCCAACTCTCCCCGGGCGGCGGCCCCCACGTCGCAGCCCAGAGATTCCAGACTGTAGCCCACCGCCTCTGGATGGCGGCAGGGCCGCCCTGCGGGCCGGGTACACGCCGCGCACAGCATGCACCCCCCGGTGGTCAGCACTGCCGCTCCGGGATACAGCGCCCGCAGATGCCCGTCCATCCGCCGGGCGTGGGCGGCGGTCAGCTCCCGGGTATATTCCGCCAGCTCCTCCGGCGTGAACCGCCGCTCCAGCAGCTCCCGGGTAAAGTGGAACTGCATCCCCCGCAGCAGCACCGTTTCATACCGCCCCCAGTATTCCGCCGCCGGAACGTCATAGGGCGGGCACGTCCAGTACCGCCCATAGTCCGGGCAGGGGCGGCACCCGGCGGTTGGGTCCTTCAGGTCCACATACCGCCTGACGAATTCCTCCGCCGGCGCCTCCGCCCCGGCCTGTACAATGGTATAGCCGTTTCCGTTCATCCGTTTCCCTCTCCGATCTCATAGCCGCTGAAGTTGTACAGCGGCCCCACCCGGGTCTCGCCGTTCATGACGGACAGCAGCAGCATCTCGCACCCATCGGAGAGCCCCGCCTCATCCACGCCATAGAGCAGGGTATGGAACTCCTCCGCAAAGACCCGGACGCTCTCTGTCGCCGCGCCGTGGGCCAGATGCCGGGACCGCACCAGCCGCTCCCGGCCGCCGGTCAGGCTCAGCAGCTCATAGAGCTGCTCCTCTGCCGTCCGGCCATAGCGCAGAAGCTCCCACTGCCCGCCGTTCCGGTGCAGGAACAGGGCCTCATCCCCATTCTGCCCCACCGGGCCGGAGGACCACACCTCCGTGCCGTCATACCGCAGCACCCGGAGTCCTCCGTTCTCTGCCGTAAGGCGCTCCGCCAGTCCGTCGCCGTCCATGTCCACATAGGTTATTGCCGCCGTGCCGTCAGGCCGGGACACCCCCAGCCCCAGCAGCACAGCATACCCCGGATGGTGCACCAGGTCCTCCGACACGGCGAAGGCCTGGGTCTTGACCTGATCGTACCACGCCTGAGCGGAGAGGATCCCGGCATAGGGAGTCACATCCTCACCCATGTCCGCCAGCAGATCCTGGCACACCGCCATCATGGCCGCCTGCATCCCATACCCGCCGTTATACCGGCACTCCAGCATGGTGAAGCAGTACCGCAGGGGGTCCGCCCCGC
>OGOV01003566.1_pt1 | contig 10212 bp, 6 predicted proteins | sample 1552711 | NCBI WGS metagenome assembly OGOV01 (sample SAMEA2580216, study PRJEB22360) | human gut metagenome | biome: human gut; feature: human-associated habitat; material: faeces | place: Denmark | collected 2008/2010 | reverse complement strand
CAAAATAATGATTCACGCTCTGATAACACTGGGAAAGCAGGCTCAATCTCTCCACTGGTTTTCCTACCGCCACATACCAGTCCATCTGCTCTTCCCCTTCGCAGGCCCGTTTCACATACTCCACGCAATTATCTGTCAGCTCTGGAAGCCGGGACAATTCCCCCTTTACCAGAACTCCATAACTGTTTACATTCCAGCGGAAAAGCAGATACTGGGGATAGCGGAGAAAATAATGAAGCACTTCATCCTGTTTCCGAAGAAAACCTGCCATCTTGTCCTTATTTTTCTCCTGTAAATACAGGAAAAGCAGATTATATCCTGCTGCCGTAATTTCTATGGACTGACGCTCTGCCTCATCATAAATCTCCTTAACCGACAGCTCCCCCTCCAGAATTTTCTCCATAAAACGCCGTCTGGAAAACTGCTCATACTCCTGGATCTCATTCTGGAACTGGGTGCGGTAGTCCTCCTGCTCCTGATCCTGCTCGATCTTATCTTTCAGTTCAAGAAGTACATTTTTCAGCTTCATTCTGGTAACCGGCTTCAGAAGATACTGGTCAACACCAACTTCAATTGCCTGTCTCGCATATTCAAAATCATCATAACCACTGATAATAATAATCTTCATCCGCGGAAATTCTTTGCTCACAATTTTACGTAGGGAAAGCCCATCCATAAAAGGCATTTTAATATCCGTGATCAATACATCCGGCTTCGTCTTACGGATCAGGGGCAAAGCCATTTCCCCGTCTGCTGCTTCTCCTACAAAACGGTATCCGAACTGATCCCAGGGAATCCTGTCCCTGAGCCCTTCGCGGATCACCGTCTCATCTTCAACCAGAAATACCTTCCGTAACATTTTCTTCCTCCCCAACGTTCTCCTGGGTATACACCCGCTCCGGAACATAATATGCTTTCTCTATTTCTTTGCCAGCTTCCATATCCTGAATGATCTGCTCCACGTATTTTCCCTGGTCAGGATTACACTGGACATCAATGTTGATCTCCCCATTTCTCACCAGCTCCACGCCCGCATCCACCGCATCAAAGGAAATTACCGTAATATCGCCGTTCACTCCTGCAGTTTTTCCTGCTTCTCTGATGGCTTCAAGAGCACCAAAAGTCATGTCATCGTTCTGTGAAACCACCACATCTATGTCCTCATACTGATCCAGAAGCCTTGCCATCTCTTCTTTTCCTTTTGCTGTGGTAAATTCTCCGTCTACCTGCTGCAAAATATTCCAATTGCGCTGCACCTTTGCCACTTCATTGAACCCACGGGTTCTGCCGATGGTGGCGGAGGCGCCTTTGGTTCCTTTCAGCACTACAATGTTAACTTCGTCATCTTCCCTGCCCTGCTTTTTCATGTAATCCTCAAGCCAGTAACCGGCATCCTGTCCTTCGCGGACAAAATCGGAACCAACCCAGGAAGCATAGAGGGAGTCATCATCCACAGAAACCTTACGATCTATGAGAATTACCGGAATCCCGGCATCCTTCGCCTCCTGAAGCACAGTGTCCCATCCAGATTCCTCAATAGGAGAAAGTACGATATAATCCACCTGCTGGGAAATAAAGCTTCGGATGGCCTTGATCTGATTGGCCTGCTTCTGTCTGGCATTGTCAAAAATCAGCATGTAGCCGTTTGCCCTGGTGAAAGCGTCCTGAATGGACTGAGTGTGGGCACTTCGCCATACAGATTCGCTTCCCACCTGGGCAACACCTACTACGATCAGATTATCGTCCTCCGCAGGAGTTTCCTGCACTTTACTGCTCAAAGGGCTTCCCAGAAGGGCCAGTGCCATAAGCACAAGCACAACCGGCGCCACAGCCCAGATATTTTTTCTTATAAACTGTCTCATACGCCTGTCTCCTCCTGCTGTGGCTGTCCACCCTCAATTATCTTATTGTCATTCTGCTGTTTCGGATTATTTTCTATTTTTTTATTTGCGTCAGAATTCACGCTGTTGCTGACATCAACCGCTTTTGCTGTATCATTCCCTGTTTTCTCCACCGGAGCTTCCAGAATAGCCGGGATCACAATCTCCACTGTAGTTCCCTTGCCCTTCTGTGACTGGATCTTCATTCCATACTCCGGTCCGAAATACATGTGGATACGCTCATTTACATTTGCCAGACCAAAGCCCTTCTCCGTCTCCTGGCAGGGCTTCTCGATCTGCTGGCGAAGCTGTTCAAGCTCTTCCTCATCCATGCCCACACCATCATCCCGGACAGTCAGACGGATAATATCGCCCTCTTTTTCCCCGTGAATGTGAATACAGCCTTTGGCACGTTTATATTTGATTCCATGGTAAAGTGCATTCTCCACCACTGGCTGAAGGGTCAGTTTCAGAATCTGATATTTATAAATCACCTGATCCAGCTGAATGTCATATTCCAGAATATCCCGATAACGCATCTCCTGAATCTGGAGGTAACTGCTGATGTGTTTTTCTTCTTCCTTAATGGAAATAAATTCCTTCCCTTTGCTGAGGATTTCACGGAAAAAGTCCGACAGTGTAACAACCATGGTCACCGCTTCGTCCGGCTCATTGGACTCGATCAGCCACACAATGGTGTCCAGCGTATTATAAAGAAAATGAGGCTGAATCTGCTCCTGAAGAAGGCGCAGATCTGCTTTTCGCATTTTCCGCTCGTCTTCCTTCACCTTATCGATCAGAGACTGCATGCTTCCTGCCATTTTGTTAAAGCTCACTGCAAGCTCAGCCACCTCATCATCGGAATCCGCCTGGGCTCTGGCATTGAAATCACCCTGGGCAATCTTCTCCGTAGCCTGGTTCAGCTGACTGATGGGCTGTATAATACCGGAAACGATCATCACCGCACTGACTGCAACCACAATGATCAGCACGCCGATCAGCACACTGCACACCACCATAAACCGCCCGATCTGATCCTGCAGGGTATCTGTGACCTTGTCCATATAACGTGTCTGATAATAGATATAATACTGGATATCATCCTGGATCAGTTCCGTCAGAATGTAAATATTATTGTCCAGCTTCTCAATATTCTCATTGTATCTGCCCCCGGCAGAAATACTGTCCACAATATCGTCCACCCTTTTTTCCAGGGTATCAATATTGCGAAGAAGACTCTCCAGCCACAGCTTGCTCTCAGATTCTGTGGTAATGGCTGTCAGTCTGGTAAATTCGCTGCGTAATTCATCTATTAAAGTATATGGATTCTTAAGACTTTTGTCTGTTTCGATGGTATCCAGAGTGACGTAGCCAACAACCAGCTTATACAGGCTCTCGTCCATCTCTTCCTTGAAATTCAGATTGTAATTATTCGCTACAGTCATGTTGCTTACGATCTCATCATAAGTATTGCTGTAACTTGCCATCGAGGCAAGAAGATACATCACAAGAAGAATAAACGGCAGTGTTACCACTGCCGCCAGTGTAAGAATTTTCTTTTTCATAAAGTAAAACTTACCCCCACTCCCGCAGGTCCCCCGACCTGCAAATGCTGCTGTTCGCGATTTTTACCCAAAATAATTCGTCGAACAATACCTCAATATATTACATTATAATAAGCCTTGCCTACTGCACCGTCTCGATCATCTTCCCCACATAAGAATTCTGTACAAGCATAGGCTGCTCTTCTGCCCGCTTCATTTCCTCCTGAATACGGCCCTGAATATCCTGCAAGCACTCCAGCAGCAGCGGATTGAAGGTTCCGCACTCACCGGCCAGGATCATCTCCATAGCCTTCTCATGGGAAAATGCTTTCTTATAAACACGCTCGCTTGTCAGTGCATCATATACATCTGCAACAGAAACCACCTGAGCTGCAATCGGAATTTCTTCCCCCTTCAGACCATCTGGATAACCCTTGCCATCGTAGCGCTCATGGTGCCATCTACAGATCTGGTAAGCAACCTTCACAAGCTCTTCATTCTGATAAACACCCAGGCTCTTCAGCATGGAAGCACCGATCAGGGTATGCTTCTTCATTTCCTCAAACTCTTCATTTGTCAGTCTGCCTGGTTTATTCAAAATCTTCTCGTCGATTCCCACTTTACCAATATCGTGAAGGGCAGATGCAATTGTGATCATGTACTGGTCAGACCATTTTAGATCATATTTGTCTGTTTTCTGCATCAGTCTGTCCAGCAGAAATCCGGTCAACATCTTTATGTGCTGAACGTGCTGACCACTCTCTCCATTACGAAATTCTACGATATGGCTGAGAATATCTATCAAAATTTGACTATTTTTTTCTTTTTCTCGAATTTGATCCGTTACAAGTGTGATTAGGCGCCTCTGTTTTGCGTATAATTTAATAGTATTATATACACGCCGGTAAACAACCTTGGCATCAAACGGGCGGCTGATATAGTCTGAAACTCCCATTTCATACGCCCGGCGTATATATGATTCTGTCTCCTCACTGGAGATCATGATGACCGGAATATCCTCGATCCAATGGTTCCGGTTCATCTCCTCAAGAACTGCAAAGCCGTCCATGCCAGGCATTACAATATCAAGCAACACCAATGAGATTCCTGCACCATACTCCCGAAGCACGGAGAGACATTCCTCCCCACTGCTTACTTCCATAGTCTTAAAATCATGGTGCAGAATCTCCGCAAGAATATCACGGTTCAGCTCAGCATCATCCACGATCAGAATCTGCTGTTTCAGCTCATCACGATTAACCTCTGCGCCGTCTGCATTTCCATCTTTTATCTCATTAGACTCGGTTACCACCAGATTCTTACGGGTTTTCGCCTGGTACATAAAACGGTCAGCTCTTCCTACCACACTTCCGATTGTTTCATCTGCCCCGGCAATTGTACCTCCAATGCTCACAGAAAGCTGAATCCCTGCATATCCCGGCACAGCAGCCAGATGGATCTTATCATGGATTTCCTGCAGTCTTCCGGCAAATTTCACTTCCGTTACTCCAGGAAACACCAGAAGAAACTCATCCCCACCATAGCGGATCAGAATATCATCCTTACGGATATGCTTGCATATGGTTTCTGCAACAACAGTCAGTGCCATATCCCCGACATTATGTCCATATGTGTCGTTATAAAGCTTAAAATCATCCAGATCGATCATGGCAATTCCAGCCGGTCCCATCTGGGACTTCAATTCTTCTTCATAATAACGTCTGTTGTATGCCTTCGTAAGAACATCCTGATACAGTCTCTCGTTATATCCGGTAAGACTGTTGATCAGGCGCTCATGATCTTTCTGGTCGATCAGGCTGCTTTTGTCCATTTTCTTCAAAAGCTCCATTACATAAGGATTACCGTCAATTTCCAGATATTTAGCCATGATCTGATAAATGTCATCTCCAATAAATTCCAGCTTGCACAGCTCTGCCTTCCGTAAAAAGGCTTCCATTGCCACACAGCCCTGGCAAAAATGTCCTATGCACAAATCTGCTTTTTTTGTCTGTCCGCCCTCTGCTGCCAACAGACCTTCTGCATTCAATTTCTCCAGTTTTTCCTGGTCAAGAAGCCTTACAAAGTTAAAAACCCTACGGTAACAGACCATCTCGTATTCTGCCTGCTCCATGGTGATTTTGTAATCTGATACCATACTTTATCCATCCTTCTTCGTTGTAAAGCATATTTGGACAATAAGCTTTCTCAACTCTTCCTCTGTATATGCAATATAATCTGGTTTTTCCATACCTTCCGGAACCGTATAACGGTGATGGTTCATCCAGATGGTCTTCCATCCGGCATTTTTTGCACCTGCAATGTCATTCTCCAGAGAATCCCCGATCATAAAAGTATTCTCCGGCTCCATCCCCCATTTTTCTTCTGCCATGCGGAAAATCTGTACATCCGGCTTGGCCACGCCCACGCCTGCAGACACGATCAGCTGATCCTCTGTAAACCATTTATCAAGTCCCAGTGTGTGAAACTTCTGAACCTGATGGGAAAAAGGTCCGTTGGTGATCACGCCCATTTTCACTCCGGCAGCTTCGCATTCGTCCAGCAGTTGTGTCATTACCCCTGAAACATGAAGATGAGACTGATTCTCTTTATATCTCTCCTGGAAGAGCTCTGCCTGCTCTCTGGTAAAGGGAATTCCCAGGTCTTTCATAGTATTTTCAATTCTGTAAATCCGGGATTCATGAATGGAAACCTGTCCACTCTCGCTGAACAGAAACATTTCAGCGCTTCTTTTCCCGAAAATCCGGTAAAACAGCTCCGGATCCGGAAGCTTCCTGCCCAGACTGAACTCACAGGCTGTAAGCAACGGCTCCATCTGGCTGTATAAGGTATCATCTATATCGAAAACCAGAAATCTTTCGTTGTTCATTTTACTGACTCTTTTCCTTTTTCGTATAACTCTTAAAAATATTATGCCGCAATCTGCAGACAATAAAATAATTATACCTTTTTAAAGTAGGTTACGCAATCTATTATTCAGTTTTCTATGTGTTTTCTAACTATTTCAAAGCAGAGTATATTTGAAAAATCTGTTTCGCAACCGGCATGCCTCGCTTTGTGGGAAATTTTGCCCGAAAAAAGAGGTTCACCTTTTTTACAGATGAACCTCTCTCATTCTATTATTTGCATTTCCGTGGCTGAATCAATCCCGGTTCTCCTGCCTTAGAGCGTGTCTAAAAAGCATTTCTACACTCTGCACGCCTTGATAGAGCGTGTTTGAAAAAGGCTTTCTGCAAGATGTGTGCCACAATTTGCAACACATTTCGCCTGGCTTTTTAATTCCAGCCCTCGCCGTACTGGAGACCTAAGCCGCCTTCGTTATTCTCCCAGTCTTCCAGAAGATTATCATCCTGGCTGCTTCCCTGACCGTCACCGTTGTCCTCGGAACCTGTACTCTGTGTATTTGTATTCTCGCCAAGAGTTACAGTTACTGTCTCTTCTTTGTAACCTTTTCCATCTGGAACTTCAATGGTAAGCTCTACATCTTCACCAGGCTCGTAGTAGGAAAGGAAATCAACCAGCTGTTCCTTGGTTGTAACAACCTTGCCTGCAAATTTGGTGATGATAGTCTTTGCCTCAATGCCGGCCTTATCAGCTGCACCGCCTTCTGTTACGTCTCTTACAAGAACGCCTTCCGGAACACCGTATGCTTCACTTACTTCACTGTCAACACTCTGAACTGTGATTCCCAGAACACCGTGGTTATCAACTTTATCTCTGGTCTCCTCATTCATCAGGTTCTCCAGAGTATCTGTTACATCAGAAATTGCAATTGCATAACCGATGCCCTCAACCTCTGTGGAAGCAAGCTTTGCAGAGTTGATACCAACAACCTCACCGTTCATGTTCAGAAGAGCACCACCACTGTTGCCTGGGTTGATTGCTGCATCTGTCTGGATCAGGTTTGTAGCGGAATTGCTGTCGCTGTCATAATCACCAACTGTATCATCAGAATTCAGCTGACGGTTCTTGGCACTTACAATACCGGTTGTTACGGACTGACCATAACCAAGTGCATTACCAATTGCAACAACCTGTGCACCAACCTTCAGGTCATCGGAATTACCGATGGTTGCGATCGTAATGGCATCCATTGTATCGCTGTCAATATCATCCAGGGAAACTGCTACAACCGCAAGATCCTTCTCGCTGTCATAACCTTTTACCTTAGCCTCACATGCTGTGCTGTCACAGAAGCCAACAGATAAGGTCTCCGCACCTTCTACTACATGATAGTTGGTTGCGATCAGAAGCTCGGAATCGTTCTTACCAATGATAATACCGGAACCGCTTCCCTGAACCTCCTGTTCCTGGGATGGTGAATAAGCACCGTACTGACCAAACATTCCGTAGTAGCTCTGAACCTCTTCTACAGATTTGGTTGTAATGGAAACGATGCTTGGCATTGCCGCTTCTACAATATCAGATACATCAAGGCTGCCCTTTGCTGTGCTCTCATCTTTGCTGTCATCCTTGGAATCATCTGATTTCTTCTCGGATTTCAGCAGCTCAACCTTATCTTCGCTTGCTGCCTGTACGCTCTGCTCATAGCCTGTCAGATAGTTAACTCCTGTATATGTTCCTGCTGCAAGACCACCTGCCAGTACCGCACAAAGACTAATGCTTGCTGCCTTTTTAAGTTTTCTCTTTAATTCTTCATTTCTATTCTTCATGATAAAAGCCTCCTTTAGAAACTCCTTTATGTTCTTTTCATTTGATAGTTCACAGTATATAGACAATTTGTGTTCTCTTTGTGGGAAAAATGTGTTTAAATTGTTAAATTCCGCCTTTTAATATTAGAGCGTGTTTGAAAAATCATTCCCGCAATCTGCACGCCCCACTTTGCGGGAGATTTCACCCGAATTCGGTTGCCGTAGCCCGCTACGGCGCCCTCATCCGGGCAAAATCTCCCACAAATTGTGACATACATCTTGCAGAAAGCCTTTTTCAAACACGCTCTAGAAATTGTACAGACCTCATGTATTGCATGATGCCATACTGCAAAATAAATATTATCAGGAGGAGCACATCTGAATGAACAATATCACAAAAAATGCACTGGAAGAGTCTCTGAAAAAATTTCTCCTTCAGAAGCCTCTGGACAAGATCACCATCAGCGACCTGACTACAGACTGCGGAATCAGCCGAATGGCTTTTTACTATCATTTTAAAGACATTTATGACCTGGTAGAATGGTCCTGTATTGAGGACGCTTCCCGGGCTTTGCAGGGAAAAAAGACCTACGACACCTGGCAGGAAGGGCTTCAGCAGATTTTTGAGGCTGTTTTGGAAAATAAACCATTTATTTTGAATGTGTATCGCTCTGTGAAACGAGAGCAGGTGGAAAATTATCTGTACAGCCTGACCTATCAGCTGATCGAAGGAGTGGTGGAAGAGCAGAGCGAGAACCTGATGGTTACAGAGGAACAGAAGAAATTTATTGCGGATTTTTACAAATACAGTTTCGTAGGTGTCATGCTTGACTGGATCAAGAGAGGAATGAAGGAAGCCCCGGAAGAAATCGCGAATATGGTCTGCGTGACCATGCATGGAAATGTTGGGAATTCCCTGCGGAATATGGAGAAGGAAGGCAATAAAGATTAAGTTTGTCCGAAAAATAAGGGATAACTATGGCATAGCTGCTTTAATCTTGAAAGAGCGGGACATAAAGTTTTCGAAATCAACTTTACAAAGTAAGGCGGATGATAAGTTTTTTGTCATCCGTCTTGTTTTGTAAATTGAGGAAAATTATTTTTTGACGTAGAATACACTCAGAAACAGGAAATACTAAATAAAAGGCAGCAGAATTTCGAATCAGCCAAATAAAAGCTTTTTATCTGAAAGCCAGGAAACAAATCTGAGAAAGTTTAGAAGCTGATTCGAAAAGTTAAAACAAGAATAAACACAGATAGCCGGAAATAATGTAACGGCAAATTTCAGAAAGGTGGTAATTTTTATGTCAAAGAAAAAACATTCCGTATTAGGCATGGCAGCACTTGCCGCAGCAGGAGCAGGAGCAGCAGTTCTGGCAAACAAGAGCCGCGAGGAGAAACAGATCACAGAAGCACACGTAGACCCGAATTACCGCAATACAGAGCGTGGCAAAAATGAGAAAAACAGCAAGGGCATTTATTATACAAACGGAAACTACGAAGCATTTGCCCGCCCGGAGAAACCGGAAGGTGTAGATGACAAGCATGCATATCTGGTAGGAAGCGGACTTGCTTCTCTGGCAGCAGCTTGCTTCCTTGTAAGAGACGCACAGATGCCTGGCGACCACATTCACATTCTGGAATCGATGGACATTGCAGGCGGTGCATGCGACGGTATTTTTGATCCGATGAGAGGATACGTTATGCGAGGCGGCCGTGAGATGGAAAACCATTTCGAGTGCCTCTGGGATCTTTTCCACAGCATTCCATCTCTGGAAAAACCAGGTGCCTCCGTTCTGGACGAGTACTACTGGCTGAACAAACATGATCCGAACTATTCTCTTTGCCGTGCTACTGTAAATCAGGGCAAAGATGCTCACACAGATGGAAAATTCAATCTGAGCCAGAAGGGCTGTATGGAGATCATGAAGCTGTTCTTCACAAAGGACGAGGATCTTTACGACAAGACCATCGAGGATGTATTCGATGATGAGGTTCTGAATTCCACATTCTGGTTATACTGGAGAACCATGTTTGCATTCGAAAACTGGCACAGCGCACTGGAGATGAAGCTTTATATCCAGCGTTTTATCCATCATATCGGCGGACTTCCGGATT
>OGOV01003563.1_pt1 | contig 10214 bp, 8 predicted proteins | sample 1552711 | NCBI WGS metagenome assembly OGOV01 (sample SAMEA2580216, study PRJEB22360) | human gut metagenome | biome: human gut; feature: human-associated habitat; material: faeces | place: Denmark | collected 2008/2010 | reverse complement strand
TTCCGCTCCCGCTGGCCGCCACAGGCAGAGGCTGCCCGCCAGGCAAAAAGCCATGGCAACGGCGTGGATGCAGGCAGCCATGCCCACCCAGCCGCTCATCAGCTCCGCGCGACGGGCCTCAGGAAAAGCCTGGACATCCAGGGCGGCAAGCACGCCCACGGCATACGCCAGAAGCACGCCGCAGACGCCTGCGCCCAACAGCCGCCATGCCACAGGGAAATGTCCGGGGGCCTTCCCCCCTGCCATCATCAAACCTCCGGCCCCCAGCAGAATCCATAATTCCGGTTCATGCCATGCAGACAGGGAAAACTGCATCAGCTCAGGCGCACCCACAACAAACACGTTCCATGCCGCCAGCAAGGCAAGCAGGGAAACTCCGGTCTTCACCCATATTCCGGTCTTCGTACCGGATTTTATCCAAAAACGCGCCACCGCCAGGACGGCGGGAAGAACGGCGCACCAAAACCAGGCGGTACCGGCCTCCACCAACATCCACGACACGGGAAACCCCTGAAGCCCCCCCAGCCCGCCAATCACCGGAGCCGCTGCCAGCACCAGGGCCATCCAGACGGACAGAATTCCGGCTGCCCTCCCCTGCGCCATATCCAGGCGGAGCGCCGCCGCTCCCAGGGCGGCAAACATCAGCCCGCAGGACAGGCTTCCTCCCAGGGCGGAAACATCCAGCAGGCCATTCATGGACAATGCCTGCGTATATCCCAACGCCCAAAGGGCCGCAGCCACACACCCGGCGGAGGAACTGAACAACAGCCGTACAGGCCACGGAAACGGACGGAACCATGCGACGCACGCCGCCCCTGCGGCAAGGAAGGCAAAAACCGGGCAAACCCACCAGTCAAAAGGCATCAGGAGCACGCCGCTCCCATTCCCCGCGGCAATAGTCGCCAACCCCAGCGCAACGCAGGTATGCCAGAGCCATTCTGCGGGTTTCATCCACCGGCTCCTGCTTCCCGCCGCAAAGGAAAACAGGATGGGGAGGGCCCAGCCGTACACCAGCATGCCGTAGAATGCGAACATGAGGCGGCCGGCCGGCCACGGCAAAGGCTCCTCCGCCACCAGACCGGAAGCGTACGCCAGCGACCACAGGAAACCCAGCACGAAAGCCCCTGCCAGCCAGAACAGGGGGAGATACTCGCCCGGACGGCGGAAAAACAGAAAAAAAACGGCGGCGGTACGGTTCATCATGATTCGGGAAATACCCTGCGGACGCTCAGTGCCCCCAGAAAGGAAAAACAGCAGATCAGGGCCATCCCTCCCAAGAGCAGGACAAGCGGAAGCCATGCCTTCCATGCAGACGGGTCCAGCCCAAGGCCGGGGCCAAACATCCAGCATGCTTCCAGCAGGGAGCCAAACAGCACCCCGGCGCATACAGCGCCCAAAGCGACCAGCCGGCGTCTCAACGCGGGGAACAGCAAAATAAGGAAAGGCAGCAGAAGCTGAAGAACAAGAGCCGCGGCAAACATTCCGGACCAGCCGGAGGAAGCGGCTGCGTTATAAAAGGACATTTCAGCCGGAATGGAGGCGTACCAGGTAATCATGTACTGAGAATACACAATATAGGCTTTCACCAGAACCATGGCCGTCAGCATGCCGCCCAGGCGGGGCCAAGGCAGCTCCTTCCCTCCGTCCAGCCGCCTCAGGAACACGGCAGACAACACAGCGAATGCCAGGGACACCAGCAGAACATATGCAATCATGTATACGGGGAACATGGAAAGAACGACCTTTCCCGTCCCTCCCAGCATGTCCATCCCCAGCAGGCCCAGCATCATCACCGTCACAACCATGCAGAAGGCGGCAGAGCCCCGGCGGAAGGAAGGCTGCCAGACATTTTTTTCCGCAACCAGCGTTTCCCATACCTGGGTCATGCTCCAGGAAAGCACCGCAATACTCCCCACGCGCACGTACAGCCATGCCGGGTTCCACCATGAGAAGTCAGCCAAATCCAGAACGCCGAAGGGCTGGACGCCGGGAGAGGCAACATCCGCCACTCCCCAATAGCGGGCTGCTTCCGGAAAAATCACGGTAGTCAGGCAGCCGACCGTTCCGGCCAATACCAAAACACCGGGTAAAAACCCCCAGCAACCCGCCGCCAGCACCCTTCTCAGCGCAATGCCCCAGCCGGAACCCGTCAGTGAAGACAGGCAGAGCCAGAACAGGCACCCCAGACAGAGGCTGGAGCCAAGGACTCCTACGGCCATTCCGGCAGCGGCGAACGGCCTTCTCAATTCCTGCAGCCTTTCTCCGGCTACCGTCATGTCGTCCCAGGGCATGGCCGTAAAGGACTGGCGCATCAGCACGCACCATAATAGAACGGAAATGATCCACAGGGAAAGGGCAACGGAACGCCCGGCCCAGCCGAATCCCGGACGGTCCTGGCGTTCCCCGCCTGTTGAAGATGTATTGCTGTTCATGAATGTTGTTCCTTCTGTTGAACGGCAGGTTCTTCCGGCGGCGCTTGCAAATGACGGATAAACGCCACCAGACACCAGATTCCCCGCGCCGTGAGAATGTTTCCGAAAGCGGGCATGTTTCCCTGCCCCAACCGAATGCTCCTGAACATTTTTCCGGAAGAATAGGAAGCATATTTTTCATCCCGGAAGGGGCCTATTTGCGGATAGGTGTCATAAGCGGCCATGCTTCCGCGTCCGCTTCCGTCCTCTCCGTGGCAAACGGCGCAATGCGCCAGATAAAGCGCGCGCCCCTCCGCCAGCACGTCGCGGCTGCGGGAGATGCCGCCCAGTTCCAGAGGCATGGAATCCTCCTCTCCGCCCTGCATGCGGCCGGAGGAAAAATAGGAACCTTCCGCAGCAAAGGAGTCCCGGTCATCCTCCCGTTTTCGGACCGTTCCGTTCATGCCCAGGGACTGCGCCACGGAGCGGGGAGGCGCCAAACGCGTTTTCCGGTCCGGGGCGGCGGAAGAAATCCCCACCTGCTGGGCATCCGCCAGAGGACGATCATTCATATTGTCAAACAAACGGGGAACGGCATTTCTTCCATCGTCGTCCCCTGCCAGGAACCAGAGCGCTCCCAGGAGAACAAGGGCTGCTACCGCCGTGATGCCTCCTCTCATGCCCGGCCTCCTTTCCCATGAACGTACTCGCGGGCATCCGGATGCAGGGCTTCAGCCAAAACGGCGGCATGGCCTTCGCTCCCGCCTTCCAGCAGAATGAAGTAACCGTTCCCGTGCTCATCCGTCCTGAAAAAATCACACTCGAACGCCCAGTCGTGCCACTGCGGGAGAAGAGCCCCCTTCAGGAAACCGGCGGCGGTCAGCAATCCGGCCCCCAGCAAAGTTCCTTCAAACAGGGGAGGGACATATGCGGGCCAGCTGTCCCAGCCCTGGACCCTGCCCTGGGTCACAAGGGGATCCGCACAGAACTGCGTCCAGTAAAGCCACAGAGCCACGGCCAGAAACCCGCAGACGCCGCCCGCTGCGGCCCACAGCCGGACGCCTGCTCCCACGGCCTTCCCGGCGTGCCTGTTGGCAAGACGAACAGCGGCGCAGGGATAAGGTGCGCAAACCTCCCAGCGCAGATTTTCCTCCTTCACCAGCACGCGGACGGCCTGAAGGAGCGCCTTCTCCGAACCGAAGGAAAGCACCCAGCCGGAAATGACGGGCTTTTTCATGCCCCGCCCTCCTTGTTCAGGGATTGCTGTTCCCGCACGTCGCACAGGGAGAAGAATGGAGCCACACGCACCAGCGCCATGTACAGGGCCATAAACAGCCCCACGCTCCCGGCCATCATGGCCAAATCCGTCACGCTGGGGAAATAATCTCCGATGTTGGCAGCCAGCAGGGATGCCTTCAGGGAATTCACGACAATCCAGAAACGTTCCATCCACATGCCCGCAAGCACTCCCAGAGCCACGGCGGCGATCACCCAGCGGTTGGTTCGCAGAGAGCGGAACCAGAACAACTGGGGCAGCGCCACATTCCCGGCAACCATGACGATGAGGAACACGGCATTCACAGGATTTCTGCCCGGAAACGGCTCCGGAGAGCCTCCATTCAGAATGGCTGCCAGATGCTCCCACAAATACATGGCTCCCATCACCAGACTCAGGGCCAGCACAAACCGGGAACTTAAATCCAGAATGGCCGGAGTAACGGCCCGGCGAACGCCGCTGCCGGCCATCAGACGCCTCACCCCCAGCAGAATCAGCTGAACCATCGCCATGCCGCTGAGGATGGCCCCCCCTACGAAATAGGGCGGGAAAATGCTCTGGTGCCACCCCGGCACCTGAGTCACGGAAAAATCGAAACTCACCACGGAATGAACGGATACCACGAGAGGAGTCAGAATAACCGCAAAAAGAAGGCTGGCCTTTTCATAGGCGCGCCACTGGCGCCCCGTCCCCTGCCAGCCCAGTGCCAGCCACCCGTACCGGCGCCTCAGACGCCCCTTGCAGCAATCCCTCAGCAACGCGAAATCCGGCACCAGGCCGATATACCAGTACAACAGGGAAAGAAGAAAATAGGTGCTGACTGCCATGACATCCCACATCAAAGGAGAGGCCATGTCCGGCCAAATTCCGCTCACTTCCGGCAACGGGGAAGCCATCCACGCCATCCAGACACGCCCTACGTGCACCACAGGGAAAACGGCGGCGCAGATAACCGCGCACAGGGTCATCTGTTCCGCTCCGCGCGCAATCGGGCTTCTCCATGACTGGCGCGTCAGCAGCAGGACGGCGGAAATCAGGGTGCCCGCATGCCCCAGGCCTATCCAGAAAACAAAATGCACGATGTCCAGCCCCCACACCACATTATTATTCACCCCCAGCACGCCCACACCCTCTGCGGCAATACGCCAGGAACTCCACCCTATGCCCCACGCCGCCAGCAATGCGCTGGCGAGAAACACGCTCCACCAAACGGGTCCCAGCGGCTTCCGCACCTCTGCCAGCATGGCCTCTACCGGAATATCGGCGGTGGGGACTGATGGTGCTGGTCTGTTCATTATCTGCATAGGGTCGGAAGCTCTTTAGAGCTTACTTGAGTGCTTTTCCCCGTCAATTCAAAAGGGGAACGCACGTGACATGGCGCACGGCTCTAGGAGACAGGGGCGGAGTTCCTCTCCGTTACAGGCTCCGGGCAGGGAAAGGCCGTCATCCCCTGCTTTTTCAACGGAGGAGGAAAAAGCGTCAGGGACGAAGGGGAATGCCCTTTTTCAGGTCCATGCCATCCATGGGACATTCTGGAAAAACGGAGGCGCCCACTGAACCGTCATTCCCGTTTCTTCCGCACTTCACAAACATTCAAATAGCTGGAATTCCCGGCGGCGGCATTTTAACATGAATTGCGCATGGACATAAAAACGCTGACTTCCGGAGCCCTGATCAAGCACCCTTCCCGCGGCCTTCTTCTCGGAACCGGGCCTTTCCGGGAATCAGCGGAACCGCCGGATTCCGGCCCCGCTTTTTATATTGATACATTCCGGCTGGACGACCCGCGGCCATGGAAAATACCGGCAGCCCTTCATGCTCTCCCGGCGGAGGGAAATCCTCCCCCGCCTGCTCCGGAAATCCGGTGGGCGGAACCATCTCCGGACGCATACGCGCAGGTTTTTGCGGAAATGATGGAGCAAATCGCTGCCGGGCAATTGATGAAAAGCGTTCCGGCGATCCCCCAGTTCGGGGAAATGCTGCTCCCACACACACCCCGGGAACTCATCCTGCGGGCCATCAGCAGCTCTCCGTCCCATTATCCCTACGCCTGGTGGACGGAACGGGAAGGATTCTGCGGAATCACTCCGGAAACACTGTTCCACCAGCAGGGCCGCCGCCTGGAGACAATGGCCCTGGCAGGAACGGCCCGTCCGGAGGATGAAGGGGTTTTCATCAACGACGACAAGGAAATCCGCGAGCATGAAATCGTGGCGGGCAGCATTCTTTCCCGCCTGTCCCCCTTCGGCAGCGTCACCAGAACGGCACGCAGCGTGCTGAACCTGGGCACCCTGATCCACTTCGTCACTTACCTCACACTGGAATCGGACGAACAGCATACTCCGGCCCACTGGATACGGCTGCTCCACCCCACCCCCGCCCTGGGTTCCCAGCCCCGCACGGAAAACACGCTCGCCCAGCTGGACGACTGGCGTTCACGTCTCCGCTGTCCGCTTCACTTCGGCGCCCCGTTCGGGTTTCTGGAAGATGGAGACTTTTTCTGCCTGGTAGGCATCCGCTCCCTGTACTGGCAGGGGCAGAGGCTCGCACTCTGCACCGGGGGCGGCGTAGTGGCCTCCTCCACCCTGACGCATGAATGGCGGGAACTGAAACTGAAGAGGGATACGGTCAGGCACAGTTTCCACCTTCCATGACAGTTCCTCCGGACGCCTCATCCCTTAATGGAAGAACATTATTCCTCCGGCCAGCAGACGGAAAGCGTGTCAAATTTATCCTTCACCGGTATTTTCCACACCCTTCCTTCCCTCATCACGCCGCAGCACGGCACGCCGTCCATGCATGCACTGACGGAAATACCCGCAGGCAAACCGTGCAAAACCACCTCTGCGGACTCATGGAACGCACAGGGATCCCCTTCGCAGTTCCAATCCAGCTCCAGGGAATTGGAGCCGCCGCGGTAAAGGAAATCATGCACGGCGCATTCTCCGTTCCGGTATGCATATCCGTCCCCTGCATCTTCATACAAATGGGAGGCTACCTCCCCTTCCGGCGCCCACCATACATCCAGCGTCAGCGGCGGTCGAGGCAGTTCTCCCACGTATTGCTGCACCGGCCAATGGGGAATTACCGCCCCTCCGCGGACATACACGGGCAGGAAAGAAAGGGGGCACTTCACCCATACATCCTTTCCTGTGTCCTCCATCAGGCTGTCCGTGTGGTAGGAATACCAGACGCCCTCCGGAATGTAGAGGAACCGCCCGCCTTCCTGCGGCTCATGAATGGGAATGACGTACAGATGGTCTCCGAAGAAATACTCCGCCCCCCGCCAGTAGGTGTCCTTGTTGGTAAAACATTGCAGGGCCAGGGAGCGCAGCACGGGCATGCCCGTCTCCGCGTACCGGCGGAACTGCGTGTAGATATAGGGAAGCAGGCGGTAGCGGCCCTCTATGGCGGCTTTCACGTAAGAGGTGACTTCCTGCCCAAAAAACCATGGCTCCTGACCGCCGAACTCCCCGGAGGAATGATTGCGGAAAAAACCGTGGAAAGAGGCCATCTGCATCCAGCGGCAAAACAATTCCGGCGTGGGATGCCCCATGAATCCCCCAGCATCCGCTCCCGCGCCTCGGCTGGAATATCGCTTGCCAGCACGCTCTGCGACACGGGCAGATAGCGCCGCAGGTTCTGCAGCCGCGCCTTGGCGATGTAGGGATTCTCCACCGTGAGTGTGCCGCCCACGCAGCCGCCGTTGCAGGAATTCAGCTCGATAAACTCAAGCCCCGCAAAATTCTCCTTCTCAATCTCGTCGAGCACCTTGATGACATTTTCGATGCCGTCGGCGGCGAGATATTTGTCGTTGAGCAGTGCGGCGCTCTCGCCGCCGGTCCCTGCCCAACTCAGCCCGATGAGCCCGGTCTCGGACGCGCGCTTCGGCTCGCCGATGTCCTTCATCGCGCCGACCAGCTTGAAATAAATCTCGTTGATGCCGAGCACGCCGTCAAGCGCGCTCTTCCCGGTGCCGAGCGGGTTGCGCTGATAGCTGACCTTGGCGGGACACGGCGAAATGAAGAGCGCGCAGATGTCCTCCTCGCGCAGTTCGGGATGCTTCTGTATCGCCTCGTGCTTTGCCATGCGCGCGGCAAGCTCCACCGGCGCCAGAATCGGCAGCACATTGTCGAGCAGATAGGGAAAGCGCACGCTGATGAGGCGGACGACCACGGGGCAGGCCGAGCTGATGACCGGCTTCGGAATATCCTCGCGGTGCAGGTACTCGCGTGTGTACGCCGAGACCAGCTCCGCCGCGCGCGCCACCTCAAACACATCGTCAAAGCCGCATTCGAGCAGCCCGGACACGATGTAGTCAAGGTCGTCGAGGTTGTCAAACTGCCCGTACAGCGCAGGCGCGGGCAGCGCTATCTTCCATTTATAATCCTTGAAATCGGCGAGGCTGTCGCAGACCGCCTTTTTTGCCTGATAGGGACAGAGGCGGATGCATTCGCCGCAGTCGATGCAGCGCTCCGCACGAATGACGGCATGGCCGTTCCGGATGCGGATCGCCTCTGTGGGGCAGCGCTTGAGGCAGTTGGTGCAGCCCTTGCATTTGTCGAGGTCCAGCGTGACCGAATGGTTGTAACCGTGTTCTGTCATGGCAAGTCGGGGCGCAAACGGCGGCAGGCAGACTGCCGCACGCCCCGGTCCCTTATCCTTTCATCTTATTTGACTGCTACGCGCATGGTGACCGTCGTCCCCTTGCCCACCTCGGTGTCGATGCGCATCTCGTCGCTGTAGCGCTTCATATTCGGCAGCCCCATGCCCGCGCCGAATCCGAGCGAACGGATGTTATCGGGCGCGGTGGAATAGCCTTCCCTCATGGCAAGCTCCACATTGGGGATGCCGGGACCGGTGTCGGCGAGGATGATGTCGACCGAATCCGGGTTGACCACGAGGTCGGCACTGCCGCCGTTTGCGTGGATGACCATGTTGATCTCGCCCTCATACATGGCGATGGCAACGCGGCGGATCACATCGGGGTCAAAGCCGAGCTGGCGCAGCGCTTTTTTCGCCTGCACCGACGCCTTGCCCGCCGAGGTGAAGTCGCCGCCCGATACATCATAATGCAGTTTCAGCGGTTCACTCACTTCGGAAGCACGCTCCCTCCCGTTAAGCCTGCGGCATACAGCTTGCCGCACGCCGCATACATCCGTTCTTCCGTGGTCAGAATGGCGATGCCGCATTCCTCCGCGAGATCGATGATGTCAAAGGTCGGCTTCTTGCCGCGCACAAAAACGACGCAGCGCATGTCCATCATCTCCGCCGTGCGGATGACCTGCGGGTTGACAAGTCCCGTGAGCAGCACCGCCTGATCCTTGACAAATGCCAACACATCGCTCATCATGTCGCTGCCGCAGGCAGAGTGGACATCGTTGTCCAAGAGATCCATGCCGCTGACGACCTCGGCATGGAGAAGTTCGGCAATTCGTGAAATTTTCATAGGTGTTTCCTTTCGAGAGGCGCATGCGCCTGAATTTACTAAGTCTATTATACAGGATATTTGCGCAGATAGCTATAGTTTTTTATGAAATATGCAATCTTTTTGGGCATTTTCACGCAAAAAAGCCTTCCCATGGGGGGAAGGCTTTTGACCGGCCTGCTTTACACCGATTCGTGCAGCTTATCCTTGGCATTGGCAAGCATCAGTTTCAAGCGATTTTCCTGATTGACGCGGGTTGCGCCGGGGTCGTAGTCAATCGCCACAACATTCACATCCGGGTTGCGCTCCCTTACCGGTTTCATCATGCCCTTGCCGCAGATGTGGTTGGGCAGGCAGCCGAAGGGCTGGGCGCAGACGATGTTCTCATACCCGGAGCGCACCAGCTCCAGCATTTCCGCCGTCAGCAGCCACCCCTCGCCCATCTTGCAGCCCATGCCGATGGTGTGGCTCTGCTCCGGCAGCTTGATCATCTCGCTAAAGGGCATGGGGGCATGGTAGCCCGCGTCCTTGAGGGTCTTGATGATGACCTTCTCCATGCCCGCGATGAGGGTCAGCGCCGCTTCCGCAGCGGTTTTCTCCACCAGAGAGCCACCGTAGAGCCGCACGGTCTCCGCCATGTTGTAGGCGCAATACTGCACGAAGCCCATCAGCCCCGGCAGGTTCACTTCGCAGTCCTGAGAGGCCAGGAACTTTTCCAGTTCGTTATTGCCTAAGGGGGAATATTTGACGTAGATCTCCCCCACTACACCTACCTTGACCTTGGGCACCCGCCGCACCGGGATGGCGGCAAACTCCGCCGCGATCTTCGGCATGACGGCTTTCATCTCCCGGCCGGAATAGCCCTTATCGTGGCGGACTTCATCGCAGAGAATGTCCAGCCACTTGTTTTGCAGCCGCTCCGCCGCCCCAGCTTCCAGCTCATAAGGCTGGGTCTGGGCACGGAGGGTCATCAGCAGGTCGCCGTAGTAGATGGCAGCCAGAGCCTGCCGCATGAATTTCAGATCCATGGGCATACTGCTGTCCTTTTCCAGACCGGAGAAGTTCAGGCTGGCAACGGGGATCTGGGGATAGCCCGCCT
>OGOV01003561.1_pt1 | contig 10219 bp, 10 predicted proteins | sample 1552711 | NCBI WGS metagenome assembly OGOV01 (sample SAMEA2580216, study PRJEB22360) | human gut metagenome | biome: human gut; feature: human-associated habitat; material: faeces | place: Denmark | collected 2008/2010 | reverse complement strand
ACATTTTGACCGCATGGTATTGTGTCGGATCAAAAAGGAAAAGCCTGAATTTGGGGCTTGAAAATGGAAAGGAAAAGTTATGAGCAGACGAGTAGTGGTAACAGGAATGGGCGCGATCACTCCGATCGGACTTAGTGTAGAGGAGTTCTGGCAGTCCGTAAAAGAAGGAAAAATCGGTTTCGGGGAGATCACAAAATTTGATACGGAAGGATACAAATGCCATCTTGCAGCGGAAGTCAAAGATTTCGATGCAAAACAGTATATGGATGCGAAAGCGGCAAGACGTATGGAATTATTCTGCCAGTATGCAGTGGCAGCGGCAAAAGAGGCAATCACGGATGCAGCGCTTGACATGGAAAAAGAAGATCCTTTCCGTGTTGGCGTAAGCGTAGGATCCGGTATTGGTTCCTTACAGGCTTTAGAGCGCAACGAAAAGAGACTGTTAGAAAAAGGACCGGGAAGAGTAGAGCCATTATTAGTACCATTAATGATCAGTAACATGGCAGCAGGAAATGTTTCTATCCAGTTTGGTCTTAAGGGAAAATGCATCAACGTAGTAACTGCATGTGCAACTGGTACCCATTCCATCGGCGAAGCATTCCGTTCCATCCAGCATGGTGAGGCAGATGTAATGGTAGCAGGCGGTACAGAAGCAAGTATTACTCCAATTGGTGTGGCTGGCTTTACCTCCTTAACTGCATTAAACACCACCGATGATGTAAAGAAGGCATCTATCCCATTTGACCAGGACAGAAATGGTTTCGTTATGGGCGAAGGCGCCGGTATCGTTGTATTAGAGTCCTTAGAGCACGCACAGGCAAGAGGGGCTAAGATCCTGGCAGAAGTAGTTGGATACGGTGCAACCTGTGACGCATACCACATTACTTCCCCTGCAGAAGATGGAAGCGGCGCTGCAAAGGCAATGGAATTTGCCATGAAGGATGCAGGAATTACCCCAGAGCAGCTTGATTATGTAAATGCTCACGGAACCAGCACCCATCACAATGACTTATTCGAGACAAAGGCTATTAAACTGGCTTTAGGCGATCATGCAAATAAAGTAAAGATCAACTCCACCAAGTCCATGATCGGCCACTTATTAGGCGCAGCAGGCGGTGTAGAGTTCATTACCTGTGTAAAGAGCATTGAAGACGGCTATGTACATCCAACGGTAGGTCTGGAAAATCCAGGTGAAGGCTGCGACTTAGATTACACCATGCATGAGGGCGTATCTATGGATGTAAATTATGCCATCAGCAACTCTTTAGGCTTTGGCGGACATAATGCCAGCCTGATCGTGAAGAAATTCACTGCATAAGGAAGGAGAACGTGGACATGAATATGGATGAAATCCTGACACTGGTTCAGGCTGTATCTGATTCAAAGCTGACCAGCTTTAAACTGGACCAGGGCGATATGCATATTTCCCTTAAGAAAGAGAAAGAAGAAGCAAAGATCATCACCGTTGGCGCACCTGGCGCTGTAGCAGCAGTTCCGGCTCCAAGTGCAGCACCTGTAGTCACTGCAGCTTCCGCAGGAGTAAGCACAGAAGCACCTGTAGCTGCACCGGAAGCAGCAGAAAGCCATGACATTGCTTCTGATAAAGTGATCACCTCCCCATTAGTAGGAACTTTCTACAGCTCTGCTTCTCCGGATGCAGAAAGTTTCGTAAAAGAAGGGGATACTGTGAAAAAAGGACAGGTACTTGGTATCATCGAAGCAATGAAGCTGATGAACGAGATTGAAAGCGAATATGACGGCGTTATTGAAGCGATCCTTGTAAATAATGAGGAAGTAGTAGAGTACGGACAGCCATTATTCCGTATTAAATAAGATGTCCTCCTGGAACCTTTCCAAATAAAAAAGGTTCCGGGAGAACATTGGTTCCGAGAGAAAATAGGAGGGCAACAACCATGTTAATGGGTATTAAAGAAATCCAGGAGATCATTCCGCACAGACATCCATTTCTCCTGGTAGACTGTATTGAAGAATTAGAGCCGGGCGTAAAGGCAGTTGGCTACAAATCTGTTACTTATGATGAGCCATATTTCAGAGGCCATTTCCCACAAGAACCGGTTATGCCGGGCGTTCTGATCGTGGAAGCACTGGCTCAGACCGGCGCTGTAGCGATTCTTTCCCAGGAGAATTTCAAGGGAAAGACTGCATATTTTGGCGGCTTAAATAACGTAAAATTCAAGCACAAAGTAGTTCCGGGAGACCGTTTAAGACTGGAATGTGAGATCATCAAGCAGAAGGGACCGGTTGGCGTAGGAAAAGCAACTGCTACGGTAGACGGCAAGATCGCAGTTGTTGGCGAACTGACCTTTATGATCGGATAGATAATACTGGTCCATAGGAGATTTGAAATGTTTAATAAGATATTGATCGCAAACAGAGGTGAGATCGCAGTCCGCATCATCAGAGCCTGCCGTGAAATGGGCATTCGCACCGTTGCAGTTTACTCTGAGGCTGATAAGGATTGTCTTCACACTCTTCTGGCAGATGAAGCCATCTGTATCGGCCCGGCTCCTTCCAGCCAGAGCTATCTGAATATGGAGCGTATTCTCTCCGCAACTGTTGCAATGAAGGCAGATGCCATTCATCCGGGATTTGGATTTTTATCTGAAAATGCCCGTTTTGCAAAACTTTGCCAGCAGTGCAACATTACCTTTATCGGACCGTCTGCTGAGATCATCAACCGCATGGGAAATAAGTCAGAAGCCAGAAATACCATGATGCAGGCCGGAGTTCCTGTTGTTCCTGGAAGCAAAGAGCCTGTATACACAGCAGAAGATGGACTTGTCATGGCAAAAGAGATTGGTTTTCCGGTCATGATCAAGGCTTCCTCCGGCGGCGGCGGAAAGGGAATGCGTATTTCCAGAAGCGAAGAGGACTTTACAGAGCATTTTAATGCAGCTCAGTTAGAGTCTGTAAAGGGATTTTCCGATGACACCATGTATATTGAAAAATATATTGAAAAACCACGTCATGTGGAATTTCAGATCATGGGTGACAAATTTGGCCATGTTGTTCACTTGGGAGAACGTGACTGCTCCATCCAGCGCCGTCATCAGAAGGTAATGGAAGAGTCCCCTTGTGAGGTCATTTCCCCTGAACTTCGTAAAAAAATGGGTGAAGTTGCAGTAAAGGCAGCCAAAGCCGTGAATTACGAAAATGCAGGAACCATTGAGTTTTTGTTGGATAAAGACAAAAATTTCTATTTTATGGAAATGAACACCCGTATCCAGGTAGAGCATCCTGTAACAGAGCTGGTTTCCGGCATCGATCTGATCAAAGAGCAGATCCGTGTTGCTGCAGGAGAGCCATTAAGTGTGTCACAGGAAGACATCCAGATCAAGGGACATGCCATTGAATGCCGTATTAATGCGGAAAACCCGAAAAAGCACTTTATGCCATGTCCGGGCCGCATTACCAATGTGCATATTCCTGGTGGAAATGGTGTCCGCGTGGATACACACATTTACAATGATTATAAAGTACCTGCCAACTATGACTCCATGCTTATGAAACTGATCGTTTACGATAAAGACAGGGCATCTGCCATTGCAAAAATGCGCAGTGCTTTAGGCGAGGTCATCATAGAAGGCATTGAAACAAATATTGATTTTCAGTATGAGATCCTGGAAAATGAGGCTTTTCAGAAGGGTGATACAGACACCGGATTTATTGAAAAGTATTTCCCGGACTACATAAAATGATTTTAATCTGGAAAAATCCTCCGCGACCAGGTCGCGGACGGATATTTATGATCCTGAATAAGGATAATGCAGAAAGGAAGTTGTCGTATGCTGCGCAACATGTTCAGAAAAACGTATACAAAAATAGATACCAAATACAGACCGGTAAGCCATGAAGGAGAAGAACCATCCATCCCGGAAGGCTTATGGCGCAAATGTAATAAATGCGGGCAGCCGATCTATGTGGAAGACGTAAAGAACAATTACTATGTATGCCCCAAATGCGGCGGCTACTTCCGTGTTCATGCTTACCGCAGGATCGAAATGCTTACCGATGTAGGAACTTTTGAGGAATGGAATAAAGAAATGCCATTTTCCAATCCTCTGGATTTCCCAAATTACGAAAAAAAGGTAGAATCAGCCAGAGAAAAAACAAATCTGAATGAAGCCATTGTTATTGGAAAGGCAAAGATCGACGGAAATCCTGCTGTTGTAGGTGTCTGTGACGCCCGCTTTATCATGAGCAGTATGGGCCATGTAGTTGGGGAGAAGATCACTGAGGCAGTAGAACGTGCTACCAAAGAAAAACTTCCGGTGATCCTGTTTGCCTGCTCCGGCGGTGCCAGAATGCAGGAAGGCATTGTTTCCCTGATGCAGATGGCAAAGACTTCCGCAGCCTTAAAGCGTCACCATGAAGCAGGACAGCTGTTTATCAGTGTTCTCACTGATCCAACCACCGGCGGTGTGACAGCAAGTTTTGCCATGTTAGGTGATATTATTATTGCGGAACCAGGTGCATTGATCGGCTTTGCAGGCCCAAGAGTCATTGAGCAGACCATTGGACAGAAGCTGCCGGAAGGCTTCCAGAGAGCGGAATTCCTGTTAGAACATGGATTTGTAGACATGATCCTTCCACGTCAGGACCAGAAGCATGTGATCGGACGGATCCTTTACATGCATAGAAAACATGATATGGATGTGGAAGAGAACGGGGTTAAGACAGATATACCTGTAAATACCCTGGCAGCTGCACAGTCTCAGGAAAACACAGAAAAGAGTGCCTGGGATACAGTCCTTCTTTCCAGAAAGGCAGACAGACCCACCGCTCTTGACTATATCACCGCTGTTTTTGATGAATTTATGGAATTCCATGGAGACCGCTGCTTTAAAGATGACGGAGCCATTGTTGGCGGTATTGCCATGTTCCACGGCATGCCGGTGACTGTCATCGGACAGCAGAAGGGAAAGAATACCAAGGACAATATCCGTCGCAACTTCGGTATGCCGTCTCCAGACGGCTACCGCAAGGCGCTGCGCTTAATGAAGCAGGCAGAAACCTTCGGACGCCCCATTATCTGCTTTGTAGACACACCGGGAGCTTTCTGCGGCCTGGAAGCAGAGGAAAGAGGTCAGGGAGAAGCCATTGCAAGAAATCTGTTTGAAATGTCGGATTTAAAAGTACCGGTGCTTTCTATCGTCATCGGCGAAGGCGGAAGCGGCGGTGCGCTGGCTATGGCAGTAGCAAACGAAGTATGGATGATGGAAAATGCCATTTATTCCATTTTATCACCGGAAGGCTTTGCGTCTATCCTTTATAAGGACAGTAAAAAGGCGCCGGAAGCAGCCAGAGTCATGAAAGTGACCGCTGCTGATTTAAAGGAACTGAGACTGATCGAGCGGATCATACCGGAGGAAGAACCGGCAAATACAGATACTCTGTACCGCATTGCAGGTTATATGGATCGGTCTATGGTGAAATTTATGAAGAAGTATCAGGATATGTCAGGAGAAGAGCTGGCAGAGCACAGATACGAAAGATTTAGGAGAATGTAATGAGTGGGATCAAAGCTTTAAAAATAGGAGATCTGGTACTGCAAAGACCAGTGATCCAGGGCGGTATGGGCGTAGGCATCAGCCTTCATAAACTGGCGGGAGCTGTAGCAGCTTCCGGCGGCATGGGACTGATCTCCACAGCACAGATCGGTTTCAGGGAACCTGATTTTAAGACCAACTTTGTAGAGGCAAATCTGCGCGCTATCAGGCGGGAGATGCAGAAAGCCAGAGAGATTGCGCCAAAAGGAGCTATCGGTTTTAATATTATGGTAGCCACCAAGCACTATGACCTGTGGGTCAAGGAAGCCATTAAATCCGGCGCAGATGCCATTGTATCCGGCGCAGGTCTTCCGGTACGTCTTCCGGAATATGCACAGGCTGCTTACGAAGAGATGAAAGCCGGTGTTGCAGACGCAAAAGAAAACTGCGAAGAATTTTGCAAGCAGGCAGTAAAAAAAGTAAAGCTTGCCCCCATCGTATCTTCCGCAAAGTCTGCACAGGTTATCTGCAGACTTTGGGACAGAAAATACAAGCAGGTTCCTGATTTTGTAGTAGTAGAAGGACCTTTAGCCGGTGGTCATCTGGGCTTTTCCAGAGAAGAACTGGCTGAGTACGGCGCAGACACCAAAGATGTGCCAAATACCTATAACCAGGAAGCCTACGATAAAGAAGTCCGCTCCATTATGGAAGTGGTAAAGACTTACGAAGAAAAATACCAGAAACATATCCCGGTAGTAACTGCCGGGGGAATTTATACCCATGAAGATGTAAAACACCAGTTTGAACTGGGGGCAGAAGGCGTACAGGTGGCAACTCGTTTTGTCACGACAGAAGAATGTGACGCTCCGGATGCTTACAAACAGGCTTACATCAACGCAAAAAAAGAAGATATCGTTATCACCCAGAGCCCGGTAGGAATGCCAGGACGTGCCATCTTAAATCCGTTTTTACAGCAGATCAAAGACGGCGTCCGTCCGGCCATCAAAACCTGCTTCCAGTGTCTGGAACACTGCGATATCAAAACCATTCCTTACTGCATCACAAAGGCATTGGTAAATGCAGCAGAAGGAGACGAAGACAACGCCCTTCTCTTCTGCGGCAGCAACGCTTACAGAGCCGAAAAGATTGAAAAAGTAGATGATGTGATGAAAGAACTGGTGGGAGAATTGTAACGCATGAACCGCCTGCGTAAGCAGACAGATAAGCATGTCAGTGCAGGTTCGCGTGTATCAAAGAAAATATCGGTCATACCCATAAAAAGGTATGGCCGTTTTTTCTTACAAACCCTTACAAAACTCTTACATGCCTTGACCTTGGAGTAACTTCAAGGTGTATGCTTTCTGCATAAAACAAAAGGACATGTTCCATGAGGGGGACGTTGTCATATATAAAAACGCAGGAGGCATTTAATTATGAAGAAACGTTTTGCTATTACAGTACTTGCGCTGGCTCTGACGGCAGGAAGCGCTATGACATCTTTTGCAGCAGGTTTTACAGGTACAGGAAAAGGCGTAAAGTATCAGTGGGGTGATGGAGCTTACTGCACCAATAACTGGGTACAGTATAAAAATCACTGGTTTTATTTTGGCGATGACCAGTTAATGAGAACCGGTTGGATCCAGAAGGACGGCACCTGGTATTATGCGGCTGATACCGGAGAACTTCAGGGTGGTATTATGAAGATCAACGGAAATGTTTATTATTTTGATACCAGTACCTGCAAAATGGTAACGGGCAACTACAGCTATAATGGCGGAACTCATGAATTTACAGAAAACGGTACCACAGATGGAGGACCATATGTTTACAATGAATGGAACAGCAACGGTACCATCAAACGGGGAACCAAATTTGGAGTAAGATAAATATCCAGATAAAACTTTACAGTTTCCTTTCGATTTTCTGCGTCCCATTGACCAGCTCGCAAAATCCGGATAAGATAACATTCATAAACACATTCGGAAGAAATGTTGATCGTGAGAAAATGGGAAAACAGGAGACTGGAAAGGCATGGCAGAAAACAGAACGGAAATAAAACAGCGAGAGTATCTCATAGGCGATATGTCCGAAATTGTGGGCGTAAGCCGGGATACTCTCCGTTTTTATGAAAAAAAAGGGATCATAAAGGCGAGAAAAAAGGAAAACGGATACCGTTATTATCTGGAAGAAGACCTGTTCAGACTGATGGTTATCCTATATAAGAGAAAAATGAATGACAGCCTGGAAGAAATCGAAGGATACATAAAAGGCGAGAATTCTGTAGAATATATGAAAAAACATCTGCAGACCCGTATAAAACAGGAAGAGATGAAGATCCACTATCATCAGCAGGCCATTGCCCGTATGCAGCTTGCCACAAAAGATATGCAAATGGCAGAGCAATACGGTGGAAAATGTACCTGGAAAAATTTTCCGGTAGCCTATCAGTTAGGAGTTTGCGACAGTCTCCACGCAAGTCTGCAAAAATGGTTTTCCCTGTCATCTGAAACAGGCGGGTTGGACATGACTTATTTCTATACCGAATTTTCCATAAAAGAAGGGCAGATGCAGGAGCAGGGCACCAAGCTGTTTCTGTATCAGGAAGTAGGTCCCTTTATCAGCAGTGACTTCCATCTGGAACAATATCCGCAGACTGCACCCGTTCCCTGTATTTATACGATCCTGGAGTCTGAAAATATTTATCCCGATGAAGAAACAGCCTGCCAGATGGTCCGCTGGGGAAAGGAACAGGGAGCAGAGCCAACAGGAGTTCTGTATTCCAATAATATGACTTCGTTTTTAGGAGAAGACAGCAACATTTATTTCCTGGAACTGTATATGCCGGTAAAATAAAAACAGTAAAACGGCAAAACAAGAAAAAGCAGGAAAAAATAAGGAAAAGCCCAAAAGGAAACCGCAAAATCTGCCAAAATGTGGATAAAAAATCCACAAAATTTCCGGTTTCCACATAAAAATCCATATTTCCCCACAGTTTCCCCATGCTTTACACACACTATAAACAGAGTTATCCCCAAAGTTATCCACATTATCCACCGACAAACACAAGATATGTGGTAAAAAGAAGAGAAAATACAAGATTTAGATTGTGGATAACTTTTTCCACCATAAGAATGTGTATTTCTCTGTGTGAAAGAGCATAAAATGTGTATAAATGGGCGTATAGGCAATACAGGAAAAAGGAATATGTTAAATTATATCTGGAGCGGAATGCTTTTTCTGGGGATCATATGGGGCGCGTTTCACGGAAGGCTGGCTCAGGTAACAGAAGGAGCCTTAAACGCAGCAGGGGAAGCCGTGACCTTGAGTATCACCATGCTGGGGATCGTAGTTTTCTGGAACGGGATCTTAGAGATCGGAAGCAGAGCCGGGCTGGTAGAACAGCTTTCAGAGAAAATGAGACCGGCTTTGAAATTCCTCTTTCCGGATCTGCCGCCAGACTGTGAAGCCGCCAGACAGATCTGTGTAAATTTCATTGCAAATATCCTGGGACTTGGCTGGGCGGCGACACCTGCAGGCTTAAAAGCCATGAAAGAACTGGAAAAGGTAGAAGAAGAGCGCAGAAAAGAGAAAGTGGCGAAAAGGACAATTCACGCAGTCTCGAAAGGCACTGCCAGTAATGAAATGTGTACCTTTCTGATCATGAATATTTCATCCCTTCAGCTGATCCCGGTGAATATCATTGCATACAGAAGCCAGTATCACAGTACATCCCCGGCAGCCGTCACCGGTCCCTGTTTTGCAGCAACAATGGTAAGTACACTGGCAGCGGTCATTTTCTGTAAGATCATGGATCATCTCCGTAACCCCACATAGATCTTCCCCAAAATGCTCACCTCATTTCGGGTATATCCTAATAAAAAAGGAGACACCATGATCAGTGTCTCCTTCGGTCTAACTGCCGGTTCTTGGCATAATAAGCACGTTTATCTTCATACATTCTGGCATCTGCCTCAGACAGCGATTTTTCTACTTTTCCGGTGCAGTCATCCACCCAGACAGAACCAAGTGCCAGGTGAACCGAACTTTTAGCCATGTCAACTAACATAGAACGGATCATAGACTGAAAAAGATTTTCTGTAATACCCGGTATCAGTACCAGAAATTCATCACCGCCAATACGGTAAACACATTTATCCGGAAAATGAGCCTTTAAATTTTCACAGGCATAGATCAACGCCTCATCACCCGCCTGGTGTCCAAAATCATCGTTGATCTGCTTTAAGCCCATTACATCACTGTAAATAATGCCAAGACTTCCACCGTTTGCAAGAGAAGCCAGCTTTTCGTTCATGGCATGACGGTTTTTCGCACCGGTAAGCTGGTCATGGTAGCTTAATGTTTCCAGTTTCCCAACCAGGTCTCTGCGCCGCAGCATGGAATTGATAAAATGTCCAAGGAGCTGGAGCATAAAAGCAATATGATCCATACGGTCAAGTGGCGGATTGTCAATACCATAGAAACCGATTACTTCCCGGTCACGGTAAATAGGGCTGACAATAAGGCGCGCAATGTTTTGCGGTATCAGTGTTTCATATACAGTGGGGTCATAAGATACGATCTCATTCACATTCCGGATGATAATACTTTCACCTTTCCGGAAGGTAGGAATCCAGGTACCCATGGTTTCCGGCGGGATATTGCGTAAAATATTTTTCTGAGGGGAAACCTTAGAAGCACACCATTCATAA
>OGOV01003555.1_pt1 | contig 10246 bp, 7 predicted proteins | sample 1552711 | NCBI WGS metagenome assembly OGOV01 (sample SAMEA2580216, study PRJEB22360) | human gut metagenome | biome: human gut; feature: human-associated habitat; material: faeces | place: Denmark | collected 2008/2010 | reverse complement strand
TGTCAACATCCTGTACGGAAAAACTTTTTTGCGCTATGTTTCCGCAAATTTTCCAATTTACACCGGAGCAAATACAAACAAGTTCATTGCGGTTTACGCCCATTAAAATGCGCATTTTTTTACCGCCTGCGTTTATATTGCAGGCAATAATGTTTGACACCGACAAGCATCTTATCTTAACAAAAATTTCGTCAGCACTGTGAATAATAATTTTTCGGCTTCGTTTGCTTTTTGAAAATTCCGCAAGATATTTTTCTATGCCCGTTTCGTCATAAATTTCAAAAGCGCCAAAATCCGCACAAACATCTCTTTTAATAAAATATTTCACAAAAAGCCCCCTTGAATTTCAGATTTACTGATTTTCAAGCTCATCAAGCCAAATTCTTACGCTTGCGTCACTTGGCATTCTCCAGTCCGAACGTGGAGAAAGCGTTACCGAGCCTACCTTTGGGCCGTCAGGCAAACAACTGCGCTTAAACTGTTGAGAGAAAAATCTCTTTAAAAATGTAACAAGCCATTTTTTTATTGTATCGTTATTGTATTTTCCCGCAAAGGAATGCTTTGCAAGATAATATATTTTTGACGGAGTAAATCCAAAACGCACAAAGTAATAAAGGAAAAAGTCATGCAATTCATAAGGGCCGACCACATCTTCGGTTTTCTGTGCGATTTCTCCGTTTTTATCAGGCGGCAAAAGCTCCGGACTTACAGGTGTATCGAGTACATCAAGCAAAACCGTTTTTAATTCTCCTTCACTGATTTCAGCCTCATACGCTGTAAGGTAACGGACGAGTGTTTTAGGAATAGAAACATTCACCGCATACATACTCATATGGTCGCCGTTGTAGGTTGCCCAACCAAGCGCAAGTTCCGACAAATCGCCCGTACCGATTACAAGACCGCCGTACTTATTTGAAAGGTTCATCAGAATTTTAGTACGCTCTCTCGCCTGCGAATTTTCATAGGTAATGTCTGTTACACTTTCATCTTGCTTAATATCTATAAAATGCTGTCTTACCGCTGCGGTAATATTAATTTCTTCAAAAGAAACATTATAAGCCTCTGCAAGTTTTTCGGCATTTGATTTGGTACGCTTTGTTGTACCGAAACAAGGCATTGTTACAGTGTGAATATTTTTTCTGTCAATACCGAGCATATCAAAAGCGTGAACGCAAACAATAAGTGCAAGTGTACTGTCAAGACCGCCTGAAAGTCCGAGCACAACATTCTTAATTCCTGTATGAGCAAGTCTGGTTGCAAGTCCTGTTGCCTGCATTGTTATAATTTCCTTGCATCTTCTGCTAAGGTCATCTTTTGCCGACGGTACAAACGGAGTCTGCTCAAATTTTCTTGAGAGCTTTGTATCGGTAAGCGGCATATCAAAATAAATTCTTCTGATATTTTCATTGTCAGAGCAGAATGTACTCATTCTTCTGCGCTCGCCCATAAGTTTTTGAACATCAATATCCGCATAAGTAATGCCTGTCGTAAAGCGCTCGCTTTCGCTCAACAAAGATGCGTTCTCACATATTATATTCTGTGCAGAATAAACTGTGTCTGTTGTGCTTTCCCCAAATCCTGAATCGGTATAAATGTATGCACAGCAAAGCTTGCCGCTCTGCATTCTCACAAGTGAGCGTCTGTATTCTGCTTTGCCGATGGTATCATCGGAGGTTGACGGATTGCAAATAACCGTTGCTCCCAATTTTGCAAGAGCTATTGACGGAGATTCCGCTACCCATAAATCTTCGCAAACCTCCACACCAATGGTAAAATCGGGCATATTTTTATTTTGGAACAAAACTTTATCGGTCAAAACAGTTTTCCGACCTGCATACTCAATTTCAAAATCCGTATTTTTTCCGCTTGTATAATGTCTTGCCTCGTAAAATTCTGAATAATTCGGAATATTTGCCTTTGGCACAAGAGCGAGTAATTTGCCCTTAAAAATAACTGCCGCACAGTTGTAAAGAGCCTCCCTGAAAGCAACCGGAACGCCCACAACGGATATAATATCAAGATTTTTGGTTTCTTCAATTATTCTGTAAACCGAGCTTTCTGCTGTTTTAAGAAGAGTTTGCTGTAAAAACAAATCGCTGCAAGTATAGCCGGTTATGCATAATTCGGGAAAATTCACAAGTGCGGCACCCTCAATATTTGCCTCTTTTATTTGCGCAATTATTGCGTCGGTATTCTTTTTACAATCAGATACTCTGATAATAGGTGTAGCCGCCGCAACCTTTACAAATCCGTATTTCATTTATATCAATTCCTTTTCAGAAAAATAAAAACCGCAGGTAAACATACCTACGGTTATTATAGCCTAAAAATTGTAATTATACAAGTATCAAAGCAGACTTCTGTGGAGTCTTTTTTGATGAAAAAGATAGCGTGTTTCAAGCATCGGTTCAAACTTAGCTATGTAACAGCTTGTGTAACCCATTATCAGCCAGAACCACATTACCATAAACGATATATCGTAAAGCAGTGCCTTTTCAAATAACGCATAGAAAAGATATGCGCTTAAAAATGCGAACATACACGGATAAGCGTCATTTTTAAAGGTCTTTTTTTGCAGGAATAAATGTTGTGCGGCGTGTTTTGCAAAGCGGAAACCGAATATACCGAAAATAACAAATCCGAGCACACCTGTAGATACAAGTATAGTTAAAAATCCGTTGTGCAAATCATTGTTATGGTAAGTATATTTTAAAGTACCGTTTGCATATTCCTGACTGTAGAACACGATGTTTCCGTTACTTATTCCAAAGACAGGCGATATTTTGAACAAATCTAAAGATTCTCTATACAGCTTAAAACGACCGCTGTCAATATTGGAATTTTCGTGTTCAAATGTTATCGGCCCTTTGTCGGACGGCGCAGCGGTTTTATTATTGTCGGAATCATTTTGCTTTGGCTGTTCATCGGTATCCGACTGCTCTTTTTCTGTAATTTCATCAAGTAAAGAATAAGTCTTTGCCGTAACAACAGCAAACCCCTGCTGACAGATTTCCCTGAACATAAGTGAAGAACCCACAAGAAAAGTTCCTACAAGTACAAGCGCCACTATTCTCATCGTGACTTTTGCGGGAGAAAGTCCGTCTTTTGCAGCAAAAAACTGATATACAATATAAACTATCATATATGCAAGAATAAGTACCATAGACGCATTTGAATCGCAAAGCAAAAGCGAAAACAAGCTTGTACACACACAGGCAACTATCCATATTTTGCTGACTTTCCTTTGATTAACCGCATTTTGAAAATCAGGTTTACACAGAATATGACAGCAAAAAATTGCTACACAGGAAACAAAACCAAGCAAATTAGGATTTATGTAAATACCCGTAAATCTGTTTTCGTATATTGTAAACTTAATCCAGTACCATTCAAACCTTATGTTAAACATAAGGCAGAAAATACCGATGAAGTTTGCAATTGTAGTAATATACACAATACCTCTTGCCACGGTATAAAGCTCGTTTTTGAAATCAAAATCAGGTTCCGTGTGCATACCGTAAAATATAAAAAAGCATATCAGTATATGCAAAAACATTAACGCACTGTAGAAAATAGTATAAGTAAAGTTTAACAGCATGGTTAAAAGAGAAACCGCAAGGAATCCCCACACCCACAAGCCAAAGCGCAGTTTAAAAAATGTATTGTTTGTTTTTTGCTTATAATAGGTAAGCCATATGCCCCAGCAAAACAAAAATGCTACAAGAATATACGCAGGAATTTGTAAAAATGATACATTACAAAAAAACAGAGTAAAAATATAAAACTTTCTGTAACAAGAAAAGCTCTTTATTTTTTTCTTTAGCTCTTTCATTATACACCCCCTGTTACCTAAGTACCTCTTTAACTGTTTTAAACATAAGTTTTATGTCGGACAAAAAGCCGAAATTTTCAAGATACATAAGATTATACTTCATTTTTTCGGGTAAAATAGTTTCAACATAAACCTTATCCGCATCTTCGACATTTTGTAAAAGTTTTTCCTCGTCTTTATACATAATAGAAGCAAGCGAGGTTATTCCCGCAGGCATAAGCAAGGTTGCATTGTATTCGTCTTTGTACATATCCACATACTTCTGTACTTCCGGACGAGTACCGACAAAGGTCATTGAGCCTGCAAGTACATTAAAAATCTGTGGGAGTTCGTCAAGACGATATTTTCTTAAGATTCTGCCCACCTTAGTTACTCTGGCATCTCCGCTTGTTGTTACAAGTGTGCCGATACGGTCGGCATTTTGCACCATAGTACGAAATTTAAAAATCTTAAATACCCTGCCATAAGAAGTAACTCTCTCCTGCCTGTAAAAGACGGGGCCTTTCGAGGTTGCTTTAACTATTACGGCAATAACCACAATCGGTATTATAAGAATAACCAGAATAATAAGGGAGAAGATAATATCCGTAATCCTTTTTAATACAAGAGAAAAAGACTTTTTGGCAATAATATCGTAATAATGCTTTACCTCATCATTTTGAAACTTAGGAGGTAATTTTTCAAAAGCTCTCATAGTTCCACCCTTCATTAGAGCAATTTTGCCGTAAAATTAAAATATCGCTTATATAAGCACAATAATCTGTTTAAAGACAGCATTATTTAGCATTATATATCTTTTGAAAAGTTTTTTCAAGCGTAATTATAGCTATGATAATACAAATAAGTTTGATTTTAACTGAACACTTTTTACATACAGTAAAAACCGGCGACTGAGAAGTCGCCGGTTTTTAGGTAATTTTATGGAGTACTCAAGCACATTGAAAGGGAGTTATTGTTTAATATGTCTATAATATATCATACTAATTGTAATTTATCAATACTTTTATCAATATTTATGTAAAAAAAATATATATTTTAATTAAATACGAATAATGCTTGACTAATCGCTTAAAAAATTGTAAAATAATCTTGAACAATTAAAACAGCAATGGGTAATTATTTTTTATAATTCTTTTTAATTTGGTTTTATAATATAAATGCTGTTTTTATTTGCTAAGTGCAAACGAAAGGATATATTTTTATGGATAACGAATTTAATGTAGATCTTATTACTTTAATCAGTGATGAGGGCGAAGAAATAGAATTTGAAATTCTTGATATTATTGAAAATGAAGAAGGTAAGTTCTATGTACTCTTCCCTTACTATGAGAACCCGGCAGACGCTGTAAACGATCCCGGCGAATACTATATTATGGAAGTATTTGAAAAAGACGGTGAAGAAGAGCTTGCCGAAATCGAAGACGATGAAAAGCTCGACAGAATCGCTGCTATTTTTGAAGAAAACTATTACAATGATGACGAGGAAGACGAAGAAGAGTAATTTTTCTCTTTCTGTCATATAATATCAGTAATGGCAATTTGACAAATTCCCTGCCTGATGCGTGAATGATTTTAAAATAACCCTACAACTCTTAAATCGGGAGCCCGGCTCTTTAATCGGTGTGCAGACCTCCCGCTTTGGCGGAAGAAGGAAGCCTAATGTTTAAAGGAGAGCACCCACCTGCTTTCTCGTAGGCAGGTTATTATAAAAATCATACGGTCAGGCGGGGTTATTTTGTTTTTTTATTTAATATTATTACATATTAAAAGCAGACTTTGCCTGCATTTGTGCCGATAAGGCCTTTTGCGGGCTGCGTTTATATTATTAAAAAAATAAATTTCAGGTGATTATAAATGAATATTTCTGTTTTGGGTTGCGGTCGCTGGGGCAGCTGCATTGCCTGGTATCTTGATAAGATAGGCAACAATGTAATTTCCTGCGGACTTGCCGACGCTCCCGAATTTATACAGTTAAGCACAACACATAAAAACGACTACCTTACTTTTCCCGAATCAATAGAGGTTACTTCTGACCTTGCAAAGGCGGTCAATCACGCAGAAGTAATTGTTATTTCTATTTCATCTCAACATTTGCGTTCATATATGCAGAGCATCGCTCAAAACAATCTTGACGGCAAAACCATTGTGCTTTGTATGAAAGGTGTTGAGGCAGCAACGGGTCAAAGACTCAGCCAAGTTGTCGGCGACTTTGTTGACGAAGAAAAAACACCTATTGCCGTATGGGTAGGCCCAGGACATCCGCAGGATTATGTAAAGGGTATTCCAAACTGTATGGTAATCGACAGCAAAAATCACGAAATAAAAGAAAAGCTTGTAAACAGTTTTTCAAGCTCACTCATAAGATTTTATGTCGGCACAGACCTTATCGGAAGCGAAATCGGTGCGGCCGCTAAAAATGTTATCGGCATTGCCGCAGGTATGCTTGACGGCTTTGGCTATGCGTCATTAAAAGGTGCGCTTATGGCAAGAGGCACACGAGAGATTGCAAGACTTATAAAAGCTCTCGGTGGCAATGAAATGAGCGCCTACGGACTTTGTCATCTCGGCGACTATGAGGCAACTTTATTCTCAAAATGGAGTCATAACCGCAGTTACGGTGAAAATTATGTAAAGGGTATTAAATTTGAAAAACTTGCCGAGGGTGTTATGACATCAAAAGCATTGTGCAAACTCGGCAAAGAAAATAATGTTGAGCTTCCGATTGTCGAAAGCGTTTACAGCGTTTTGTTTGACAATGTAGACCCTAAAGACGCACTCGGAAAGCTCTTTATGCGCTCTGTAAAAAAAGAATTTTAACAGGAAGGTGCAAAAATGAGCAATAACCCAACTAATCAAGAAAAAAACAAAGAGCCTAAGCAAAAGGCTCAAACCACGGTTAAAACTGCTGTTGCAAAGCATTGCCTTACCGAAAGCATAGCGGTGAATATAATATGCGGACTGCTGTTTTTAGTTTTTGGCTACATTGCAATAATGAGTATATTTCAGACCTGCGTTATTGACCCTGCAAACTACAGCTCCGAAGTTATTTTGTTTCAAGACGATTTATTTGTAATAAATATATTCTGCCTTGTGATATTTACAGCTTTGCTTTTTAAGATTAATAAGCATACCGCATTTTTCTCCAAAGTAAATATGAAATTTATGGAGGCAGGCTTGTTTGCTTTTTCTGCAATCATCGGACTTGTATGGATATTCTCTGTACAATCAATTCCTGCGGCAGACAGTTACAATATTTACGAAACCGCCTCTCAAACGGCACAAGGCAATTATGCATTTTTACATAACGGTTCCGATTTTTATAACAATGATTTCTACAGCGGATTTTCATACTACAATTGTTATCCGTTCCAACTCGGCTTTGTGCTTATAAGCGAAATCGTTTACAGAATTTTCGGTACAGACAGCACAATGCCTATACAAGTTATAAATGTACTTTGCGTTGCGGCGGCATATCTTGGCATTGCAAAAATCACAAAGCAGATTTTCGGCAGAAACAAAATTGAATTTATAGTAATTCTTGCACTTGCCGGCTGTATTCAGCCTGTACTTTTCTGCACATTCGTATACGGCAACATAATCGGTATGTGCTGTGCAATATGGGCGTCACACTTCCTAATCAAATATTTTCAAACCGATAAATATCTTGTGCTTATCCCTTGCGGAGTTCTGCTCGTTGTATCGGCACTTGCAAAGTACAACAACTTAATTTACCTTGTTGCCTTTGTAATTATGCTTATCATTCACACCGTAAAGGCTAAAAAATGGCAGAGTATCGCATTTGCACTTGCTCTCTGTATTGCCGTTGTCGGTACAAGTAATCTTGTAATCAAAAGCTACGCATTAAGAGCAAACACCGAACTTAAGGGCGGTGTTTCACAGGTACTTTATCTTGATATGGGACTTAACGAATCCTATATGGCTCCCGGTTGGTACAACAATATCGCACTAAGTCTTTATACAAGCAACAATTGTGATATTGATGCCGCAGAATCACAAGCATGGTCAGATATTAACAGCCGTCTTAATAAAATGAAAAACGATTCCGAATATGCAATTAATTTCTTTGGCAACAAAATTTTAAGTCAGTGGAATGAACCGTCATACGAAAGCATTTGGGTAAGCAAGGTTAAAGGACACGATGTTGATGTACAGGAGGGTCTTGGCAAGGCTGTTTATGACGGCAGTACAGGACAGTTCCTTGAATTGTACTTTAACTTCTATATGATGGCAGTGTTTATACTCTTTACACTCGGCATTTACTTTATGTTCCTGTATAAAAAGACAAACATTTCTACGGTATTGCTGCCGCTTGTATTGCTCGGAGGATTCGGCTATCACTTGCTTTTCGAAGGAAAATCGCAGTATATACTGACATACATTGTTCTTCTCCTCCCCTATGCCTCATATGCGCTCTGCACAATTCTTGAAAGCGAATATACAGGCATAAAGAAAGTAGTAAACAGCTTAAAAGAAATCCCCGACAAACAACCGAAAGGCTTTAAAGATACCAAACTTTACGGCAAAATCTTCAAAAGAAAATCTAAATAATACGAAAAATGCAGTCGGTTTTGACTGCATTTTTTGTTATACAAAAAACCTGCGAAAATCGCAGGCTTTCAATGTTATATAAATATTCTGTTACCGAATTATAATTACATAAGACTCTTATAAAGTTCGGCAATTTCTTCTACGCTGGTTTCTCTTGGGTTGCCGGGACGGCAAGCGTCATCATATGCCGACTGTGCAAGGAACGGTACATCTTCAGGTTTAACAATTTCTTTTAAGTCGGCAGGAATACCTACATCTTTAGAAAGCTTTTTAACTGCGTCAACAGCCGCCTTGCGGTATTCGTCAACAGTCATATTCTCTGTACCATCTACACCCATTGCGGCGGCAATGTATTTGTACTTATCACCTGTGGCAGGAGCGTTATACTCCATAACTGTCGGAAGAATAATGGCATTTGCAACACCGTGCGGTGTGTCGTACAAAGCGCCGAGCGGATGAGCCATTGAGTGAACTATACCAAGTCCGACATTTGAGAATCCCATACCTGCAACATACTGACCGAGAGCCATACCCTCTCTGCCCTCTGCGGTGTTCTCAACAGCACCTCTGAGGTTCTTTGAGATGATCTCGATTGCCTTGAGGTGGAACATATCGGAAAGTGCCCATGCGCCCTTTGTGATGTAACCCTCAATAGCGTGTGTAAGAGCGTCCATACCTGTTGCGGCGGTAAGTCCCTTTGGCATAGTTGACATCATATCAGGGTCAACTACTGCAACTACAGGAATATCGTGAACATCTACGCATACCATTTTTCTGTTCTTTTCAACATCTGTAATTACATAGTTAATTGTAACTTCAGCGGCTGTACCTGCCGTTGTCGGAACTGCGATAATCGGCACTGCTTTGTTCTTTGTAGGTGCAACACCCTCCAGACTTCTGATGTCTGCAAAATCAGGGTTGGCAATAACTATGCCGATACCCTTGGCAGTGTCCATGGATGATCCGCCGCCTATGGCGATGATGTAATCTGCCTCAGCAGCTTTAAATGCGGCCACACCCTGCTGCACGTTCTCTATAGTAGGGTTTGGCTTGATGTTGGAATAGATCTCGTATGCAAGCCCTGCACCGTCCAGAACATCGGTGACCTTCTTGGTCACACCGAACTTGATCAGATCAGGATCTGAGCACACAAGAGCCTTGGCGAAGCCTCTGCCGACTGCCTCTGTGGCGATCTCAGCGATGGCACCCGCTCCGTGGTAAGAGGTTTCATTGAGTACGAATCTGTTTGCCATAAAAATATCTCCTCCTTTGCACTGCGCATTTGTGATAGAACTTCCAGATACTGCCATCAAAATGCACAAAAGATATATTCAAAATGTATATTTATTATAACATTTGTACAATAAAAAGCAAATAGACATAACAGGTGAAATGTCAACATTTACAGGCAAAATGGTGGCATTTACACTGGTAATACCATAATGCGTCTGCTAAAATATGTGGATGGATACAGCAGGGATGCGGATATGTCCCTGCGATAAAATGATACGGAGAACAGAAGATGACATTGACACCGGAGCAGAAGGATATAATAGATAAATATGTGAAGAAGCCAGAGTGGAGAGTGGCGGGCAAAAGAGCGGACTTTAATGCCATAGGCGAGAGGTTCGGTGTGAGTCCTGTTGTGGCGAGGGTTATCACGAACAGAGGAGTCACCGGGGAGAAAGCCATAGCTATGTACCTTGATGGCGACTGGGATTCCATGCACGATCCGGCACTGATGAAGGATATGGTGGAAGCCGGTGAGATAATAAAGGAAAAGCTCAGCGATAACAGGAGGATAAGGATAATCTCGGACTACGACGTGGACGGAGTTACCTCCAA
>OGOV01003554.1_pt1 | contig 10248 bp, 7 predicted proteins | sample 1552711 | NCBI WGS metagenome assembly OGOV01 (sample SAMEA2580216, study PRJEB22360) | human gut metagenome | biome: human gut; feature: human-associated habitat; material: faeces | place: Denmark | collected 2008/2010 | reverse complement strand
CCGCCGATGTGCTGGACGAGCTCATCGACCGCTACGGCGACCCGCCGCCCTCGGTCAGCGATCTGGTCAATGTCTCGCTGGCGCGGGTGCAGGCCACCGCCGTGGGCGTGTACGAGGTGACCCAGAAGAAGGACACTCTGGTGCTGCAGGTGGAGCAGCTGGACCTCCGGATGATCCAGGGCCTGCTGGTGGCCTTCAACGGCCGCGTTGTCACCGGGGCCGGCGCAAAGCCCTACCTCTCCGTCACCCTGCAAAAAGAGGAAAAGCCGCTGGAGCTGCTGCAGAGCATCCTCCGGGCGATGCAGGATATTTTGAAAGATTAACGGCCTCACCCTCTCAGTCAAAGCCAATAGGCTTTGCCAGCTCCCCCAAAGGGGGAGCCTCTGGCGGCTCCCCAAGACCTTGCGGGGAATTGCCAAAGCCTCTCTCCTTGGGAGAGGTGGCAGCGCGCTTGCGCTGACGGAGAGGGTGGGCGATCCGAACAACAGGAGCATAACAATGAAAAAGAAACTGATCGCACTTCTTGCCGCTGTGGCAATGGTATTTTCCCTTGCCGCCTGCGGCTCCACCCCGGATTCGGTGGGCACCATCGGCACGGTGGACATCACCTCGGGCCTGTATCTGCTGGCCCAGTACGATGCTTACCAGAAGGCCGCCGATCTGGCCACCTCGGAGCAGGATGCCACCGATGTGAAGGCCTTCCTGAAGCAGACCATCACCGTGGATGCCGACAGCGGCGAGACCGCCACCGTCAGCGACTATGTGAGCCAGAAAACCATGGAGAACCTTGAGACCTACGCCGCCATCGAGACCCGCTTCGAGGAGCTGGGCGGCCAGCTGACCGCAGAAGAGGAAGCACAGGCCGACAGCTACGCCTCCCAGCTGATGGAGCAGTACGGCGACACCTACAAGGCCAACGGCATCGGCCTGAACACCGTCCAGCGGTTTGAGCGCATCCTCATCAAGAGCAGCGACCTGCTGGAGCTGATCTACGGCGTGGACGGCGAGACCCCGGTGTCGGATGCCGACCTGACCAGCCATCTGGAGAACAACATGTACGAGCTGGCCTATTACACCATCCCGCTCTACAACACCAGCACCTATGCCTCTGCCGATGAGGACCAGACCAGCGAGATGTTGGATTTGGTACAGGATGCCGTGGATCAGACCAATGCCTACGCTGCTTCCTTGACCGGCCTGAGCGATTCCGATTTCAGCAGCGCCCTGCTGGGCTACTTCTCCAGCGTGGTCACCTCCGCCCTGCCGGAGGTCTACGCCGTGCTGGGCTCCACCTATTCCTCCGATTCCACTGCACCTTCTCTGGAACTGATCGGGGACAGCACCGTAACCTCTGCCTTTACCGCAGAGGGTGCCGCCGACACCATCCGGGGCCTGTCCATCGGGCAGGCAGCGGCTGTGAAGTACAACAGCTACGCCCTGATGGCCGCCCTGCGGCTCGACCCGCTGAGCCTGAAGGCGCTGGACGACCTGCGCGGACAGGTGCTCAACGATATGAAGGGGGAGGAGCTCTCCGAGGCGCTGACCGCCTACGGCGCTTCTCTGGAGCACAATCTGAGCAGCTCCGCCATGAACAGGATGCCCGCTTCCAAGATCGTAAACAGCAGCACCAACTAAGTTTTTATTGATATGCAAAAAGGCTGTTGCCTAAACTCCTTCCGTCATCGCTGACGCGATGCCACCTCCCTCTGAGAGGGAGGCTTTCACAGTTCACCGTTACGCCAAGGCTCCCTCCGAGAGGGAGCTGGCACGGCGAAGCCGTGACTGAGGGAGTTACAGGGTAACAGCCTTCTTTTTTTATTCTACGGTCTTTTCAAACGCCGCTTCCAGCGCCTGGTTCACGGCACGCACAGCGGCGGGGTCGGGCTTGATGGCGGCGCGGTCGTAGGTAAACAGGCCGTTCACCTCGTCCTCCACATCGCTCACCTGGGTGTACACCAGGGCCGAAAGCCCCTTTTTCAGCTGGGGGAGCACCGTTTCCAATTGCAGCTTTTTCCAGCGGGCGGTCAGCTCGGCCCGGTTCTTTGCCGTGCCGTAGCCGTACGCCCTGCGGGGCGGCTCATGGCCGGGCATGGGCCAGGCAATGCCGCCGTATTCGCTCAGGGCCACCACCCGGCTCCGGGGCCTGACCCGGAGCGGGTAGAAATAGTTGTGCAGGGAATCCACATCTCCCCCGCCCTGATCGTACCAGCCGCTGGCCTCGTCCACAAGGCGGGTATCGTCCAGCCTGCGGACGGCCTCCACGGCCCCGGCGGCATCGAACTGCCCCCACCCCTCATTGAAGGGCACCCAGCAGCCCACGCAGGGGTGGCACTGCAGGGCCTTTACCGTGGCTTCCAGCTCCCGGGCATATTCTTCCCTGCCCGCTTCCGTTTCGCGGCCCAGCAGGCCCCAGAGGGGCCTTGCGTCGGGCAGGCGGCGGAGCAGCGGCTGGAACACGTTGGTCAGGTAGGTCACGAGCCAGAGCTTGTAGGGCCCGCCGCCGTTCACCATGTCCTGCCAGACGATGAGGCCCAGCTTATCGCAGTGGTAATACCAGCGCTGCGGCTCGATCTTGGCGTGCTTGCGCAGAAGGTTGAAGCCCAGCTCTTTTATGGTCTGCAGTTCCCGCACCACTGCCCCATCACTGGGCGGGGTGTACAGACCCTCGGGCCAGTAGCCCTGATCCAGCAGGCCGTTGAGCAGGATGGGCCTGCCATTCAGGCAGAAGCGCATGATCCCGTGGGCATCCGGCGCACAGCTCCACTTGCGCAGGGCAAAGTAGCTGTGCACGGTGTCGCGCTGCTCCTCCTCTCCCTGCGTGGTGCCCACGGTCAGGTCGTACAAAAACGGGCTGTCCGGGCTCCACGGGAAGAAATGCTCCTCCGGGATGTGCAGGGTCACCGCGCCGTCCCGGTCGGCCTCGTCGCTGCCCCAGTCCTCGGCAATGGTCACGCCCCCGGCCCGCACCACGGCCCACAGGTTCGCCGCCCCGCCGGGCAGGGAAGTATGGGCTTTCACGGTCACGGTGCGGGCATCATAGTCCGGGGTGACGGTCAGCTCCGTGATGTAATTTTCCGGCACACGCTCCAGCCAGACGGTCTGCCAGATGCCGCTCTGGGCCGGGTAGAACATCCCGCCGGGCCGGAGGGTCTGCTTGCCCCGGGCCTGCACGCCGGTGCCAGTGGGGTCCTGCACGGCCACCCAGAGCCGGTCATGGCCGGCAGGGTTCAACGCATCGGTGATATCCAGCGCAAAGGGCCAGTAGCCGCCCCGGTGGCCCCCCACCAGATGGCCGTTGACCTGCACGGCGCAGGCATAGTCCACGGCCCCGAAGTGGAGCAGCACCCGCCCGCCGGTGCCCGCCGGGGGCACAAAGCTCCGGTGGTAGTGGAGCCACGCCCCGGGCTGCAGGGTGCGCCCCACGCCGGAGGCTTTCGTCTCCGGGGAGTAGGGCACCAGAATGTCGCCGTCCCACTTTGCGGGCAGTCCCGCAGAGCTGGTGATGGCGTACTGCCACAGGCCGTTCAGGTTCTCATAGCTGTCCCGCCGCAGGGCCGGGCGGGGGTATTCGGGCAGAGGATGATGCTGCATACTGTCACCGCCTTTTCTGCTCCCATTGTAGCACAGGCCAACCGCCTTGTATAGGCGCAAAAAGCCCCCGCCGCCGGGGTTCCGGGGCAGGGGCCGTGATGCAGCGCTTATGCCAGTTTTGCTTCCAGCCGGGTGCGGATGGCCTGGATGAATTCCTCGCTGTTCACCTGGGTGGGGGTGATGCCCTCCGCCAGGCCGCAGAGGTCTTTGGTCATAATGCCGTCGTTGAGGGTCTGCAGGCTGGCAGCCTCCAGTGCCTCGCCAAACCGGACCAGCGCGGGCAGGCTGTCCAGCTCGCCGCGCTTTTTCAGAGCACCGCTCCAGGCAAAGATGGTGGCCATGGGGTTGGTGGAGGTGGCCTCGCCCTTGAGGTACTTGTAGTAGTGGCGGGTCACGGTGCCGTGGGCAGCCTCGTACTCATAGTTGCCGTCCGGGCTGACCAGAACGCTGGTCATCATAGCCAGCGAGCCAAAGGCGGTGGAGACCATATCGCTCATCACGTCGCCGTCGTAGTTCTTGCAGGCCCAGACAAAGCCGCCCTCGCTGCGGATAACACGGGCCACGATGTCATCGATCAGGCTGTAGAAATAGGTGATGCCTGCGGCCTCGAACTTTTCCCGGTACTCAGCATCGTACACCTCCTGGAAGATGTCCTTGAAGGTGTGGTCATACTTCTTGGAAATGGTGTCCTTGGCACCGAACCAGAGATCCTGTTTGCTTTCCAGCGCGTAGTTGAAGCAGCTGCGGGCAAAGCTGTAGATGGAGGTGTCCTTGTTGTACTGGCCCTGCAGGACACCGGCACACTCAAAGTTGTAGACCGTGGCGGCCTGCCGGGAGCCGTCGTCGCCGGTGTAGATCAGCTCCGCCCTGCCGGGGCCGGGGATGCGGAACTCGGTGCACTTGTACACGTCGCCGTAGGCGTGGCGGGCAATGGTGATGGGCTTTGTCCAGTTCTTGACCACCGGCTTGATGCTGTCGATCATGATCGGCGCGCGGAACACGGTGCCGTCCAGCACGGCGCGGATGGTGCCGTTGGGGCTTTTCCACATCTGGTGCAGGTGGTATTCCTCCACGCGCTGGGCGTTGGGGGTGATGGTGGCGCACTTGACCGCCACGCCATACTTCTTGTTGGCAAGGGCGGCATCCATGGTCACCTGATCCTGGGTGGCATCCCGGTTGGGCAGGCCCAGATCATAGTACTCGGTCTTCAGATCCACAAAGGGCAGGATGAGCTCCTCCTTGATGATCTTCCAGAGCACACGGGTCATCTCGTCGCCATCCATCTCCACCAGCGGCGTGGTCATCTTGATCTTTTCCATAACAGTTTCCCTTTCCTCTGTTTCAAAAAATACTGTGGCCCCCGGCGGCACTGCCAGATGCTCTGCCGGGAGGTTCGGCTTTATTGATACGCGGCCGCCAGCTTTTCCAGCGCGGGCAGGCTGCGCTTTACCTTTTCGGTGTCGATGCAGTAGGCAAGGCGGACATAACCCGTTACGCCAAAGGTATCGCTGGGCACCAGCAGCAGGTCAAATTCCCGGGCCCTGCGGCAGAAGGCGTTGGCATCCTCCTCCAGTGCCTTGGGGAAGAGATAGAAGGTGCCGCCGGGCCGCTCGACCTCAAAGCCCAGCGCTTTCAGCTTGTTGTAAAGCAGATTCATATTGGTCTCGTAGACGCTCAGGTCGCTGGTCACATCCAGGCAGCGGCTCACGGCGCGCTGGATGATGCTGGGCGGGCAGTTGTGGCCGGTAAAGCGGGAGATCTGGGCCATCATATCCACCAGCACCTCCTCTCCCTCACAGCCGGGGCGCACGGCCACGTAGCCCAGGCGCTCGCCGGGCAGGCTCAGGCTCTTGGAGAAGGAGAAGCAGGTCAGGGTGTGGGGGTAGAACGCCGCCGGGTAGGGCACAGCCCTGCCATCAAAGGCGATATCCCGGTAGGGCTCATCGCTGACAAGGAAGATGTTGTGGCCGTAGGCCCGGCTCTTCTCGATCAGGATCTCCGCCAGCCGGGTCAGGGTGTCGGCAGAGTAGACCACACCGGTGGGGTTATTGGGGGTGTTGATGAGGACGCAGGTGACCTTCTCGGTCAGCATCTGCTCAAAAGCCTCCAGATTGGGCTGGAAGGCCGGGGCCTGGGGCGGCACCACCCTGAGATGGGCACCGGTGCCCTCCACATAGGGGCCGTACTCCGGGAAGTAGGGGGCAAAGGTCAGCACCTCATCCCCGGGCCGGGTCACGGCGCGCACAGCGTGGGCAATGGCACCCGCCGCGCCCGTGGTGGGAAAGATATCCTTCTGCGCATAGGGCAGGCCGAAGGTCCTGTTCAGGTGGGCCGCCACGGCGGTGCGGAACTCCGGGTCGCCCTGGCTGGGGCAGTAGCCATGCAGGGCCACCGGGTCCTCCTGTGCCAGCAGCTCCTGCATGGCGGCGGTGAACTGCTCCGGGCAGGGCACGCTGGGGTTGCCCAGCGAGTAATCAAACACGTTCTCGTAACCGATCTGGGCCGCGCGCTGCTTGCCGTACATAAAGGTCTCGCGGATGACGCTCTTGTGGGCCAGCATCCCGCGGTAAGTCTCGTTCAGCATAAGTTCCTTCCCCTCTAAAACACAAATTTATTTTTCGTGGGCAGCAGACGCATAGCTCTGCTCTACTTTCACCACACAGCTGTATTTCGGGTCCTGCTCATGGACGAACTGGCACATGGCGGCCAGCATCTCGTCCTTGTTCCCGGTATAGCCCGCCGGGAACTCCAGATCGAACAGGACATTCGTATGGGTATCACCCGGCACGATGCGCAGGTCGTGGATCGAAAGGCAGGGGTCGAGCTGGCGGGCCTTTTCCATCAGGCGGGTGCGCAGCACGCCCACCGCCGCATCGGTGGTGACGATGGGGTCATAGTGAATGGTCACCTGCAGGCCGTCCCGCTTTATAAAATCGTTCTCGATGTTGTCGATGACATCGTGGGCCTTGAGCGGGTCGGTCTCTGCCGGGAACTCGATGTGGAGGGAGGCAAACTGATGCCCCGGGCCGTAATCGTGCACCATGAGGTCGTGCATCCCCAGCACGCCGGGGTAGCCCATGACCGTCTGCTCAATGTGCTCCACCAGCTCCGGGCTGGGGCTCTCGCCCAGCAGGGGGCTCAGGGTGTCCATGACCAGCCCCCAGCCCGACCAGAGGATGAAAGCTGCCACGGCCACGCCCATGATGCCGTCCAGCCGCGCCCAGCCCGTCAGGCTGCAGACCACGGTGGAGACCAGCACCGCGCCGGTGGTCAGCACGTCATTGCGGCTGTCGGCGGCGGTGGCCATCAGGGTCTCGGAACCGATGGTGCGGCCGATGGTGCGGTTGAAGCCGCTCATCCAGAGCTTGACAAGGATGGATGCGGCCAGCACGCCCACGCTCAGCCAGCTGAACGCCACGGGGGTGGGGTGGAACACCTTGACCACCGACTCCTTGAGCAGGGAAAAGCCGATGCCCAGGATGGTCACGCTGACCACCAGACCGGCCAGATATTCATAGCGGGCGTGGCCGTAGGGATGCTCGGCATCCGGGGCCTTGGCGGCCAGCCGGAAACCGATGAGGCTGACCACGTTGGACGAAGCGTCCGAGAGGTTGTTCAAAGCATCCGCCATGATGGCGATGGAACCGAACAGGGTGCCTGCCAGCAGCTTGCCCAGGCAGAGCAGCAGGTTGCAGGCCATGCCCACACCGCTGGCAAGGTTGCCGTAGGCCGTGCGGGTAGCAGGGTCCTGGGGATCATTGGGGTGCCGGATGAACCGGCGGATCAGGAATTGTGTCATATCTATCTTTCATCTCCAGAGATACGTTCAAAAAATACGACTTAGGTATAGTATAGCACCCAGCTTTACCGTTGTGAAGCGTTCACCCATGAAACTGCGGCTTGTCAGGCGGCAGTTTTGTGAATTTGCTTCTTGTTGTAATCAAAAAAGAGCTGCCGCGCGCCCCTTTGCCAACACTTTGGTTGGCAGAGAGCGCCGCAGCAGCCCCTTTTACAGTTCCGTCAGGGGAACTCAGACATTCTTGGCAGAGGGCTTGCTCAGATCCACGCCGCGGATGATCTTGCGCACGGGCAGGATGCTCTTGGCGTTCATGGACAGCTCGTCCACGCCCATCCGCAGGAAGGTCTCGGTGAGAGCGGTATCCGCGCCCAGCTCACCGCAGATGCCCACCCAGATGCCGTGGCGGTGGCCCGCCTCAATGGTCATCCGGATGGCCTTCAGCACAGCGGGGTGGTGGGGATCAAAGAAGGGCTCCAGCTTGGCGTTCTGGCGGTCCAGCGCGCAGGTGTATTGGGTCAGGTCGTTGGTGCCGATGGAGAAGAAATCGCACTCCTGGGCCAGATCGTCCGCCACCAGAACTGCGGCGGGGGTCTCGATCATGGTGCCCACCTCGATCTTGTCGCTGAACTTCTTGCCCTCGGCGGTCAGCTCTGCCTTGCACTCCTCCAGCACGGCCTTGGCATCCTGCAGCTCCCGCAGACTGGTGATCATGGGGAACATAATGCTCATGTTGCCGTAGGCAGAAGCGCGCAGCAGGGCCCGCAGCTGGGTCTTGAAGAAATCCCTGCGGGTCAGGCAGATGCGGATGGCGCGGTAGCCCAGCGCGGGGTTGTCCTCGTGGTCGAGCTTCATGTAGTCCACGGTCTTGTCCGCGCCGATATCACAGGTGCGCACGACCACCTTTTTGGGGGCCAGGCTCTCCAGCACCTGCTTGTAGGCCTCGAACTGGTATTCCTCGGTGGGGTAATCCGTGCAGTTCAGGTAGACGAACTCGGTGCGGAACAGGCCCACGCCGCCCGCGTCGTTCTGCTGGACCGCGCCCACATCGCTCATGCCGCCGATGTTGGCAAAGACCTGCACGGTCTTGCCGTCCAGCGTGGTGTTGGGCTTGCCCTTGAGCTCGGCCAGCAGGGCCAGCTTCTTCTGGTCCTCCTGCTGGCGCTTTTTCAGGCTCTCCAGCAGATCGGGGGTGGGGTCCACATACACGCAGGCGTTGTAGCCGTCCACCACAGCCATCTTGCCGTCCCAATCTTCCTGGATCTCCTTGCACTGGATCAGGGCGGGGATGTTCATGCTGCGGGCCAGAATGGCGGTGTGGCTGTTGGAGCTGCCCTCCCGGGTGATGAAGCCCAGCAGCAGGCTCTTGTCCATCCGCACCGTCTCCGAGGGTGCCAGATCCTCCGCCACCAGGATGCTGGGCTCCGTGCCCTGCAGGGTGGCATTGTCCACGCCCTGCAGGATGTCCAGCATGGCCTGGGCAATGTCGATGACATCGGCGCTGCGGGCCTGTAAATAGGGGTCGTCCATGGCGGCAAACACGGCGGCCTGGTTGTCGCCCGCTTTCTTGACGGCATACTCCGCACACATGTGCTGGCCGTTGATGATCTCCTTGATGGCATCCACAAAGTCATCGTCATCCAGCATCATGGCATGGATGTTGAACACCTCGGCAATGTCCTCGCCTGCCTCGGCCAGTGCCTTTTCATACAGGGCAGTCTGCTGGTCAATGGCCTTGGCCCGGGCCTCTTCAAAGCGGGCTTCCTCTGCCGCCGTGTCCGCGACCTGGGCGGTGGAGATCACGGTATCTTTTTTCTTGTAAATTTTCAGCTTGCCGATGGCAATGCCGTTCAGGATGCTTTTACCGGTTCCTACCTGCATCGTTTTCTCTCCTTTGTTGAGAATTTAGTGCGAAAAAGCCCCCGCAGGGTCTCCCGCAAGGGCTTTTGTCCGCAGATTCAAAGATCAGACGTTCTCGGTCAGGAACTTCTGAATGGCCTCGGCAGCGGCGACCTCATCGTCGCCCTCCACCTTCACGGTCACGGTGTCGCCCTGCTTGACACCCATGCCCATCAGAGCCATCAGTTTGCGCAGGTCGCAGCTCTTGCCGTCCTTTTCCAGGGTAGCGGTGCTGGCAAAGCCCTTGGCCACCTTCACGAGCAGACCGGCCGGACGAGCGTGGATGCCGCATGCATCCTTAACAGTATACTGGAATTCCTTCATAATCATTTTCTCCTTACTTCATCCCGTTTCAGATCCGGACGGTCCTGCCACTCCGGACGCAGCCGATTTTGCTGCGGGATGCTACTATTATTATAAACCCGCTTCGTTATTTTTTCATCATTTCATATTGCTGATTTTTAGCCAGAAATTTTGGTGCTATTGAACAGAAGTTTTGCCCCCATTTTTCCACCGGATTCATTCGACAGGATACCCCTCGGCATCCAGGGGCAGGTCGGTGTACTGCGCCTCCTCGGGCACCACGGAGTCCGGCTCCCCGCTGGTCTGCTGGCTCTGCCCGGCCGCGCCCAGCTCCTCATCATGGCGCTCTCCCCAGTCGCCGCTGTAATCCTCACCGGACACCTGCTGGGCATCCTGCTGCTCAGCCTGCGCCATTGCGGTCTGGGCATCCTTCAGGCCGATCACCGTGCCTGACGGCTTTTCCAGCAGGTAGGCCCCTACAGCCTTTTTGCGGTAGACCAGCAGCACACCGTAGCGGCTGGTCTCTCCGCTGCTGGCCGCCGGGATCAGGGCGGTCCACTTTTCCACGGTTTTCCCTTTGTAGCGGGTAAGATCCATCCCGCTTTGCTGCACCACCCCGTTGAAGGCCGAAAAGCTGTCGTCCCACTTGCGGGGGATCT
>OGOV01003545.1_pt1 | contig 10295 bp, 8 predicted proteins | sample 1552711 | NCBI WGS metagenome assembly OGOV01 (sample SAMEA2580216, study PRJEB22360) | human gut metagenome | biome: human gut; feature: human-associated habitat; material: faeces | place: Denmark | collected 2008/2010 | reverse complement strand
TGGTAGATAAGTAAAATTCTTTGTTAAGAAGTATGTGAATATAAAACATATCCCTGCGAAAATAAATAATATTCGATTTAAATTTGTGTTCATAGTTATAGTAACTCCTTTAAATTGATTATAACAAAAAAATTGTTGAATTGTAAAAAGTAAGAAAAAAAGAAGAGATTCAGTTTTGTCTGAATCTCTTTTTAGAAGTAGTTTAGTTAGTTATTATATATAAATTAGTCACGTTCTACGATAGTAGCACAACCCATACCACCACCGATGCAAAGTGTAGCTAAACCTTTCTTAGCATCACGTTTTTGCATTTCGTGAAGTAATGTAACTAGGATACGGCATCCACTAGCTCCAACAGGGTGTCCTAATGCAACGGCTCCACCGTTAACGTTAACTTTGCTCATATCGAATCCTAATTCTTTAGCAACAGCTACAGATTGTGCAGCGAATGCTTCGTTTGCTTCGATCAAGTCCATATCATCAACTGTTAATCCAGTTCTTTCCATAACTTTACGAGTAGCAGCCACTGGTCCAATACCCATAATTTCTGGTTCAACACCAGCTAATGCACCTTGTACCCAAGTAGCCATTGGTGTAACACCTAATTCTTTAGCTTTTTCTTCACTCATAACAACGATTGCAGCAGCACCATCGTTAATTCCTGAAGCATTACCAGCAGTTACCATTCCGCCTTCTTTACCAGAGCAGCAACGTAATTTTGCCAATGTTTCAACCGTTGTTCCTGGACGAGGTCCTTCATCCACTTTGAATTCAACGATTTGTTTTTTAACTTTAACTGGAACTGGTACGATTTCATCATCGAATTTGTGTTCAGCCATAGCTTTTTCTGCTTTTTGTTGAGAGTTAGCTGAGAATTCATCTAATTCTTCACGAGTTAAGTGCCAACGATCACAGATGTTTTCTGCAGTAATCATCATGTGATAGTGGTTGAATGCATCAGTTAATGCATCGTTTACCATTGTATCAACGATAGTAGCGTTGTTCATACGGTAACCAAAACGTGCTTTAGTCATAGCATATGGTGCCATTGACATGTTTTCCATACCACCAGCAACAACGATATCAGCCTCACCGGCCTTGATCATTGTAGCAGCGTCGTTTACACACTTAAGACCTGATCCACAAACAACATTGATTGTTACGGCAGGAACTTCAATTGGTAGACCAGCTTTAATACTAGCTTGACGAGCAACGTTTTGTCCTTGAGCAGCTTGGATAACGCATCCCATTAATACTTCGTCAACTTGTTCAGGTTTAACACCTGCACGGTTCAATGCTTCTTTAATAACAATAGAACCTAATTCAGCAGCTGGAGTGTTACTTAAAGCTCCACCCATTTTACCAATAGCAGTACGACATGCACCTGCTAAAACTACTTTTTTTGTCATATTAATATTCCTCCATGTAAGACTCATAAGTCATTTACCTTTTAAACTTTAACATAGTGGTTGATGAAAATCAATCACAAATTAAAAAATTCACAAGTGAATTTAAAGAAATAAGGAGAACATGTCTCCTTATTGATTAATCGCACATTTTTACGATAACAGCGGCACCTTGTCCTCCACCAATACATAGGGAAGCAAGACCGATTTTTGATTTACGTTTTTGCATTTCATATAACAATGAAACTAAGATACGGTTTCCACTAGCACCTACTGGGTGACCTAAAGCAATAGCTCCACCATTTACGTTTGTCTTAGCTAAGAATGCTTCACGATCCATACCTGTAGCTTCTTCTAATTCGTGGATAACACCTAATGATTGAGCAGCAAATGCTTCATTCAATTCAACTAAGTCAAGATCTTCAATCTTTAGATCTGCATATTTTAATGCATTTAAGATAGCTGGTGTTGGACCAAGTCCCATAACTCGTGGGTCAACTCCACCTTGTCCAAATCCGATAACTTCAGCAATTGGAGTTAAGTTATATTTCTTAACTGCATCTTCACTAGCAACGATAGTAAATGAAGCACCATCATTGATACCAGAAGCATTACCTGCAGTTACAGTTCCATCTGCGTTGAAGGCTGGACGTAATTTAGCTAATTTTTCTAAGCTTGTTTTACGAGGGTGTTCATCTGTATCAAATACTACTTCACCTTTACGAGTCTTATAAGTAATAGGAACGATTTCATCTTTGAATTTACCTGCAGCAATAGCCGCTAAAGCTTTTTCTTGCGAAGCAAATGCGAATTCATCTTGTGCCTCACGAGAAATGTTATATTTTTTAGCGATGTTGTCAGCTGTACATCCCATGTGAATTCCATACATTGCATCTGTTAAACCATCGTGTAACATAGCATCCACTAATTTTTGGTCACCCATCTTAGTTCCTGTACGGTTTTTGTAGCTTAACATAAATGGAGCTCGAGTCATTGATTCAACACCACCAGCAACATATAAGTCACCAAAGTTTGCTTGAATACGAAGTGTAGCTTCCATAACGGCTTTTAAACCTGAACCACATAACATATTGATTGATTGCGCACATACTTCAACAGGAATTCCTGCATCAAAAGCAACGTGACGAGCAATGTTTTGTCCTAAACCTGCAGCAATTACGTTACCGATAATAACTTCATCTAAGTTAGCTGGATCAATATTTGCTTGTTTGATTGTTTCTTTTAAAACAGTTGCTCCAACAGTAGCTAAATCTACATCAGTTAAACTTCCTAAAAAAGTACCAATTGCACTACGTTTCGCAGCAACAATATAAGCTTTTCTCATTTGTATACCTACTTTCTACTCTGAATCGAGATTCACTTTTTACATGCTTAGTCTAGTCCTTAAAATAGGGGATGTCAATAACTTGTTTAATTTTTCACATGTTAATAATGCATAATATATATTAATAAGATAGGGCATTTAACACAATTTGTTAAAATATTAACAAAATCATTGACGAGGTTCAAAAAAGTATGTAGAATATGACTGTGTGAAAAGTTTAACATACTTTCTCATGCTATCGATGTCCTAATTCGAATAGTTCAAGAAACTGGAAAGGAGAACTTCATTTATGGATTTCAATTTAACAGAACAACAATTAATGATGCAAAAGTTGTTCAGAGAAGTTGCGCAAAACGAAGTAAAAGAAAACGCAGCGGATGTTGACGAAAACGAAAGATTCCCTAAGGAATCTGTAGAAGTGATGCGTCAAGCAAAAATGCTTGGTATTCCTTATTCACGTGAATACGGAGGAGCTGACGCAGATTATTTATGCTATATTTTAGCAATCGAAGAATTGTCTAAAACATGTGCAACAAGTGGTGTAGTTTTATCAGCTCACACTTCATTAGGTACTTGGCCAATCGCTCAATTTGGTACTGAAGAACAAAAACAAAGATTCTTAACAGATTTATGTACAGGTAAGAAATTGGCTGCATTTGGTTTAACTGAACCAAACGCTGGTACAGATGCGGCTGGACAACAAACTACAGCTGTATTAGATGGTGACGAATATGTTATCAATGGTACAAAAATCTTCATTACAAATGCTGGAGAAGCCGATGTATATGTAATTTTTGCCATGACAGACAAAACAAAAGGAACTCGTGGAATTTCTGCTTTCATTCTTGAAAAAGGAACTCCAGGATTCACATTCGGTCTTCACGAAAAGAAATTAGGTATTCGTGGATCTGCTACATGTGAATTAATTTTCAATAATGTACGTATTCCAAAAGAAAACTTATTAGGAAAAGAAGGTATGGGATTCAAGATTGCCATGCAGACACTTGATGGTGGACGTATTGGTATCGCTGCTCAAGCATTAGGAATTGCTCAAGGTGCAATCGATGAAGCCGTTGCTTACGTAAAACAACGTAAACAATTTGGTCGTCCAATTGCTAAATTCCAAAACACTCAATTCCAATTAGCTGATATGCAAACTAAAACAGATGCAGCTCGTTGGTTAGTATATTCTGCAGCTACTGCTAAACAAGAAGGTCGTCCTTATACTCAATTAGCAGCTGAAGCAAAATTATTTGCTGCTGAAACAGCTATGGAAATTACAACAAAAGCTATCCAATTATTAGGTGGATACGGATATACTCGTGATTTACCAGTAGAAAGAATGTTTAGAGATGCTAAGATCACTGAAATCTACGAAGGTACTTCAGAAGTACAACGTATGGTCATCTCTGGCGCTATGTTGAAGTAAGAAAGGAATTGGTGTTGAAAAATGAAAATTGTTGTTTTAGAAAAACAAGTTCCGGATTCAACTGAAATTACAGTTGATAAAAAAACTGGTGCGTTAATTCGTGACGGAGTTCCTGCAATCACAAACCCAGATGATTTAGCTGGTTTGGAAGCTGCATTGGAATTAAAAGACAAAAACCCTGACACTGAAGTTGTTGTAATGACAATGGGATTACCTAAAGCTGCTGAAATGTTAAAAGAAGGTGTAGCTATGGGTGCTGACAAAGGTGTTTTATTAACAGACCGTGTATTAGGTGGATCTGATACATGTGCTACAAGTATCGCTTTAGCGGCTGCTTTGAAAAAAGTAGGATTCGACTTAGTTATCGCTGGTCGTCAAGCTATCGATGGTGATACTGCTCAGGTAGGACCTCAAACTGCAGAACGTTTGGATATTCCTCAAGTTACTTATGTAGATGAAATCTTAGAAGTAAAAGAAGATTCTATCACTGTTAAACGTTCATTAGAAGATGTTGAACAAATCGTAACAGCTAAGTTACCATGTGTTATCACAACATTATCAGGAATGAACAAACCTCGTTACATGCAATGTGACAATATCGTTGATTTGTGTAAAGAAGACAAGATCGAAGTTTTAACAAATGCTGAATTAGGAATTGATCCTGAAACAGTTGGTTTCAAAGGTTCACCTACATCCGTTAAAACTACTTTCACTAAAGATGTTACTGACAAAACAGAAGTATTCACATTGTCTGAGCAGGAAACTGCAGATATGATTGCTAAGACTTTGAAAGAAAAGCAAATCATTACAAAGTAGGGAGGATGAAGTAGAATGGCTCGATTTGAAGAATATAAAGATATCTTCGTTTTCGTTGAACAAGAAAACGGAAACATTGCAGAAGTAAGTTATGAACTTATTTCAGAAGCAAGAAAACTAGTTGCTTCTATCCCTGAATTTGGATACAAAGTAGTTGGTGTATTGCTTGGAGAAAATGTAAAAGAAAAAGCTCAAGAAGTTATTAGTCATGGAGCTGACAAAGTAATCGTTGTTGATGATGCTTTATTAAAAGAATATTCAACTCAATTCTATGCTGATGCTTTAACACAAGTTGTTTTAGCTCACAAACCAGACTCAATGTTAACTGGTGCAACTCCATTAGGACGTGACTTAGCACCACGTGTAGCTGCTCGTTTAAATGTTGGTTTAACTGCAGATGCTACAAAAATTGAAGTTGACTTAGAATATGCTAAAGAAACTGGTGAATCATTATTAGACGTAACTCGTCCAACATTCGGTGGTAACTTATTTGGTACAATCGTATGTAAAGACACTCGTCCACAAATGGCTACAATCAGACCAAAAGTATTCGAATTAGCTCCAACAGATACAACTCGTACTGGTGAAGTTGAAGAATTTACACCATCATGGACAACTACAGATCCTCAAGTATTTGTAGAAAAAGTAATCGAAAAAGTAAAAGCTGATGTAGATATCACAAAAGCTAATATTTTAGTAGGTGCTGGTCGTGGTGCTGAAAATTGCTTAGATGTACTTCAAAAAGTAGCTGACGAATTAGGTGGTGTAGTTTGCTGTACACGTGCCGTTGTTGAAGATGGATTCTTAGACAAAGATCGTCAGGTAGGTCAAACAGGTAAGACTGTACGTCCTTCATTATATATCGCTTGTGGTATTTCTGGAGCTGTACAACACTGTGCTGGTATGGATAAATCAGATTTGATCATCTCTATCAACCGTGATCCTCAAGCAGAAATCTTCAATATTTCTAACATGGGATTCGTTGGAGATTGTGCAACTGTATTACCTTTATTAGTTGAATCAATTAAAGCTGCAAAAGCTGAATAATAAAAAAAGGAGCATATTTAAAATGAAAAATGTAGGTGTTATTGGTGCTGGAACAATGGGGCAAGGTATTGCCAATGCATTTGCTACAGCTGGATACAATGTAACTGTATGTGATATTAAAATCGAATGGGCACAAAATGGAATCAACAAAATTGGTGCTAAATTAGATAAATTAGTATCTCGTGAAAAAATTACTGCTGAAAAAGCAGAAGGTATCAAAGCTAACTTAACTGCTGGTGAATACAAAGATTTAGCGGATTGCGATTTAATCGTTGAAGCTGTTCTTGAAAAAATGGAAATCAAAAAAGACTTATTCAAGACTTTAGACGAAATCTGTAAAGAAGACTGCATTTTCGGAACAAACACTTCAAGTTTAAGTGTTACTGAAATTGCTAACGGAATCAAACATAATGTTATCGGTATGCACTTCTTCAACCCAGCTGATCGTATGAAATTAGTTGAAGTTATCTCTGGTGAAAATACGCCAGTTGAAACAAAAGAAGCTATCATCGAATGCTCTAAATCATTAGGAAAAACTCCAGTAGAAGTTGCTGAAGGACCTGGATTCGTAGTTAACCGTATCTTGATTCCAATGATCAATGAAGCTTGCTTCATTTACCAAGAAGGATTGGCAAGTGTTGAAGATATCGATACAGCTATGAAACTTGGAGCTAACCACCCAATGGGACCATTGGCTTTGGGTGACTTAATTGGATTGGATATTGTTTTAGATGTAATGGAAGTATTATATACTGAAACAGGAGATTCTAAATATCGTCCATGTACATTATTAAAGAAAATGGTTCGTGCTGGAAAATTAGGTCAAAAAACTAAACAAGGATTCTACAGCTACAACTAGTGAAATAACTTAAGTGAAACACTCGTTGTTTCACTTTTTATTTAAATATTAGAGGAGAAAAATCATGGAAAACGTATTATTAGAAAAACAAGGTCACGTTTCAATTATCACAATCAATCGTGAAAAAGCATTAAATGCATTATCAACAGCTGTTTTAAATGATTTAGAAGAAGCTGTTAACACCGTTGCAGCTGACAAAGAAACATATTGTGTAGTTATCACAGGTGCTGGAAGTAAATCTTTCGTTGCTGGTGCAGATATTGCTGAAATGAAAGATAAAACAGTTGAAGAAGCAGCTGAATATGGAGCTTATGGAAATAAGATCTTCCGTCAAATTGAAACTTTACACTGCCCAGTAATCGCTGCCGTAAATGGTTTTGCATTAGGTGGAGGATGCGAATTAAGTATGGCATGTGATATTCGTATTGCAGCTGAAAATGCTATTTTTGGACAACCAGAAGTAGGTTTAGGAATCACTCCAGGTTTTGGTGGAACTCAACGTTTAGCACGTTTAGTACCTGCTGGAATAGCTAAAGAAATGATCTTTACAGCACGTAACATTAAAGCTGATAAAGCATTGGCTATTGGATTAGTAAATGCGGTTGTTCCTCAAGAAGAATTAATGGCTACTGCATTAAAAATGGCTAATGGAATCTGCAAAAACGCTCCAATCGCTGTTGCACAATCTAAAAAAGCTATCAATGCTGGACTTCAAACAGATATGGATTCAGCTATCGCTATCGAAGTAAAAGATTTCTCGGATTGCTTCGCAACAGAAGATCAAACTTACGGAATGGAATGCTTCGTAAACAAAGTAAAAGAAAAAGAATTTAAAAACAAATAATTTATTTGAAAGGATGATTTAAATGTCAAAAGTAATGTCAGCCCAAGAAGCTATCAGTTTGATTAAAGATGGCGACAAAATTGGTGTTGGTGGATTTATTGGAATGGGTCACCCTCAAGAACTTAGTGTTGCCATTGAAAATAGTTTCTTAGAAACAGGACATCCTAGAGATTTAACCGTTATGTTCTCTGCTGGTGTAGGAGATGGTACACCTAATCTTGGATTGAACCACATGGGTCATGAAGGATTGTTAAAAAGAATCATTGGTGGACACTGGGGATTGATTCCTACTTTCCAAAAATTAGTTTTTGAAAACAAAGTTGAAGGCTATAACTTACCTTTAGGAACAATCAGTTTGATGTTCCGTGAAATTGCAGGACACCGTCCAGGTGTTATCACAAAAATTGGTTTGAAAACATTTATCGACCCTCGTCTAGAAGGTGCGAAAATGAATGAACGCACTAAAGAAGATTTAGTTGAATTGATCAATATGGATGGACAAGAATGGTTACGTTATAAATCATTCCCATTAGATATTGCATTGATTCGTGGTACATATGCGGATGAAGATGGAAACTGCTCAATGTGTAAAGAAGCAGCCACTCTAGATTCAATCAGTATTGCGCAAGCTGTTAAAAACAGTGGTGGTAAAGTTATTCTACAGGTTGAAAAAATTGTAGAACGAGGATCATTAAAACCAATGGATGTTAAGATTCCAGGAATTTATGTGGATGCGATCGTTGTTGCACAACCTGAAAACCATTGGCAAACATATTCAGATCCATACAACCCATCATTCTGTGGAGAAATTCGTGTACCAGTTGATTCAATTGAACCAATGCCATTAAATGCACGTAAAGTTGTTTGTCGTCGTGCTGCTATGGAATTGGATCCAACAGCTGTAATCAACTTAGGAATTGGTATGCCAGAAGGTATCGCCAATGTTGCCAATGAAGAAGGACTTCCAGGACTTAAAATGACAGTTGAAGCTGGAGGAATCGGTGGTGTTCCAATGAATGGTACTGCCTTTGGTGCTTGTACAAACCCAGATGCAATCATTGATCAAACATATCAGTTTGACTTCTATGATGGTGGTGGATTAGATCAAGCCTTCTTAGGACTTGCAGAATGTGATCAAAAAGGTGATATCAACGTTTCTCGTTTTGGACCAAAAATTGCAGGATGTGGTGGATTTATTAATATCACACAAACTTCACCGGTCGTTGTTTATTGTGGAACATTTACAGCTAAAGGTTTAAAAGAAACAGTTGGAAATGGTAAATTGACAATTGATCAAGAAGGTCAAATCAAGAAATTTAAAAATCACATTGAACAAGTTACTTTCTCAGCTGATTATGCGAATGAAACAGGTCAAAAAGTCTTATATATTACTGAGCGTGCCGTATTTAAGTTAATTGATGGTAAATTAACATTGATTGAAATCGCTCCAGGTGTAGATTTACAAAAAGATGTATTAGATCAAATGGAATTCAAACCATATATTGCTGAAGACTTAAAACTTATGGATGCACGTCTATTTACAGACGAAGTTATGGGATTAAAAGAAGAATAAATCATAAAACAGGTCATTTGACCTGTTTTTTGTGTTACAATGATTTTGGGAGTTGATAAAAATGTTATTTTTTAGAAATGATTATGGCCAAGGCTGTATTCCAGAAATTATGGAATATATGAATACGACAAATGGTCATTCTTTTACTGGATATGGTATGGATGAAATTTGCCAACGTGCAAAGGAAGCTATAAAAAAACATATTCCGGATTATGATGTGGACGTTCACTTTATTGTAGGTGGAACCATCACGAATCAAACAATCATCAAAGCATGTTTAAAACCTTTTGAAGCTGTCATCAGTTGTGATACAGGACATATTGCTACGCATGAAACAGGTGCGATTGAAGCGACTGGACATAAAGTAATTCCTGTCAATAACTACGCTGGAAAGATCAATCCGAGTGATATTCGTAAAGTATTTGATACTCACATGCTTTCGTATGAACATATGGTTTATCCAAAAATGGTTTATATTTCAAATGCCACAGAATATGGAACCGTCTATACATTTGAGGAATTAAAAGAAATTCGTGCTGTTTGTGATGAATTAGGTCTATACTTAATGATGGATGGGGCAAGACTTGGTGTTGCTTTATCGACAGTGGATTATACATTAAATGATTTAGCCAATCTTTGTGATGTATTCTATATTGGTGGTACGAAAAATGGTGCTCTCATAGGAGAGGCCGTTGTCATCTCAAATCCTGAATTAAAACCATATTTCCGCTTTGTGATGAAACAAAATGGGGCAATGCTTGCCAAAGGATGGTTGCTTGGAATTCAATTTTTAGGATTATTTGAACATGATGCTTTCTTTGATTATGCTAAACATTCAGTCGCATTGGCTCAAAAGATTCAATCAAGACTTCAAGATTTAGGGTATGCTTTATTTATGAAGAGTGATACAAATCAGATTTTTGTCAATGTCACAAAAGAACAATACCAATTCTTAAGTGAAAATATTGATTTTGAA